>Ga0123352_10021174_pt1 | contig 10364 bp, 9 predicted proteins | sample TergutLab28metaG_FD_89700 | JGI IMG/M metagenome (GOLD analysis project Ga0123352, IMG submission 89700) | Labiotermes labralis P1 segment gut microbial communities from Petit-Saut dam, French Guiana - Lab288 P1 | ecosystem: Host-associated > Arthropoda: Insects > Digestive system > Gut ... | reverse complement strand
TTATTTGTTGAGTTATTTCATGGGTTGTATTGCTCTGGTTCGATGTGTGTTGGTGTTACGTTGTGGTTTGGCTGGGGTGATGTGGTATCTGGATGCAGGCTGAAGCAGTGCAGCCACAACGTAACACCAACACACATCGAACCAGAGCAATACAACCCATGAAATAACTCAACAAATAAGTCGCAAGCTCCTGAAGATGGGTGTATTAACATCCGAAACATGTTGAGCATTAAATAATGAAATAATAAACCAAGTGACATCAAGTTGATCTCTCTTTATGCAACTATCAGAAAACTACATATTTCGGCCTATAGCGGCCATCATCAGGTTTTTACAGCTTTCTTGCTACATGAGTTATATAAGAGTTATACAACTCTTTGACAACTTACTTCCTACAGGATTTATATAAGAGTTACATAACGTTTATAGCAAGAAAATTGTCAAAACCTGATGATGGCCGCTATAGGCCGAAACATGTAGTTTTGTATTGCTAATAAAGACCATCATTTAGCCATATATTCATAGTTGTGTTTTTGACTGAATTTACCTAACCTATAGTTCATCGTGCACAGTGCGAATGACTGAGCAGTCGTGCTGCGAAACAGGTCGTACGCTCTTTGGCCGAGGCAAGATATTTCTGACAAAATTATACTGTACAAATGTGAAAGCTGCTAGAGTACCTCACTCGGTGTAATGACTGGGCTGTCGGTTGGATACCGAAGAATCGTGGTTCCATTCTCGCCAAGCGGAAGAGATTTTTATCTTTTCCGAAGCCCAGACCGGCTTTGGAGTCTAGCCAGCCTTCTATTCAGTGGGTATTAGGGGCGTATTGGAACACTTTCAGATATGACAGGGAAAAATTACCTACCGTGGCATACTGGAAAAAAAGTAAGGAATTAAGAGTCCGACATTCTGATGGAATAAGTAGTCATCCATGACTTGCTTACGCAGGCACGGAGAAGATAGTTCGAACGCATTCGCACCCCCGGCACTAGAACGGGTGGGTGGTCAGCACCCCATTTTGGCCGCTTTACCCCCCCCCCCCGGAATGCCCCGGTACCCATTGTACATGAGGCTGGGTGGGTCTCGGGGCCGTTAGGGACAGGAACGGAAAATATCGCCCACGCCAGGGTTAGATACAGTCTGTAGGGAGTCGCTATACCGATTAGGCTATCCCAGCCTTTCCGACATTTTAACAGCCTACGACATTTACAAGGACACCCGTCAAAGAGATTAGTGAAATAGGAGCTGCTTCTTCTGACATGTGGAGCTTCATGTCCAGGAATGGACTCTTCATTTTACATTCCACCTCTGGATGTGATACCACTGCTCTGTATCGAAAAATCGGGTACCATTCGCCCAATAATTTTTGTCCCACATCCCAGAAGAAAGAGAGACTCGAAATGCACCGATGCCGAAGCCTAGAATGTAGCCATTCATTGCACTTGCCAATCACATTCTTTGTGACTACAAACCAAATATAGTGTTTGTCTATCTACTGTGTACGGAGTGTCCAGCAGTGGACATGTATCGGAAATTTAGGTGCACCGAGGAAACTATTCGCCGGCGTAACGCAAATCAATATTCGCGTTACATAGGGTTTAAAGAAGTCGTTGAATGTGAGCCATAGTACCAGATGCAATGTTTGTGAGATATTATGGAATTAATTTGTTGCCAGTTATTAAATATTTCACTTTATAAAGCAAAGCGAATTATTATACGCAGAGATTAAATGTAAAATTTTGTAGCTCTGGTAAATAACGCTTTTCAAATGATAAGACTTAAAACTGTGTGCAAAATAACAAATCGAAGAATTCAGTGGATTTCATCCGCATTCACTGTAACACAGAATGCTGCCAAATGACTGTGTTCAGGGCGCTACGGAAGCCTGCAAAAGTTATGAAAACAAAATACAGACAGACGGCGACGTTCATGGACTACAGCTAGGGTTGTGGTTTTTGTTTTGCTCAACTAGGCTTTGTTTTAGTGCGAGCGTAGTGATGATTCATTATTTCATGATGTCAACTTCGAAAATAATACTGGCCCTAAGGCCGACACAAGTTTCTTCAAGAAATTTCCTCAGAAGAATAATGAATTACTGTTTGGTGTGCTAATCTGCTGCTCCATAGGGTACACTGCAGAAAGAATAAAGTACATAGTTGTAAAATATGTACGGAAATATAGCCTATGAATTTAGTTATTAAAATGGCAATAATATTGCTATCATTTAGAGGCAAGGAGCCGTAACCAAGTTGCTGTCACGGAGAAGTTGGTCCTTAATGTTATCAGAAAAGGCTGTCTGTGTATACAGTACACAAACAGAAGAATTGTGTAATCGTTCGTTAAACCAAGATTTTGGAGTGATGAGGTTGTTTGGCGGTTAGATATTTCAAGGGTTAAATGGTGATCTTTCGTCGGCGTAAAGACAGTGAAAGGGGTAGAGGACGGCGTGGAAAATTGGGGCCGATATCAACGGAAGTGCAATGCTAGACATACGGACAACACCTTCACCAGAAAACAAGAGTAATCAGAATCTGATATTTTCCAGAAGAAAGTAGCCCTAAATAATGTGGAAATACTTCGCCTAAAGAAGTATATCTGAAAACGTAGGGGCAGAAAACAATAAAAAGGGCGTTAAAAAATACCTGTTTGGTATTAAGAGAACATACGCTTGCCCACAATTACATCGGGTAACAAAAGTACTCGAAACTAAAATAAGAATCATGACAACTTTTAGAAAAGACAGGAGGACATACAATAAGGAACCACATACGAGAAATATGTAAATGTTTATATTCTAACGATACTTAAAAGATTATAGTGTCTTGTATATTTAGTGAGATCTTACAAATGTACTTACATATGTTTGTTAAATGCATTGTCTGTTTGGTTTTAAAGTCTTGTATTTTAGTGCCTGAAAATGGTCTGCGTTGTCGAAACGCGCAGCATGCATTCTAGAAACTTTTTTTTTTTTTGCGATTTACTGCAATTCGTGTGTCAATATTGGAAATGCTTGCTTGCTGGGGGATTACTGAATATTACTGAATATTTGCAAGGTACTACATCTTCGTCCATCTCACGTTCTATAGTTAGGGCTTATGTGAATAGAAGCTCCGTGGTGAGAATTCGGCACAGAAATTGCATTGTTTTTCTGGCTGTTTCCAGGAGAATAATGACGAAACGCCGTACAAAAGACATATCCCCATTTTTGCGATTATTTCCCCGCGGATGGAACGTGATATTGGAAAAGTTTTCTCGAGAAGAAATTGGAATTTTTAACACATGAAACCGTGATTCTGCCACCCATATTTAATTTTATGGTGTGAAAAGTGGCTATCAAATCGTGGCTGAAATTTGATAACGTCTAGAAATGTGAATTCTTATTTTCAACATTTGCACGCAGCCGGAGGCCAGATGGCACAGGGAAAATTGAAAGTTAAAAAGCCCGACCAATGCCTCCGAAATAAGAGTAGACGTGATAAATTTTCATGCTTTTCATGCTCTACCTACCGGTACGTTTCCCTCCAGTGCCAGCTCTTAAAAGCAACCAGCACAAAGTGCTTGCAGCTAGTGAAGTTATCACGGCTCACATACGTGTGAAACTAATGGCTAGAGAGTTCAAGGGTAACACAGGGTGTAGGCTCTTCGGACACGTGGGGAGATCGATCCATGGTGTGTCTTTCTGACAGTTTTTGTGGCCATTAAGAATGTCAGATCTAATCGTACAAGATACAATTTATGTTTAAACGTCATGCCCCATGTAGACTGCTTCGGGTGCCAGTATCATCTAGCTTAAGAGCTAGTTTTATAAGGTTAAGCAAAAATTGGTATCTGCTTTAATTTGCAGAGAACTTACAGAAACAAAGCCCACAATGGATGAAAAATTAACTGTGCCTCTGGAAACGTCCGTATTGAGGAGGGCATTGAAATATCCGTCGCCTGGAATGATGAAATGAAAGAATAGGTTTTAATTTTAGAATACTCATACACGGTCCTGCTGTAATTATTTTAACACATACGTAAAGTTGGACATGGTTTGGCTTCTTTTACGACGCCGTGACTATTTGGACTAACAAGCGAGAGTGTTACATGTAATCATTATTGAGCTGTCAGTAGGAAACGATATGGCAGGAAGCGGTGGTGAACCAGTGGAGCCAGTATCCCAGCGTGTGCGGAGAGGGACTCACAAGAACTACGAAAATCTTCAGGCTAGTTGGTAACCGGACAGAATTTCGAACCAGCCTCCTACTTAACACAAGTCTACATTATCTGTTCGGCCAGTAATGATAGATATTTATTGTGACCATTCATTACATTGTCCGTCTTGCTGCAGGTCCATAGCCTCCTCCAGAGCGAGTTCTCCAGAGAATGCGATCTGCTGTCATCTGTTACAAATTCCAATATCTTCTCTTTCCCGAATGTCATCAAGTAGCTGCTTACGTCTTCTTCCTAACCTTCTCTTCCCTTCCATCTATAAAAAGATTGTAAAACTGTTCCTACGCAAAGTGCGACCATTTATGTCACTTTCCTTCTTGTCTGGTTGTAATACTTCTTCATTTTTCACATGATTGGTCCAAACGATCTTATCCGTCCTTGTTCAACACGCATTTTAAAATGTTCCAGGCATTTCTGATCTAATTGTTTGGAAACGTTGTCACTGTTGTCCTCCCTATTTGGAATCTTCTCGCTGTCCCGAGGAAGGTAACGTACATGGACACTGAAATCTGTCGGACGTCACGGATGACTGACATACACGTGTCCGGGTTATGTCTTGCATATCGCAGTCTGATCTGGACATTACGTAAATGTGTTTGAAGCCGGTGGTTGCTGATTTTGTTTCGTTCCCGAGGGCCCACGCATTTCGTGCATCGTGCAGTTCCACTTGCGACCATGCATCAAATTTCTGATACGATCTACAAAGTTGCCCTTCAGCTGTACCATTTAGCTATCTTGTCAGCTAGTTTACGCTGTCCCTTGTCGCCTAGTGTCGGCTGTACATAGATTCAATCTACAGAACATATTATCGACTAGATGGGTGAGTACTAGAGCATTCTTTCCGTTTTGGTGTAAGGAGAATTTTGTAGATGCAGTGGAACGAAGCATGAGAGTGACGTGGATCCAGATATTTCATTTTCAGATAGATCTCGTGTTTGGAACTTAGCAGGGAATCCGATCATTCTGAGCTATTTTGTGACTTTCCTCAGTTATTTCAAAAGAATTCCAAAAAAATGCCCTCACATTAACCAAAAAATTGTCCTTCCTCATTCACTTTCTTAATTCAAGATGTTATCTTCATCGCTGTAGGGCCTGTGTAGCTGGAGTTGAGTTACGCGTGTTATTTAACTACGCTGTCATCTACGAAGATTTTATTCGTCGGTTACGAATGAATGAGCACTTTTATAGTGACACTGAGAGGGAAAAACTGAAGTACTCGGAGAAAATTTGTCTCAGCGCACTTAGTATACCACAAATGCTACGTGGTATGTTCTGGGTTCGAAACTAGTCTTCCACTGTTTAGAGGTCGGCGGTTAGGTGTCTGAACCTTAGCACGAACCTCTACAACTGCAGAAGCATACGAACTAACCATATCGAAGGTAAAGTAGGAAAAATGTTGAGGGGCATAGGTATAGCCTCACACGTTTTTAGCTTCGGCGCTGTATGGAGGTGGATGGTCAGTGCCACTTTCTACGACATCGCTTGAGGAAAGTCCAAGATACCCTTTCAGTACGAGGCTGCTTGGGCCCCCAAGAAAGGTCTGGACATTTTGGAAAGAGAGAAATGTATTATTCTGCAGGAAATTGAACCCATAATCTCCGTTTTCTTTCTCGTAGCTTAAGCGTGGAAGCTCAAAACACATAATGTGTTTAGTTAAGAAAGTGTGTTAAAATGCAGGAATGAATATTGTAAGGATAAAGATGATTCTGAACACGGTTTGAACGTCATGTTTTTATTTTTTAAACGTAAAATGGACTTAACGTTTAGGATACAACTCTAGAATTAATAGATGTCACAACAATAAATGCAGGATAACTCCCTCATTCGAAGTACTGGAGGCTGAGAGCCGAACAACAGTTTAAGTATTTTCGTCCATTTTGTGGAACCATAAGGTTTCTTACGTGATTAAAGTAGCTGGCCATGTATTAGATCCTGAGCCAGTTGAATCCCGCCCAATTCCTTAAACCTTACTTTCGTAAAATTCTTCTTACTGCTATTTCTCCTAGGCCTAAGTTTCCAATGTTGTGACATATCTTCCATCTATGCTGTACCTTGCTCCATCGCAAAATAGCCATAATAACTCGCCTACTTGACGAAGAGTGCAAATTGGGAGAATTCTCTTTTTTTTTAAGTTTAAAAGTCCCATTGCGAATTCATCTGGAAGTCTGTCATAGTGTGTGAACTTCTTTGTGAGTGAATAACGTACACACTTCGGCAGTCACACACACAGACACACACACACACACAGAGTAGTCGTCATTTAATAAACAAACCGCATTTTGGGGTTCATCTTTTAAATTCATGACAAAACATGAAGTAAAATTTTACATATCTGGCTTTATTTCGGCGTTACATCCTATTTATTCTTCTGTCCACCTCCCTATCCCTTGACTCCATCCTCGCCACCCCTTTTTCTTCACCCGATTTTTCCTCGCCTATTTTCTTGTCACCCCGGCATCACCCCATTTTCGTCTCCTATCCCTTTGTCTTGATTTTTCTATTCTATCTCTATATGTTTTTTGTCTTTACCGCACCATCTACCTTTGCTTTTTCTTCTCTTTCGGCAAGGCGAAAGGAGAAAGAGGGCGAAAGGAAATTAATGAAGGAAAATGGGAAAATTTGAGATTTAGAGGAATCAGGAAAGGTGCAAAGAAAACTGGAGAGAACGGGAAATGAGGCATGTTACCGAAGTGAAGTTAGTTAGAAAAGAAGTATTATAATTTTTCAGTGACTTTAGTTGCGGAACACCGTCATATAATTCGATACTTTTTACTAAGACCAGTCTTTGTACATAGGTATACACAATGTGTACAAATATACATAAATTTTTTACCTCCCTGCTATATCCTCGCCTATTTTCCGATATTTTCTTTGTGTCCTGTTTTCAAAGACCACCTATTAATATTGTACAATTAGGACTCCGACCACACGATGTCTTCATGTGTTACGTTTATTACTACGTGAAATTTACAGTTAAGTTAATTTTGAGCACCCTGACATGAGGGCAGGGAATACAGCTGACATACCAGTGATGGCACACAACAGTTTGAACGATTCGTGCATTATTAGTCCAATTGTTGTAGAACAGAATGGAGATGAAGGCACGTGGTCCATGGTATGGAGGTTAATTTTTAATATCTTCCTCAGGACATAAAGCAAAGCACAAAGGAACGTTACTCATCAGCAAGTCAATGTTTCTGTTTCATTAAAATCTTGCTGTCGGGTGGGCTAGTTCGCCGCGTTCCACATTATTGCCATCATATTGGTATTTCACAGCCCGTAGCTGTTTACAACCTGAAGGCTTCATAGCACATACGGAGGTTCCATATGGGAAGGTAGCAATGTTTGACTTCCTGCACGGCAGCTCTGTTAGACATTGTTCATTGTATGGCCACGGTTGATACAAACAACCCTTCAGTTGTTAACTCTGTCCGGTCTTCAGTGGAATTGGTAGATTTTATTTAATCTCTCAGGATTGCGAATATACCTTGATTGAAGTGGGCTTGTCGAGTTTGGCGCAGACTACTTGCGGTTTTCAACCATCCAGTAAATCGAGCGGGAACAAATATTTAGCCCTTGTAACAGACGGGTTGATTTAGAAAATAGATGGCTTAATTTGAGTTTATGTTACCACGGAAGTTAAGTTTATCGTCTGAAGAAAAGGGACGGTCATTTTGAAATTTTAAAGATATGATATAAAAGGGTAAAGCAGTCCCATTACAGGCCTGGAGTAGCCCAGAGGGTTCCAGGAAGTTAAGGTTCCCAACTTACATGACAACGGCATAGGCTGGTGGTAAGGTTGTCATTCTTACTCTCTGGCCGCCTTTACTCCCAGAAAATGCTCCTGGTACTCATTTGTAAAGATACGATATGGGAATTCCTTATCGGGGCTATTCATCGTCACGTAGTCTGTCTTACGACAGGTCCATAGCCACTTCCAAAGCGAGTTACAGTGTGATATAGTGCTTCGTCTTTTAATTCCCAGTGTCTTCTCTTTTCTTAAGTTCATCCAGTAGCTGCTTACGTCTTCTTCGTCTTTCCGTCTCTTTTGTCTTTCCTTCAATAATTTGTTTTAGAAAACAGTTGCTGCGCAACATGTGACCAATCCGGTTAGCCTTCCTTCGATTTATTATATGTACGATGTTCCTTTCGCCCTGACTCTTTGAATTATTTTCATTTTTACACGGTCCTTCCAACTGATTTTCTTCACACTTCTCCATCACATCTTTTCGAAACTTCCAAAGTATTTTTTATCTACTTTCCGGTACGTCCAGTTTTCAGCACAATACAAAACTATGCTCCAAATGTAGCGCTTTACTAGTCTCTTCCTTAAATTTGAGTCCAATTTGCTTGTGAAAAGAAACTTCTTGTTGAATGCTACTTTTGCCGTGAAAATACCGGATTTAATTTCCCGTCTGCATCTTGCACCATTTGTTATCATGCTAACCAAATAGTTGAAATATTCTAAATTATTCGGCTGTTTTTGATATACCGTAATCTGTACTGCAGATGGTTTCGTTGAGATTCCCATTATCCTAGTTTTTTCCACATTCTTTTCCATTCCATAGTGTCTTCCACCTTCGATTAGTCAATCATGCCATGTAATGACGCTCTTCTAGGACAAATAAAATTATATTGTAGAAAATTAAGTGTTTGATGCATTCTTAGACGAGCTTTCGTGCACGTACCGGAAAGTCGGATTGTAAATCTGCTGCATTTTGCGTTCGATCGACATATACAGCATCTACCCTGCGGTCGACTCGCCCACTGTTATTAAGGTCTTAGAGCTGCGGGGTAAAATGTGGCAAAACAATTCGTGTGCACCATTGGAAATTTGTTCGTCTGCCTTCGGGCTTGTTGTGTGGGCTGCGGCTGTCGGATTTATCACGAGTATTAAAGTCTAGAAATCCCAACTTGACTACAAATTCGTAGTCACTTCTGTGCTAGGTTCCATCTATAAAACACCCTGTTTTTGTATTTAGACGATAGTTACCCGTTCAAAAACAAATCGTTTACTATCCGTCGAACAAACTACCTTTTAAGTAAAGTAATAATAAATAGAGTCTAACAAAACTTTGATTAATTATGTTTTAAATAATTTTCAGCAACACGTTTCGGCTTTTAATATAAAGAAGTATATATATATATGTACACACACACATATATACATACCCTATATATATATATACAGGGTATGTATATATATATATACAGGGTGTCCCAGACTTCGGGAGAGTGTTCCTTATGTTAAAGTATACCGATATAACCCAAAACACCTATATCCAAAGTAGAACGGTTACGGAGATAATGGCCAGAGAAAAGTGTGGCCTTCTTGCGGTTCCAAATACTGCACCCTGCACAGCTGATGTGTCACACGACAGGGCTAATGTCCTTGAGACTGGAATGCAGTGTTAATAGCGCCTGCGTGACGGTTAGTTGCTTGCAGGGAGTTGCAAGAATGTCTTTTGTGTTTTCCCACTTGTAATATTGTGACATGCATTTTGTTTATGGATTTTGCAACGGCAATGCACATACTGCTGTTGAAGAATACCAAAGGCGTTTTCCCGACCGAAGGATTCCGTCTAGAGGTGTTTTTATTACTCGTATTAACCAGACATTGCGTGATACTGGCTGTCTTTCCAGTGTTGCTGTGCGGTCTGAAAGGGAGGTGGTACGAACGATTAACACACGAGAGAACATTCTTGAGATGGTTCAGAGAAGTCCACGTCTGTCCACTCCTAGAATGGCCTCTCGCATCGGCGTAACACGTATGCAGGTGTGGCGAACTTTACATGGAGAAGGTTTATATCCTTACCATGATCAAAGGTACAACATCTGGAACCAGGCAACCATGCTCAACGTATGGATTTGTACTGCTGGATAACAGCACATCCCGAACTGTTAAGCGTCATTTTATTCACAGATGAAGCGTCTTTTACCCGAGACGGCATAAATAATAACGGAATGCGCATACGTGGTCCCATGAAAATCCACATGAGACACGTGTAACCAACTTCCAAACTGCCTAGCAACTGGAGGAGGACACTTTGAACAATTACTGTAAAGCAGGTACTGTATTTTAGTACAGTTATGTAGTAGGCTTATACCAAAATGCGCAGTCAGCAAAGTTAAATCAGTACTTCCATAAT
>Ga0123352_10021173_pt1 | contig 10364 bp, 8 predicted proteins | sample TergutLab28metaG_FD_89700 | JGI IMG/M metagenome (GOLD analysis project Ga0123352, IMG submission 89700) | Labiotermes labralis P1 segment gut microbial communities from Petit-Saut dam, French Guiana - Lab288 P1 | ecosystem: Host-associated > Arthropoda: Insects > Digestive system > Gut ... | reverse complement strand
TGTATACACTTGTATGTGTATATATTTAAAATTGTGTTTTTTTTGATTGTTTTTTTTTGTGTCCTCTGCCAACATTATATACTACAATATAGTATATATATATATATATATATATATATATATATATATATATATATGGGAATGTTAGCTACTAGTATGAGAGAAAAGAAAGGAACTGATGTGAAAGAATTCCTCATACACCATACACAAAAATTCTCCATTCATTTTTTTAACTCTTCAAATAAAAAAGAGATTAAGCCCTCATATAATTTTCCACCATAAGGAAGGACAATACCACATCTAAACCGCACTGTAAATGGCAGCTGAATAATACTTGAAGAACTACAGCCAAAATTAACTATACAATGGTGTTCGACTGAACTGAATGAGTTTGTTCTTCTGCCTTAAATGGGGGTCCTGCTGAATGTTGTTAAACCATCTTGATAAATGCAGGTATTGCTCCTTTTCCTGGTAAGTCAAGTCAACCTGCCAAAAAAGCATTTAACACAATACAACTTGAATACATTCCCAAAAACAAAACACTGCAAAAATTCATACTAACATATACTTGTAGCCAATACCAGGTAAATATATCAGCAATATATATGAAAACCAAGTAGGCCAGGATAGCATAGACACCATATCAACTCACTACGGGCTGGACAGTCTTTTGATTGAAGCCCAGTGGGAGGCCAGATTTTCTGCACCAATTCAGGCCGGACCTGGGTAACACCCACCATATTTCACCGAAGTTAAAGGAAGGGTACAGCTATAAATCTACTCCCCTTCTGGGCCTTCATGGCCTGCTCTAGGGTGAACTTCACAATTTCCTTGTATCTACGAAAACAAATGCAGTAAAATGTGATATCTTCCAAAGGATATTCCGTGAACTAGGAAATAGTCAAGGGGCTCATTAAATGTCACTGGTACATCAACCAGCAGCACCCAGCCACAACTCAGAAAGTTTAGTCACTAATTACTGCTAACCTGTTGGTTTTTCTAAGACAACATACACCACACTACATGAGTAGTTATGAAAACAGAAAAGAAAGTATGGCAGGGAAAAAGGTATATGACGTGGCGGTGGCGGTGGTGGTGGTGCAAATGAAAATATTTTAACCTCTAACACAATGAAAGAAGTAAAGTTATTCATTAATATTACCACAATGACCTTATAAGATGAGGAATATGATGGTACCCACTGTCTAGGAGGCTGGGTGGGCCCCAGAGCCAGTGTGGTTGGATTCAAACCCCAGACCATCGAGCTGCTATACTGACTATGCTATCCTGATCAATTCAATTTATGACAAGTTTACCAAACATACAAATACACATAAAAAATGACAGTTTGGTGTATACTTATAAGGAAATATGTTTGACAATGATATTACCGCCAAATGCATCTACAGAAATTATGGATGTCTCACTAAAAACTGTACATTAATAGTTTAAAAATAATTATTTAAATTACAGAAAAATTTAAATCTTCTATATGAAGAAGATAAGGTAGGGATAAAGTACATTTCTTAAATAATGGTATACACATATACTGACCCACATATATACACATACAGACTCCCTGATTATCTGTTAGAAACAAAACAATATTAGAACTCTGCATCAGGAAGGAAGGGGCTGTCCAACACAACATATATCAACACTTTATTGCAGAATGGCTAGCTAAAAGTATTCACTGTATCAACTGGTCATCATCAGGCCATGGTATCACAAAGAAAATGCAGCTGCTGTTTTACTGTCATTGCATTTGTTAGGTTGAAATCTCAACCTATGCAAAATAATATTTTTTGGTAATATGTTAACTTCCAGCATTGGGTTTGAAGGTACTTTGTACGCATATTAAAAAAAGTTTGGAATAGGTTAAGATTTCATCCCACCACATATAATTACAGCATAACAGCAGCTGCATTTTCCTTGTAATACCACAACCTGGTAACAAATGACTGATATAGTTAAAATACATAACCAAACTTCCTGTATTGAAGTGCTGATATATGTTGTGCTAAATGGCCCCTTCTTTTCTAATACAATTTACCTCAAACACATGATGAAGAACATCACAGTTACAATTAGTAGTACTGAAAAGTATGTGTACTGTGACAGTACTGCTTCATGCATGATACTAGAGGTACAGAGTTACATAATGTATCAGTTTAAGACTCATCAACTATGTTTACAAAAGCATGGTAACAACTGCTGCTGTCAAATATGCATAAAAAACTCCTGATATTTAAAAATGGAAAACTATTGCCATTTCAGAAATAAACTTCTGTCAGTGAATACGTGCAAGTATATATGGTAGAGTTCTTCTTGAGAAGCCAACAGCTGCTCAACTAGACAAGAAACTACCGGCACTCAATGAAACACAAATGTTCATTACAATGAAATATGAGATTCTCATGGAGTTGACTATGAAGAATACCGTCTCTGAAACATGATACAGTGCAGCCTGGTAGAAGTTTATTGACATTTCTACCAGGAAGATATAGACAACATATACCTCTGAAATGTCAGTACATTCCTACCAGGCTACAAGGTGTCAAGTCCTAAAAGACAGTATTCTTAATTCATTACTGTTTTTCCAACAGACCACCAGCAGTCCCTATCCTAAGCCAGATCAACCCATGCCACTAACCCCCATCTATGCCTATGTCTTCCAAATGATCACTCTCCTTTGGGTTTTCTTATAAAAATTTGAATGCATGTCTTCTGTCTCCAATTCATGCCACATATCCTGCCACTTCAACCTCCTTGATTTTATCATCCCAATAACATCATGAAAACCCATAAAAAGAGCCACGAAATTAGACTAATCATACCACAGACACAACAAAAATAAACAGAACACATTTATTTAAAATTCTGAACACCATTAACATCATCTGTGGAGGGAACTGTGAATCTTTGTGGGTACGATGAAGTTTATAATCCAAGAAATATAAATGTATTATTTATCCAATGCAGATCATAACAGCATGGCAGCGCATCTCACTAGAAGTGATTGTGAAGGGTTTTACATAGTGCTCTATATCCAGTGTAGTGGATAGGATTGTTAGGCGTTATTGTGAGGAAGATGAAGGCACTGACTGTGAAGATGGACAGAGTAACAGTAATTATTAAAGGCTGATAGAATCTGACATGCTTTGTATTAAGTGTATGCAATTAATAGTAAAATATTTTTCTAAGCAGACTTCTATTTTAGGGGGAGGTCGTCTTAGACTTGAAGAAATACATTTTCCCTTGGCAAGTGTGTTTTATTTGAGGGGTCATCTTAGATTTGAGTTGGCATTCTGTGAGGAATACACATCACAATGCTCCCCATTACACAAGTTTACCCAGCCTCCTGTTTCCTCTTCCCTCTCACATCCCAATATTTTCCTTAGTACCCTTTCTGTGAACCCCATTAGTCCATGTTCTTCCCTTACTGTGTGAGACTTTCACACCCACACAAAACAAGAGGCAAAATTATAATTCTATGTTTTTAACCAGCAGGCAAGCAAACATTCCCTCAAACACAATCTGCTCATAATTTCTTTTTAAATGCAAATTCAATCGCATCCCAAATTAACTTAAATTTTCTGAGAATTTACTAGCTATCTTCATACTGTAATTTTGTTCAGCACTCTACTGACACAAACATACACTTAACTTTTTAGATTATACCTGCATTTACTTCCAGATCAATTGTCTTATTCAATATTTAATAGAGTTCCTTGCTTTGTGTCTCATTTCAATGCCCAAAAATTTAATAACTGGTGATATACTGACATATATAGTACCCTATACACTGATAATCAGATGCTACAGTCGAGGGAACTGGAGGTGGAGAGATAGCGAGTCTGCAGAAAATAATTCTTGCTTTTACTTTATCTATCATTGCTTTCTAATCTGTCAAGATTCTTACTGTAAGGGCAAAATTATGCATGAGAATAAAAAATCACTGGTCAACAACAAAACTGAAGAACACACAAGCTTACTTTTGATAGTCAAGGTCTACCACTACAATGTTAACACTCAAACATTGAGGCACAATATCACAATCAGTACAGCAACTGACACTGGACTGGATAACCAGGGTTTAATTCCCAACAGGAAGTATTATTTATACTAAACATCCAGAGTGGCTCCAGGCCCACAGACCTTCCTGATCAATACGAATCATGGGCTCCTTCCACAAGGAAGAAAGCTGGAGTGCACAGCTGAGTTTTCACCCCAATTCCCAGTACCACAATTAGGAACATATGAAGTTTTATTTCATTTGTCTTCATTTATTTAACATCACTTTCAATTACTAAGATGATACAGCATTGAATGATAGTGAATATAGAGTTGAAAGGATATGGAAGGAAACTGCTGTTACAAAATTTAAGGTCATATCTCAGCAGTGTGTGGCAGGAAAGCGGAGAAGCGTGAAAAATATCAGCAATGACGGTGAGTCTCTAGGATGAGATTTAAACCCAGGACCTCCGAATATGAAGATGTGCCAACCACATAACTGTGTCAGTCAACAAAAATACATGTAATTATAACCCTACTTTCTCATATACCTTCACAGCATGCCACTTAATTTCACATTGGAATAATTCCGCTTTTTACTTTACGCATAAATGCTCCTTATCAAAAAAATGGTGTATCACATAAATATATGATAAATATACACATATGCATTGGCGCACACGCACACACAACCCCTTACTCTGTAGTCAGCCAAGTGCTAAGGTACAAAGCCCCCAACTTATATATCAAGAAGTGATAATATGCTGCATGATTAGGGCTGTCACATACGTTTCAGAGGGAGTGACAGATGAGTACAGAGCAATGGTAAAATGAAGAATAGCAAGAGAATTCTGAACATACTTAAAGAAAAATGCAGCCCAGTGCCATTTCATCCACCACAATTTTACAATAAGTTACCACAGATGGAAGGTGAAGCTCTGTAGCAAGAAGCAGTAAGTAACCAGCTGAGGTACAGCACAACTATTTATGACACACAGTAAACAAAATTTCTTATGAAATCTATAAGTGATCTTATATATCTGAAAATTCTAATACTCTCTTCACAAAACAACTATACTCTACAATATACGAAAGAAAAAAAATATTTGATATACTTTTTTCTCCCTATAACATTCAACTCTCACCTACAAAAGTTATTTACAATGAGTAAGACAGACATCTGTGCAAGTTATTTACAAGAAAATGAAATGTATGACAACATAACTGTACATAACATGGGAAGGAAGATTTGTGGCCTACAATCTAGTCTAATTTTAATGAGAATTTCACGGGATCTGACGTGATGTCATGTAGTAAGCAGCGGGGGGAGTGTTTTAGTTAATTACAGTATCAATCCACAAGAAGGTAATGTCACTGGCAGACGTGTGAAAGAAGAGTACAGATCATTGATTGAATAATGACAGCGGAATCAACAGGGGTAAACCATAGTACTCACAGAGAAACCTGTCCCAGTACCATAAAAAATCCGGGTGTCTGTGGTAACAGGCTGGAAATTAACTGCCTGAGCCATGGCACAGCCATGACGTCATGTAGGCACCAACATTTGGCAAGGCATAGAATTAAACTGCATTCCTTTCCTACAGTAATCTTAATTACAGTCATATGGGATGTGACACAATGCAGCTTGGTGGATAATTACATATGTATGTTTCAAACGAAGCACCTGCCTCCACCTTCTACCCTGGAGACAGAAACACAGTACACACACCATGACTACCTACCAAATTACACAGTTCTACATTTGAGGAGATCTTGTTAAAATATATGGGTTTTCCTGATCATTATAAATTATGAAGTGAAGTTTTACAGCATTAATTCCCTAAGCCAGAGAGAGGGTTGGGTGAGGGGTTGCAAGGAATTATAGAAGGGACAGAAATAGGGAAGGAAAGAAACATGCACCACTTACACACAATAATTTCTCTATTTGCCTAGTAACTGAGAACCTGCTCCACAAGTATTACGAATGTAAATGCCTTTAGCCCAAAAATGGATCAATTAATTACTTACCATAACACCATGCAAAATGTAATAAAGCACAATGTCGGCCAGTGTCTGAGAATTGCTCACAAAGTATGATCGTGTTGCAAGCACTGCATTCAGTTCCTGAAATATGCATTAACTCTGAACATTTCATATGTCTGAGATTTATATGTAAAACACAAAGTGGAGCACCACAGCACATCAATCGCACAAAAATCACACTAACAGCCATATTCACCACACCAAAACAAGAAGTTCTGGGACAAACACTGGATGCACACTTTCTTTCCTATGCTTCAAACTGACATTAAATATAAATTTATTAATTGGACAACTCAGTCCTCCATTCATGTGCACAATTTACACCTCACAGTTACATAAGCTAAAACAGCAAAATTTGGGGAACAAAGGATGGTAAGGTCTCTGAGTGGACTTCAATGTTTGTATAAATTCTCACTAAACCAGAAAAATGCCAACTCTGCCAGCAAATCCTACTCCTACCTCCATGTGGTGGTCGGTGGATAAAGCTGTGAACAGCAGCAGCAAATATGGAAGAGGGTTAAAAAGACAAGTTTTCAGCACCTTAAAACAAGAACATATGACTAAGGGAGAAAACCCCAACAAAAAATCCTAGGTCCTCACAGTTTCAGTGGTTGAATGTTAGTCTAGCAAACTAAACTCATAAAAATAAGTGCTACGAACTCTACAGCAGAAAAGCTGGGCAGATTTTGGAGATGACCAAAGCAAATGCCAAAGGAAAAAGAGAGGAAGAAATGGCATTGCATTTGTAGTGCTAAAAAAGGTTTGGCCAAGTATAATGGAATTTCAACCCATGTGTAACAGAAAATCAAGATGAAGGATTACAGGGCATACACAATTAATGTGTATGCACCAACAGAAAGAGCTGATCAGGAAGAAACTGAACAGTATTGTGCCAATCTACCAAATGTGTATGATACTTACCAAAATACAATGGTGTAATATTAATGAGAGATTTTAGCACAAAAACCAGGAAAGAAACTAGTAATCAGGAAGTGGCAGGAAAGCATGCACTACATAATGTGACAAGTGGACATGGGCAAAAATTGATACAATTTGCAAAAATTAATGACATATATGTAGTGTATACAAAATATGTAAAAAGATACATAAAGGTACATGGATAATACCTGGTAAAATAGCAACAAACCAGAAACATCATGTTTAAATCAATAAAAGATTATCCTCAATTAAAGATGTTTGGTAAATACAAGGACCAAACTGTGATTCTGATCACTTTCTAGCAAGAGTGAAATACAAACAGGAAATAATGAGAATACAGGACAATAAATATGAAAAAAGACAGAAATGGAATCAAGAAAAACTGGATGATCCAAGTTTCACTAGGGAATATAGAAAAGAAATTATATGGGAAATAGTACAATCAAGTATAAGAAGAATGGCATAATATTACACAAAGTAATATAAAAGTAGCTGAGGAGATGATTGGTGAAAAGAAAAAACAGACAAATGAAGAATGGTATGATGACAAATGTAGGGAAACGATAAAAAAGGAAGAATGTTGCAGAACAAACAATGATAAATATATATACAAGAATAAATAAAGAAGAGTATGATGAAAAAAGGAAAGAAGCAGACAGAACATTTAGAAAGAAAAAAAGACACATGATGAGTTGAAAAATGGAGGAAATATGGCAAAATACTGTGAAGGAATATAGTAAATTTTACAAATCTACCAAGAATCTATCTAAAGAATATCAACCAAAAAATTTAAAAGTATTAGATGTGGACAATTTGTATACTCAGTCGAACAAAAATCCATCGGCATATTTCGTACGTCCCGCTCAGGCAGTGATGTGCGATACAGTTGCCATTATAATTCGAGTCATATTTCTTTCCCCATATTTGCGCATTCGTGGTGTTTCTCCGTCTTCCATTCATTACAATCAATCACACCGCATATATATTAACAGAAGACAACAATACATTTGCTTAATTTGAAATTAAAACATTAATTAAACTTCATTAACTTTCCCAGGCATGAGGCTAGCTAGCTGTGCTGCTAGGGTAGGGATGGATGAGTTAACTGGACCCTTCCGTTCTTACAGTCAGCAGGCTTTGCCCAGACAGTTGAACGCGTGCTAGCAGTAGCGTTTGGAAAAAAACTATGTTGGTTCGAGTCCCACTATCGGTATATTTCTTTACATAGCCCAGGGAGTTGAACGCACGTTAGCAGTAGCTTTGGGAAAAAAACTATGTTGGTTTGAGTTCCACTATCGGCATATTTCTTTACATAGCCCAAGCAGTTGAACGTGTGTTAGCAGTAGCCTTGGGAAACAAATTATGTTGGTTCGAGTCCCACTATCGGCATATTTCTTTATGTAGCCCAGGCAGTTGAACGCGTACTGGAAGCAGCCTTTGGGAACAAACTACGAGGGTCATTCCAAAATCAACCTCCGACTGGCTGGTAAAAAAAAAAAATATAAAACAGAGAACAAAACTTTATTATATAGAACAGTTACATACATATCTGCATTACTTCTCCACATAGTTGCCATCCACATTTAGGCACTTGTCATACCGTGGCACTAGTTTTTGCAGTCCCTCGTCATAGAACGGCGCCGCCAAGTTACTCGGCCATGTTCTGACGCCATTCATGAGCTCTTCGTTGGTGTGGAAGCGTTGGGTAGCCAACCAGACCTTCATCTTGGAGAAGAGATGGTAATCGCTTTGGCGCCAGGTCCGGACTGTAAGGAGGGTGGTCGAAAATCTCCCAGTTGAAGAGCTTGATTAAAGCATTTGTGCGAGCCGCGGTGTGGCGCCGCGCGTTGTCGTCCAGGAGAACGAAGCCTTTAGTTGAGCATCCCGCGTCGTTTTTTTTTATCAACTTCCGAAGATTATTCAGCGTTTCACAATAAACCTCTGACGTTATTGTGGTCCCTGGTGCCATGAATTCTGTCAACAAAATTCTCTTACGGTCCCAAAATACGTACCTTACACCTGACGGAAGCGGCGATGATAATGTCCATGTTTCATCACTAATTACTCCTACACTACGCTGCGAAAATGTTTGAGGGTATGCGTTCAGCAAGAACAGAAGTTCCTTGTCACTACTGAGTGTGCGCTTTGACGCTATGACAACGCGTTTATTTTTACCAACCAATCGGAGGTTGATTTTGGAATGACCCTCGAATGTTGGTTCGAGTCCCACTATCGGCATATTTCTTTATGTAGCCCAGGCAGTTGAACGCGTGTTAGCAGTAGCCTTGGGAAAAAAAAACTATGTTGGTTCGAGTCCCACTATCGGCATATTTCTTTATGTAGCCCAGGCTGTTGAACGCGTGCTAGCGGCAGCCTTCGGAAACAAATTATGTTGGTTCGAGTCCCACTATCGGCATATTTCTTTATGCCGATAGTGGGACTCGAACCAACACAGTTTGTTTCCCAAGGCTACTGCTAGCACGCGTTCATCTGCCTGGGCTACATAAAGAAATATGCCGATAGTGGGACTCGAACCAACATAGTTTGTTTCTGAAGGCTACTGCTAGCACGCGTTCAACCGTCTGGGCTAAGCCTGCTGATTATACGTAATAACGGAACGGTCAGGTCGACTCATCCATCCCTAGCAGCACAGCTAGCTAGCCTCACGCCTGGGAAATTAATGAAGTTTCATTAATGTTCTAATTTCAAATTAAGCAAATGTATTGTCTTCTGTTAATATATACGCGGTGTGATTGATTGTAATGAATGGAAGACAGAGAAACGCCACGAATGCACAAATATGGGGAAAGTAAAACGACTCGAATTATGATGGAAACTGTACGTCACGTGACTTCCAGTTCGGGACTTAGAAAAATTTCAGGCCGCTGGATTTTTTTTTCGACTGAGTGTACCTGAAAAGTAAATGGTGGTGGATAGATGGAAGGAATATTTTCAAGGAAAACTAAGCAATCAGGATCAAACGAACACAGAATTTGATTTGGAAGAAGTTGATTTTAATGTGACAAACCAGGAAATAACTGAACCAATATATTTGGAAGTAAGAAATATAATATTAAATTTGAACATCAAAAAGCACCAGGGATAGATGGAGTAACAGCAGAGATTTTACAGAAAATGAGTCAACCTTTATGCAGGTGCATACACAATTTAAATAAAACTCTGTGGAATAAGGATGAAATACAAGCAGAAGGAAAGATGGGAATTGTACGTCACGTGACTTCCAGTTCGGGACTTAGAAAAATTTCAGGCCGCTGGATTTTTTTTCGACTGAATGTACCTGAAAAGAAAATGGTAGTGGATAGATGGAAGGAATATTTTCAAGGAAAACTAAGCAATCAGGATCAAAC
>Ga0123352_10021172_pt1 | contig 10364 bp, 6 predicted proteins | sample TergutLab28metaG_FD_89700 | JGI IMG/M metagenome (GOLD analysis project Ga0123352, IMG submission 89700) | Labiotermes labralis P1 segment gut microbial communities from Petit-Saut dam, French Guiana - Lab288 P1 | ecosystem: Host-associated > Arthropoda: Insects > Digestive system > Gut ... | reverse complement strand
GCGGCCGGGACGTGCTGCTGACCACTCACCCCCTTCTAGTGCCGCGGTCATGGAAGAGTAGAGCTATACCTCTACCCACCCTCTGGGCCACACCGGGCCTGTAACGGGATCACTTTACCTTTTATGGTTAGAGAGATCAAATCAAGGAGGATACGGTGCGCTGCGCATTCGGAACGTATGGAGGACAGTAGAAATGCGTGCCAATTTTATTGGGCAAACCTGAAGGAAAATCACGTGGAGGATCGAGGCTTAGGTTGGAAGATTATGTTAAGACGAATCTTAGTTGAACAGAATAGGACGGCGTAGGCATGAGTGGCGGGCTCGTGTGAACACGGTAATGAGCCTTCTGGGGAATTCCTTGACTGGCTAAGGAACTGATAGCCGATGAAGAATGGTCCTGCTCTATGAAATTATTTGCGAGAATTAAATATTGCCCTAGAGCAAGGGAACAGAACGAAGTTTCAGACATATTTTACTTTGTGTCATAAATTGTTGAGCGCAAGACCGGATTTAGTCTCATTCCACGTTGGATATTATATCCCCCCCCCCTCAAGATTTACTTTAGTCCCTACACTTAGGAAATCACTAGTGTAGGTAGCTGTACTGTAACCCAATAAAGTGAAGTGGTAACTGTATGTACCATCTGCTTCATCATTAAGAAACCGTGCCTGCCTTTTGTCACACAGAGTACGAGTATTTATCTCCAGCATATGATTCTAAATATAAATACCTTTTTTTTTCAGTAAGCGTCATTTATCTTTCGGTTTCTATCATGGGTACGGTCCACGTTCTTTGTGAGACAGGATTTAGATGAACGTCAGTTGTATGCATAGCCTGCGATCGTTTACTAAATGAGTTGTTAGAGAAACTGCTTGAGATTTGCTGTTCTGTAGTTTTTATTTATTGCCTATACTTTTTTTGTGTTACAACGAAATCACCTTCGGATGAATGACTAATGACTCGATATTTGCTGCACAAGCTTTAGTCGGAATGCTGTGTTATAGATCGTGACTCTCATAAATGCAGGGATGGCCTCTTATGAACCGCAAACCATTGGCTTTACTCGGTACAAAAATGTTGCTGAATTTCAGGAACTGACCATGCATATTTCATTAATGTCCCAGGTTGCCAACTCCTCACATAATCCAGGTCAATTCTAGAAGATCCACTACATAAACAAGTCAGAGAAGAAATTGTATGTCAGTTCATATTGTAGGCCAGTCGCTGTATTTCCAGTACATATTGTATTCCTGTTTTGTATATAGCATTAGAGAGAAAACAAGACTACTTACTGTATTGAGTCCAACGACATGAGAGTTTTCCTACCCAGAAGGGATGCAGGAACATCATCCTTAATTACACTAGACATTTGCTCCTAAATGATACGACTTGTAGGACTGTATAAATGATTGTTTTGGTAATGTCCAAAAGTTATCTTGTTATGATCCTAATATTGAAAGTAGGTCTCTGGTATTAACATACGTTGACACACTTTCTGAATAACCGGTTGTGATTTCGCTCCTTATATTTAAAAACTTTATTTGCTTAATGTACTTGCTGTTATAAAAGAGGTGCCGGAGTAATTGCTTATTCTTTAACGCAAATTCATCACTGTAATTTCATGCCACAGGTCATCTACATTTGGCTGACGTGTGATGTGTTCTGTGATTGAGAATGGAAATCTACGTATCAGGTACGCTCCAGAGATCCATTGGTACATGTATTTGAAACATCTGATTGCGTTTAATGTTAATTTATTGCGAGTGCAGACCTTGAGACGGTGCACTTAAAATTCATCAGAGCTATGATTAAACCTAGAGGGAAGAGACCACTTAGAATCCTTAGGCGTCAATGAGAGGATCATATTAAAGTGGATATTAATAACGGTCGGAGGGTGTGGGCTGGATTCATCTGGCAGAGGGAAAAGACCAGGGGCTGGTTCTTGTCAACAACTTCTTGAATCTTTCGATGTCATAAATAAGAGGGAAATATTAGAGCAACTGAGCAACTATTAGCTGTTAAAGGAGAATTCTGCTGTTGTTGGTTGTGTTTTGCAGAGTGCAGAACACTTTGTCTCTTTTATTTTCTGTCCATTCTTGTCCGCGCTTTATTTGAGTCTTGGAGAATCTTACGCTTATAAGAGTATGAATTAGTGTCGTATCTTCCGTCCTTGTGGGCCACATAACAAGGGTGGCGAGCTCTGTGTTGTAGGCAGGATCGTAATTTTGCACGGCTGTGCAGAAGTGGGGGACGTGAACCTTTTCATTCGTTGGTATATTAGAATATGTCGTCCGCGTCTGTTTACCCCGGCGGGGGCAACAGATTTTCTTATTTCCAGACGTCCTGGGGCCATATTATCCTCCCGTACAGTGGGTGCTAGGGCTCTTTCGTAGAGATAGTGCGTCCGGTGCTCGGCGTTGCCAACCGACTTCCACATACCACTGTGCCCGCATGGCGTTTTAAAGGGGCGCGCTTTACTCTCAGCATACATGTTTAACAGAACACGATAGTTATTTGGGTCCTGGAAGGACTAAATTCGGATAAAAGGGCTATCTTTTCAGTCCACCAGCCACAGAGCGGTGAACTTGACAGGTGTCCTGTGTCGCCAGAGTTTCACTGCTCTTCTGACTTTGAATGTTACTGGAAGGTGAAAAGTGATACAGAAACGACTTATCCATATGAGGTTATCTTTAACATTTAATGTGCCATATTATGATACTAATTAAAATAATTGCACGTTGATTATGCTATGCTGGACCTGGCCTATTACTGACAACCATTTTACTAAAATTGTGCAAACTGACGTTTTGTAACTAATTGTGTTCTGGTAGTATGTCATTTACGCCCGTAGCATGATTGCTTGTCCACACCGATATGCTTGGTATACAATTCCAGGTAATAAACTCCATGGAGCCATAGGCTGTCTTAGTGGTTACTCACCTAGTCCCAGAATTGTATGTAGACGGAAAGTTAATTTTCGTGTTCAGAAGATCCCGGTAATGGACACTATTATGAGCCGTATTTTTCCAGTTCGCAACAACTCATCTTATTTCTTTAAGAGCTATTTTAATATTATCCTTGGTTTTAGCCTAGCTAGATGGGACATTATCCACTCTTTATGGAAAGAAAATGTTCATTCCTATGGTCACAATTGCTCGCCACTCATCAATTTGCTCAGACAGATTAATCCAGTACGGATTCCTAAAACTCTGTTCTTCAAGATGTGTTTGAACGTTTTACGTTCTAAACAATCGGTTGAAGCCCCCATGTCTTGTGCGACTTTTCATTACATCTGATAATATATTAGGGCTGCAGTAAGGTGCTGTCGGCCTCCAATCAGCGCTCCAGACCTGGAGGACAACTTGTAGTCGGCTGTACCTTGCGCTTGGTTCGCTATATTGGCAGCTACCCTCAACATCTGGAGGTTCTATCCAACCGCACCCAAACAACTTGCCGCGCCATTGCGATAAGGGAAGCATTTAACGCAGGTTACTCTAGTTGGAGACCGACTGTCCTGAGAAGTTACATGTTTTCCTCTTTTCCTACGTGTGAATACCGTCACAGTACGTCTCATTAGGCTGCGGTTGCTCCAAAGTTCTTCTTAATTACTAACCCACTAAATCAGAATTTGTATTTACATAGGCGGAAGTGCTGATAGTATTATTGTTCGAGGGATATTAAACGATTTGCTTTTGAATGCTGAAAGCTTGGTTGAATAAATCAGAAGTGGAATAAAAACAAAACTCGTCTTTGTCTAACTTTAACAGTTTTTATCCCAAAAAGTCTGTTTAAAGTACTCATAGATTAATAACGGAAAACAAACGTCACAGGAAATGGCTAGATCATGCGGAATGAATGCCTGTAGTAAAAGGACCGTGATAGAACTGGTCTGTAGCGAAAGATAGGACTCGCAGTTTCAGTGGCCTTGGAATGGGGTTTGTCTTCCCACTCTTTGGTGAGGTATGATGATGATGATGATGATGACAATAATAATAATAATAATAATAGTAACAACTCTGGCTATCAAAGGGAGACCTAAAAGCAGAAAGTGAGAGTGAATAATGGCAGCACAAGACCAAGCGTTACAAACAAAATATTACGCGACAAAAATATTGAACACAGAGACAGATAGCAAATGCAGACTTTGCCAACAATTTGATGAGACTATAGACCGCATAATACCAGCATGCCCAATACTGGCAAAAGAACAGTACATAAAAAGACATGTTTATAGGATCATGGCACACTGGATGCGGTTATAACTTCGTTAGCACAACTGATGTTCCTGGCTTTTTATATACGAGTAATTAAACTGATTACCAGAACTCTTTAATTAACGTGCATTTGCCTCGACACATACGAATTGGTGCGGAACACATCACAGAAATATTCCCTCAATTATTGCTACGCATAGTGGTCCTCTTATTACTGTGATAAACAGATTCATTGGAAGTATATCGAAAATTAAGTGTGGGACTCATACGTGACGCTTAGTACTTGCTGATTATTTCCCATGATATTTTAGGCCTGTTCTTATATTCGCGAAAAGTGCCCATTAGCGTCATGTCCGTCTGTCCATATGTATCAGCTCGGCTCTTACTGGACAAATTTCCTAGAAATTTTATGTTGGAAACTTTGATGAAAGTCCGTCGACCAACTCCAGATTTGGTTAAACAATATCCTACACTTTACATGAAGACCGCAGTACGTTTCATTTTTGTCGGCGACCTAAGTTCGCCATAAAAGCATTCATGTAAAACCTTGGTATTTTTGTTTTGTTAGCAGTGACATGTGGCTCACCAGTACACAGAGAACGCAATGTTACGTTTCCATTGCAACAGTGGTTACGCGAACGCTTCACTGTGTTACTCTGACAGCACATTGCTCATATTTTTACTTCTCCTTCTTGCTTTTCAATTCATCGTAATTTAATTTCATTTAAAGTTAGACTCCTTTCATTTTAGAGCTTCACGAACATACTCTGAAATGAAATTAGACAAACTCTAAATTCGGCGCGCCTTACCGGTTTCATACGAGTCTTATTCATGGTGCGTATCAAATCTATCTAACCGTAGTGTCCATTATAGCCGACGCATGAGCGAATATGCAACCTGTTTGGAATGTAGCTATGAAGTCATACCAATATTCAAGTGCTATGCAGATCCGCAAGTGTTCCGTGCGCTCATGTATATTAGAATTGCTACATTATCTGACTAGATGTGTGAGACACAGCTGCATGAAACAAGACACGCGGTGCATAACCTTGACTATAAAAAATAAAGGACACTCTACTTCAATGATATTTGTACTGCTTACACATTTATTAAAAAACCATTGATACCGGAATGGTTGTATTGGAAGTTGTTCTTAGTTCCCGGGACTGTCATTTTATAACCGTGGGTGTGAACGGAAATGTTTCTCTGTAATTATCACGATTGAAATATGTGTTGGAATAGCTGAAGGTAAGGTTTACGCTTTTCTGGGATGTTGCGCGGTGTTGGTTGCTTGTTTGTTACCGACGTTTCGGGACAACGTATCGGTTCCTTCTTCAAGGCTGGCAGCAGTATTGCTGAAGAATCAGATCTCTGGCGTGACACGTCTGTAATTGTTAACGAGCCAACACGGCGTAATATTCCAGAAGACTTGAATCGAAATTTTCTTTCCTTTCATAATCTGTTTAACAACACGTTCAAAGCCATTGGTTACGAATCTTCAAATGAATGGACGATTACGAATGCTGGACCTAACCTTGCCGTGATGTGACCAGCTTTCCTGCTTCTTACCTGGGAGGTCCTGGGCTCCAATCTGGGCCCGCAGTCTGCTAAGGAAAATGCCAAATTTAATATGCCTACATTAAATTCAGCTACTGACGCTTTCTTCCGCGTGGATTCCGATCCGTAGATATGATATTTACTGTTAAAGTGCTCTAACTTTGAGTGATCGCCCATGTACGGTACATCTGCATGTCGTCGTGTGCCGTTGTTCAAGCACTCCGACGATTTGACCTGTACTTTTTAGGCGCTTTCGCCAAAGTCGCCAAAAGCGCCTCTTAGCTTCGTAATGTCCTTCTGCCCGTCTGTTCGCATGTATAAACTTGGCTCCGACTGGACGTATTTGCATGAAATTGGACACTGAGGACATAACACGAATATGTGCCGAGTAAATCCAAGTTTTGTTAAAATCTGATTAAAAATATCGGACACTTTAACAGAATAACCTGTGTACATTTGTATTGTTGACAGCGCCATTATATTTTGTATCTCGACAACAATACAAAGGAAAAACATTGTTCCGTTTTTATTACAACAGTTTCCATATTTTTATATTGTGTACGGTGTCATGTTGATGAACAGTACAAGGGAGCGCGCTGTTGCGTTTCCACGACAGCAGTGGTTATACGAACGCGCCACAGTATTACGTGATACATACATTGCCCATCTCGTTATTTGTCTGGCAAGGCTGTTTGTAATAGTTAAGTCTTGCATCATCCTGCGAAAGTCTTGGCACAGGGAACTTCCGAAAATTGAGGATATTTTTCTATAGTTATCATGTTTTAGCACCACTTTCTGTGCATATAAACTTGTGTAATGATACAACAGATGTTCAATTAAAGTCACCCGTTAATCATTCTTTTGCTAACAACATGCAGGATGAATGTGGGAACACACGGTACATCTATTGTAAACATATTTCGTATCGTCCAGCAGCATTCGCACGCACTGTCGCCTTTCAAAAGATCGGAGACACAGAACGTGGTACCTGGTGTGTTATGGCGTGTTATGACGTGAATGCATGTCGCAAGCTCCTAAGATGATCTTGTTGTGTTGACACTGTAAACAGTTATTTACATGAAAATGGGATTGTAAGTAGGCCACAGCAGCTTCTAACAGAATGCGTACGGACCTGTTTCCGGGGACTGTGGCAATTTCTCTTCATTGCCATATCCCAAACATCTCTGGAATACTGCGCCGTCCGTACAATGGTTACTAGTGTTGCTGCACAAGAAGAGGCAGCTGGAAGTAAAATCGCTCATATCTTTGCCCTAGAACTTGCGCGTTGTCGTCTACTTTCATACTATTTAACCATTGCATTTTTTAATTGGAAAATTAATTATAATCCTGTTCAGATACCACCATTAGGAATGGTCAATTAAATTGCTTGTGAACCGTTGCATGAAACTTCTTAACAGTTGTAGATTTCGCTTGGTTTCTGTCTGTTAGGAATGGAGAATAATCAGTGAGATGGAAATTCTTTTCGTAACTACTCTTCCAAACCAGTTCTTCACAGACCCATTTGGAATCTCTGACTGTAGCTTGCCGTTGTGCTGTTGAAAATAAATGATAAATTATTTCACCAGTAAGACAATTATTTCTACGTTGCAAGGTGTTTGTTACAACCTAACTGAAAGATTCGCCTCTCATTGGCAAATAGTATATTTTCACGCTATATATCCTGCTCCATAGCGTAAAAATTATGACTATTTCCGTGGAACAGTCTTTGAGTATCCTGATTCCTTATCGGGTCAAGAAATGCACCGCATTTTATGGAACATGAAGGTTCACAAGAGCCCTGACTTGTCCTTACCCAGAACCGGTTAAATCCTGTCCGCGCCCTCCCATCCTTTTTCTTCAAGACCCATTGTAATATTATGGCTCGATAGTTGAGATATCCACGTCCTGAGTCGATCCACATTTTTGTCTGTGATTCGGGATAATATTTGTTAAACTCTAATTGGCTGTATGTTGTGTTACTGCTGGTATTGTGCGGATGTCAATAAATTAATTTTTGGTCATTATCAGAAGCAGAAACGGGTTAAAAGCCGTATTTACAATATTTACGATATATAACCAACAAATGCACAATATATTTAGCACTTATTTGTATCATAAGACACTCCTACGTATTTCAGTGCCTTAATGCAGCATCATCGTCATCAGGGGTTTCTTTTTATTTTGCCAAAGTTACAAGCCTGGATAGCGTAGTTGGTATAGTGACTAGGATACAGACTATGCGGCCGAGGAATCATGGTTCGATTCCCGTCAAGGGTCAAGAGATTTTTCTTTTCTCTAAAACTTGATCCGGAGCCCACCCAACCTCCTTTATATTGGGTACCGGGAGCTCTTTCTCGGGCGTGAAATGGCCAAGGCGTGAAATATGATGTACCAAAGTTGGGAATTCGTGGCTCTGTACGTCGACTCCCCCATATCCCCTCATGTCGTACAGAGATACCCGTTCTTGCAGTTTGATGTATCACAGATATCGTGAAAGCACGAAAGAGACGAGATTTCGATCGCTAGAATCTGCTTAGACTGCAATTTTACACGAAGAGAATGTTCTGTACTGTCGCTGTAGTCCTGTTTGAACACTCGCAGTAATGAAGGTGACTCATCACATTTGTTCCATGCAAAATTAAAGCCGGTACTGTTGATGTGTGAGAGAGGCGCATCGCAGATGTTGGTGTCGGGTGTGCTTTGTGTATTTAAATGTGGAACAGTTTCATTCTTTATTACGTTCATTGTTTCCGACCGCTGCGCCAGAACGTTTGGTCCTTACCGCTACCTGTTTCCAGTTTTTTTTTATCACAGCGTGGAATTTCTTAAATTACGTAGCCACTATCCGCTCCAACAGTCTCGCATATTGGTAGAGAAAATCGTGCAATATGATCCGTGTGTCTTATTGTGGTGTTAAACTGAGTCATGCCGGTTGGAATAGGGATTGAACCTACGTCATTACCTTGTCAGTTGTAATATCTAAATTATGCCTTTATATAAAAATCCATTTCCAATCCCACAGACAATGTAGCCCGTGTGAATTATGAAGATGAGTAAGTTAAGCTGTCCAGGTAGATAATCGATGTTTGTTGTGAGACTCGTACGAATATAGTAAATGCGCTACGGTATATGGTAAATTTTTCCTTAATGTACAGCAGGTGGTGCACCACCGCTGGGCCTAAGTGGTTAAGAGATTTGTGACCCCGTATTCTTTCCACGCGCTTACATTTTTTATACTTTGCCACACGTCTTCCTTTGCATTCGTGTTTTGCCTGTTCAACTCTTTCAGTTTATCCTCTTGTGTTTAATTAGAATGCGTTTAATGACCACGTCAATATCTCACGCTCTGTAGCGTTTATTGTAGTTCATTGTCGAACACGTAGAGCGTCTTGTGACTTGTGGGGCACGTGCGTTATTTAATGTCTCTTAGACCTACGGAGGTTCTCAGGGCGTTGTGAGGTTTTGATATACAGTTAGTAAATAAAGTTTGAGATCTCCGCTGTTGAGAGTATTGTGAACAGTAGAACTATACTACGAGGAGAACTGGACAGTTGAGTATGTCCAAACAGTACGCAATGTTTCATTAGCCCATAATTCAAAAGTATGCAGCTAAACAAGATTCGTTTATTTCAACACCGTGAATATCGTTTTCCAAGACACGCTTGGATTTTACGTCGACAGGTGGCGAGTCCTTTAAACACAGTCACGAACCGCTGAGCTTATAAAATGTGGAAAAGTTGTTGATTAGCTGAGTGTTTATTAGCTAGTTACAACGGGTTAGTTCCTTCGTTAAAAATGTCCCGGCCCGTTCGTCTGTCTGTAGGCATATGACAACTCGAGCAGCGCTGGTATAATCTTTATGGCATTTCATGCCGGGGACCTGTACGTTAGATTGTTGAGCCATTGCAGTTTTGGATCCAAATCCGTCAAACATGACGGACACTTTACATGACGAACTGTGTGCATTTCTGCGCACATATTCACTGTGTAATCAGTTTTATAATGTATATCATGCAGTAATCATCGGCAAGTAATGAGAACATGGCGGATGTGTGAATTGGTTAGGCGGGAGCAACACTAGCGCCATTTACTTTTTAGGTCCTGAAATTGTGTGGGATTAGACCTTATGAATATTATGCAGCTGTTGTTAAAGTCGCGTGTTTTTGTGGAATGCTGTATAAAATGGCATTCGCCAAATACTTGAAAAAAATGGGAATACAATGAAGAAGTTCATCAGCTCTTTATAGACTTCAAAAAAGTTAGGAGGGAGGTCTTATATAAGATTCTCATTGAGTTTGATATCCCTAGGAAACTTGTAAGGCTAATAAAGATTTGTCTGACTGAAACATATAGCAGAGTCCGGGTAGGCAAGAATGTGTCTGACAGGTTCCCTATTAGGAATGGTTTGAAACAAGGAGTCGCTGTATCACCAATGCTTTTTAACTTTGGTTTAGAGTACGCCATTAAGAGGGTTCAGGTAAACCAGGATGACTTGAAACTAAATGGTACACATCAGCTTCTGGCTTATGCCGATGATGTTAATTTACTGGGAGGAAGCATACATACTCTAAAGGAAAATGCAGAATCTTTAGT
>Ga0123352_10021171_pt1 | contig 10364 bp, 3 predicted proteins | sample TergutLab28metaG_FD_89700 | JGI IMG/M metagenome (GOLD analysis project Ga0123352, IMG submission 89700) | Labiotermes labralis P1 segment gut microbial communities from Petit-Saut dam, French Guiana - Lab288 P1 | ecosystem: Host-associated > Arthropoda: Insects > Digestive system > Gut ... | reverse complement strand
TTTTTAATCACATTTCTGTCTCCTGAGATTGCAACGTCTATTAACATACATGTTCCCTTTTCATTATCACGGATTATAATGTCTGGTTTGTTGTTGGGGATAGTTCTGTCAGTTTGTACTTTTTGATTCCACAGTAGGGTTACCTTGCCTCCTTGACTTGTTTCTACTGATTTTGGAACATGTTCATACCAGTGTGTTTGTCCAATTGTACCCCTATTTCCTTGCGTATGTTGAAGTGTAGTTGTGCACACACTCTATCATGTCTTTATTATTATTATTATTATTATTATTATTATTAATATATGCTCGGTGTACAAATTGTTAAAGTTAGCCTTACTTCTGAAATAGAATGCTTCACATTTGATGCCTCAGTCTGTACAGTACCCTTCCAATTAATATGATGCTAACACATTTGAAAATAGACTAAGGACGAAAACATAAGAGACAGACGGAGACAGGGAATTTGGCTCTTAGTAAATGAGGGTAAAGCGAGGGTTGATGATAATGTTGGCGGTGATAAAGTTATTGTAAAGGAAGGGTGGTGTCTTTTTAACACCCTCAGCAAATATAGCAATTTCAAGTCATGCGATTCGCTTCTCTTTTTCTATTTCATTCATCGCATACACCGAGTCGCATGCAAGAGAAATATAGCAACTTCATAGGACAGAGAAAAGCTCGGCTATGTCCTTCTGTTGCCTGTAATTATAGGTATTATATGTGCTTCCGTGTGCAATTAGGGAAGCACCAAAATCTTGGCATTATATTGTCCGTGTATATAAATACGTACTTATTCAGTCCCTATTCGTACATTTATATTTAGACTCTGTGTGAATTGAAAAACGTGAATGGTTATGTTCATACATTTTGAAATACAGGTGATATACGTAGGAATTCTTATATTCATTGAAATGCCTCTTTCTTTGGCAGAACATCAAGTTTCAAAACCACAAATACCGTGGACCGTATCTATAAAGGATCCTGAACCAGTTCTGTTCACTCCCATCCACACATAAAAATGTTTCCATACTGCTTACTTCTCTGGCCTCCAGTGAAATTTCCTTAAGTTTTATCCCGAAGAGAAATTTCTATACATTTTTCTTATCTCCCACCGTAAGGTATGCCTAGCTCATCGCCAACACTTTTGATGGCATTATTGTAAGATTAACAGGTGACCTTTACAAAATGTGAATACTCTTGTGAATCTGATGTTTATTGGACCGTGCATCATTGTGATAACTGAAGAATAAAAAACCAACTAAATTCCACTAATTATTTTATTGTACCTTATCGTAAAATAAAATAATTAGTGGCGTCTAGTTGGTTTTTGTTCTTCAATGAATACTCTTCTTTACTTAACGCAGTAATTTGTTCAAATTCTTCTTTATTCTTAGGTCCACATATTTTCGGGGGCACGTTTTTGAGAAATTTGTTATACACGTTCTTTTCCTTGCAATAACGCTAGCTATATATGTTTGAACATCATGCTAATTTAACAAAATATCGGCAGTGTCTTCCAGTATATCGCACACTTTAAGAAACTGCTTGTCTCATTGAAGATCATAACAATCTTATTGAGTAAATCTTGTAAAGTTAAATTCTTGTTAGAGCTGGTATTACAGAGGTACTGGGAACACTTTTTGGGCCCTCTTGGTTCTCCATACCACAGTTTCGTAACCACTGCTATATCGCTTACCCCCGTAACATTATGGCCAAAGGCGTAATGTCATATTAGCAACAAATCACTAATTATAAATAAACGGTGTTTTGTTGTTTATTATTACGCATGTATATAGAGTATTTTTTGTATTGTGTCCTATTTAATAATTTTTCGAATTTAATTAGCCCCCCTACAGGCATGTTTTAATGGAAGCTGTAAAAAGAACTGGGCCATTAAATTGTTTCAGCAAATTACTACCGAACCCACGAGGAGGAATCTCTTACAATTATTGTGTAATGAACATTCACTTCCGTTCATCCAACTGTATGAATATCAGGTAACTTTTTACCCCTTCACAGATAACAACGTGATATCTCGTTTACAGACCCCTTGCTCTTCTGCCGTCCGCCGCTTATGTTTCATTATTTAACAGTAAATATAATACACCTGTATCCTAGTTTTCAGAAATTGTGAGTGTAACGTCTTAGTTTTTCAGATTATCTGCAATTATTTTGCTGGGTCCCTGTAGGCATAGCAATTTAGTCTGCTGTCTGTGATTTAAAGATCAAGGTATATAAGACTATAATTTTGCCTGTTGTTTTGTATGGGTGTGAAACTTGGTAGTTGACATTGCGGGAGGAAAGGAAGCTGAGGGTGTTTGAAAACACGGTGTTGAGGAGAATATTTGGACCTAGGAGGGATGAGGTAACGGGGTAATAGAGGAGATTGCATAACGAGGAGCTAAATGATTTGTACTGCTCACCCAATATTGTGCGGGTGATAAAATCGAGAAGAATGAAATGGGCTGGGCATGTGGCGTGTATGGGTGAGGAGAGGGGGGGGTACAGTGTCTTGGTGGGGAAACCGAAGGGAAGGAGACCAGTGGGGAGACCTAGGCGTAGATGGGTGGATAATATTAGGATGGATCTCCAGGAGGTGGGATGTGGGTATATGGACTGGATTGGGCTAGCCCAGGATGGGGACAGGTGGCGGACGCTTGGGAGTGAGGTAATGAACCTTCGGGTTCTAGGCTGCTTACAGAACAGAATATTCTGGAAAAGACAACGAAACTTCCGGTTCATTAAGATGCGAATTTCTTGATCATCGGATAGACTGTGAAGTGTTTGAAACAACAAATCCCAACGTCTGTGAGCCAAATAACCCTCATCGATTATAGTCGTATAAGAATCCATGCTCACGGAAATTTGGAATTGCAGTCTGTGGTTTATATTCTTGCTAGAGGGTTCAAAAACTAATGAGATACAGGAGAAATAAAGCAATTTACCGTCGGTCTTAATTATTTGTGTTTTTATGTAATACTACTACATGTTTCTGCCTTTCGAGGTCATCAGCAGGTATATCAAACCACATAATACTCTGAGGAAGTAATAATTGCAACAGAAATTTTAAAGGACAGAATGAAATCTTATTAATTGTAGTAGAAATAGGTTTTATAAAGAAATACGTTCTTTATAAATTCGACTTCCACTGTAAAGTATAAGATCTTACTGTATCGTTGATGGTTGTTGAAATTATTCCTTCGTGATGACGGCCGTAAAAGGCCCACACATGTAGTATATAATACATTAAATAACCCTATAAATATACTCGTAGTTGTTATCGACGGTATATTCCTTAATTTCTGGTTTACATGCTTCAACAACGAGCTGTACAAATCATTCTAATGAGACGAATATTCTGCAGCTCAATAAAATTAAAGTTGTGGTAACTTTCATTCAACACTATACTCTTACACAGAATGAAGAATCTGCAATAGATTCTTCCAACCCCATTTCCCCGTACGACCCCTTGACCCTTGAATTCTTTTTACGAGTTGTCAGACGTGATGTTGGGTCAGTATTGGTGGCCTCTGTTTCCACCCTTAGGAGTCATCCATTATATCTTCCGAACACCCCTCTCTTAACCTCACACCCTTCACGTGTCAGCTTGCTATGGAAACAGCTCGTATGGACGTAAAAATCTCTCTCGGGGTGAAACTTAAAAAACCCTACTCCTTTTTCATAGGGGTTTGGCGTGGTTTTATTAAGTTTTGGAGACGGAAATTAAATCCACGCCATAAACAGATCGGTCATTTAGCTGCGAAGTTTGAAATATCCATCGCTTCCTCTTAGGAATGGACCTGCTGCATGCTCTTCCTTCTGTGGGAGGCACCTAAATAGGCAACACTTTAAACACGGCAGTTCCGGTACGTGCAACTGAAACTTATTTTTCTCCATCACGTCAGATGAAGGCCTGAAATAAGTCCCAGTTCTTCTGTTTCTTAGCACGTCGTAATCCTGCCACTTTATTCGGAGCTCTTTTAGGTTTTCTGTCGATATAATTAGCTATTTACTAGTTGTGATTAGGCTTATGGCTGAGAAGCGCGGGTACTTGTGAACTATCTGTATATGGCGTTAGAAAACAAAAAAAAATCGCTTTATCTCTTAAAAACCATAGATCAATATTCGTTGTTTTGCTACAGTAAGATGTCCGAATTTAAACTTGTGTATCTTGTTGTGTCTGAATATATCTTCAAAAAGAAGTAAACAGATTATACGTATACTTCCTTGATATCTACGTAGTTCACTTACGGTTGCACGGCGCAACGATAAAAATTAAAAACTTCCTTGATATGTTTAGATATCAGCCTGATGATGGTCCAGTGGGGTTGAAACATGTAGCTGAGTGAATAATTACTACATAAAGTTGTGCTTTGAAGGTCTGTAGGTTTACTGCTTATTAGTAAGATGTTCATTCTAATTGCCTTGATGATAATAAACTACATCTTCGACAGGTTGCATAGTAATCTTTTAATTAAATTCGAGTCAAAACTTGTATTTTTGTGCCTAATAAATCATAGTAGTCGTATATGTTCTGTACATGTTCTGTATATGTTCTGGACATGTTCTGTATTCTCTGCATTAATCAGATACTTGAAATTTTTAAATCTTCCAACAAAAAACTTGAGTGTATGCATGTAAGTTTATTATATAGTTAAAACCGAAATGTTTGTGCTATTCATTTGGCCATTTACAGGATGGTAAGAACAAGAATACAAGTACAATTATAATGTGTCGGAATCAATCCACAATGAAAAAATCTTATAATTACAGTTACATTTACAGTTAAAGGAGTATCATGTGGAGCGGTATAAAATATTAGATGATAGAATGTTGTTGTGTTGCGACTATAGTGCTGTGGGTGATGTATATAGAATATACATGTTTTGAATTTGGATACTGTAATAAAATTAATTTGTATATATTCAAAAAAAATACGTTAATTTATTTTTAGGTATTTACAACATGAAAATATTGAGAAAAGTGAAACAGTAATTAATGAAAGTACATACCAGTTACTGTGTTTAAAATCTTCTTGAGCAAGATATTTTACAAACACTACTTTACGATGGTCATAAATAGGGACGAAACATATAGTACAAATTAAAACTAACTTATAAGGGTTGAGCTGTGAAGGACGAAATGTGTTTTGTTTCCCTTATTTTTATACATTCATAACGGGATACATAAACCGGTTCAATTCAAACTTTTTTCTTCATTAGGAAACAAAACAACTGATCCCTCGCCTGCAGTCTTTTGGCGAAGTTACGGATTTGTGGAACTAACGCCATCTCCGTTTCCCTCTACGAATGTTGGGGTGGTGCGCGATTAAGCGCAGGAACAATTTTACATTCTTTCTATAGTAAAAACGAACAAGATGCACCAAAGTATCAAATTTATTTTATTTTGGAATGACACTCTACATGCTTCGGACGGTCTTTCCGTCCATCATCAGGGGTTCAAGACTGTACATACAGGCTAGCAAGCTAGTAAGCAGACAGCTGTATCTGTTTGACAAGTCTGTCGCTGTATGTACAGTCTTGAACTCCTGATGATGGACGGAAAGACCGTCCGAAACATGTAAAGTGTCATTCCAAAATAAAATAAATTTGATTCATTGGTCCATCTTGATGGTTTTACTATAGGAATAATAATACGATGCACGGCCCTATGAACGTCAAATTTTACATTCATCTTTAAGAACTAAAATTTTCATGTTACGAAACAGATTTAATTGCAGGCATTTTGCCCTTACTGGTGGTACGATTCGTGGCCGTTATATACGCATGTGACTTGCGGCTGCATTTTCTTCTTTAGTCTGCTGTTATACTGAATTCAACGACCAGCTATTCGGATGCAGGCAAGGAATTTAGGTATAAAATTCTGTCCAGTTTAGCCTAATTTTCTACTTTCACTGAAATAGAAGTTGGCTCAAGAAACCTTACTGTTGTCTGTGTATGTCTGCCTAAACCACACGAAAGCCTTTTATGAAATTTGGTATCTAGTTATCCCATTACATAGCGCCTCAACGTTTTAATGTTTAATTACCCAGATACTTTAAACCCCATACGGTGGATTCACGAGTTGGTGAAATGGGATCGGCAGTAGCGCCTTTGACTGCTCTCACATGGGCCACTGCGTAGACTTGCCCCTGGCGCCGAGCCACAGTAAGTGTGACGTAGCAGGAATTGCGTAGCTCTGACGTCACAGACACTTGTCCCGTGTTCCTGCGTCTTGTAGCGCAGCTGAGGGAGTCGCATTTTGACAATGGACACTGTTGTGGCTCACACGGACACCCATAAAGAATGTGTCACTGCAGTGGCGTAACCTCAAGATACAGAAGTTTCTCAGTCGCTGGCTGTTAGAGCCACTGCTAGGCCACAGTGGCTGTCGCCCAGCCACTTGGTATCGCCTGGAGGGTCCCTCAAGAGCCAACGGCCTAACAGTGGCCCGTGTGAAAGCTGTCTTATGATCTAGGCTTCTGAAATGATGTCAGGTTAATAGATCTTGAAAACAAACATGCGATTTTACCTGAGTGTTTCTTTCTTCAGATTTTAAAACAGCGAAACCATGCAATTCCGTAACGTTCTAACGATGGTATATCACGTTTAACATGATTAGTTTCATAGTCTGCTGCACCTTCTGGTGTTTTAAAAGATAACAGCTGAATAAAACACTGCGTTTTGGGGACAGATCCTGTCCTTGATCCCGTCCCTCATACGTCTTCAAACTGAAGTAATGAGACCTATCACTTGGGCCCAACAGGAAGAGACACGCTTTTCTCTGAGCTTCATTACTTTAGCATCAAGACGGGGACCGATTCTGTCCCTGAAATATGGTGTTTTATTTAATGTTATTACTTTTAATATCTAGAAGCTGGACCAAGTCCATGCATCTAATGATTTTTAGCCATATGGTGGCTTCATGAAGTCAATATTCAGTTTTCGGCTTGGTTCCAGTAACTAATGACACGTGTGGCCCACAGTACTGTGACGGATCGTAAATCTGCATATTACGCACAGGATAGTGGTTAATAAGTTAATAATTACAAATATGATAAACTTTGGAAAATTTGATATTATGACTAAAAAAAAATACATTGGCAAAACCTATAATTAAGTAGCAAGTTATTTAAAAGTTGTGATGAATTTGTGACGACAGTATTTTTGTTGTTGTTGCTAATAATAATAATAATAATTATTATTATTATTATTATTATTATTATTATCTTATGAATATGTAACTGCTCAAAAAATTAATTTGACTATTTATTCATAAGGCCAGAAAAATAGCTCTTGGGCTGAATTTCAGTTTTTGAGTATAAATTTATATCATGTGAATGTGTGACGTAGCAAGTATAGCGACTAGCCTACGGGTCGAAGAGTCCAGGTCTCGAATCCCGGTAGGGGCAAGACTTTTTCTCCTTTCCAAAACGTCCAAACCTCCTCTGGGTGTACCCTGCCTCCTCCTCAATATTTTCCACTGTTCTTTCTCAACAATAAAGAGGCTAGAATGTGAAGTTAACCAGTCAACGCCATCTAGTACCGAGGTAATGAATGAGTGGAGCTGTATCTCCACTCCCGTATCTACCTTCTTGGCATGGGCAGAAAAAAATTACCTTTTTATGTAAATGTGACATCAAGAGAATATATGTAGGTTGTCGTTTAACTGATATTTATCGTTGGGAAATGTACGATTAATTTTGCTCCCCCCCCCCCAGTAACATTTAAGCCAATTGTCGGATTTTCGCTTCAAACGGGATATGGACATTGCGCTATTGTGTGCCACCCAGCCTTCGTAAGCCTAAAATTTTTAAGTCCTTACGTGTCATGGAGTCACCACTACAGCTGGGAAGAGGAAGGGGGGAAAGCCTGCTACACATTTATGCAGAGTTTGAAATACCCACATAAAAGTAACAAACGTTCTAACGCTGTTGTTCTGTTTGATAGCACAACTGAAGAAACATGATGGCTGACCTAATAATATGGAAGCTGAACACAAAGTCTCAGGCTGATAACAGCAAAGTCCGCTATCCCCTCATCGCAAATGTATCCAGGTCTCCCAAGTGTTCTCTTCAGTTCTGATATCCGAATAGCATTTTGAGAGAAATCTAAATATAGGCTATGTTCAGATCTCCACACCGGTATTCAGGACAAAACAGTCATTTAAAAACAGCAATTAAATTGTATGAAAATTTTTGCTATTTGCCAGTGACAGTTTAAAAAATATATTCTCGCAGAATTTAAGAGCAGATTAAATTCGGGGAATGTTGTTAATATTTACCAGATCAAACTAAGTGTGAGAAAAAATTGTGAATTTTTACCACCTTCTCCCCCAGCATTTTGGTTTTCTTAAATGCCTGTACTGCTTTGCGGTCAAACTTGCCGCCCATTGTTCCTTGCCGCTGTCCTTACCCAACAATATTGCCGTGATTTCCCCTCGCCTGCTGCACAGTCCCCCCCCCCCTTTTCTTAACATGTAATAACGCGTTCTTTTCCCATGTCCCATATAAAAACCTAAAAATCAAACTTCACTACTTTAGCATGCTTGATTTCATGTTTATAACCTCCACACCGAACACAAAGAATATATTCTTATAATAAAACCAACTAGATGCACTAATTTCTCAAATTTATTTTTGGAATAAAACTACATGTTTCGGACAGTTCTTCTGTCCTACGTCAGGAGTTTTTCACCGTACACACAGCAATGGTATACGTCATACAGGTTTACTCGTAAGCTGTCAGCAAACCAGTATTACATATACCATTGCTGTGTGTACAGTGAAAAACTCCTGATGATGGACAGAGGAACTGTCCGAAACATGTAGAGTTTTATTCCAAAAATAAATTTGAGAAATTAGTGCATTTGCTTGGTTTTATTATAAAAATTTTTCACGATGCACGGTCACCTGAACGTCAAACAAAGAACACAATAATGTACAGTCAAATAAATTTGAAAATAGTAACGCCAAGGTGCGATATAATTTTAAATAATCCATGACCATGCATTAAGAGCTGATTGGGTATGGCAACGAAACGAAACAATGCATATAAAGGTATAAGAGTATCTTATATTATAAACTTTTAGGGGGCACACTGTATTTGTAACATAAGATTCTGGTATAAATTTCATGCATCTGTTGGTTTCGTTACCATATCTAAGACCTAAAACATCTGTACGTCTGTGGTCCTATTATTTAAATTTCTCTGTCGAAAAAGATCCAGCGGAATAGGACAAATGAACGGTTTAAAAATAACTTAAGAATAGGGCAATTTATAGGCAAAATAGTTTTTTAGGTCATCGTCATCAACGTGATAATGTTGTGGGCAGTGTTATTGTCAGTGGCTTATATAAGCCAACACCAGTATATTTGTTTCCCTCTGTTCGTTTCAAAAGTGCAGGTCTATTCATCTTGACATATGACAATGATGAATGCTCTTTCCTAAATAATCTTCTATCCTCCTTCTTTTTATTTTATTCCCATCTTTTCTTCGTTTTCGTCTTTGAGTTGTTGCGTTTCGATGAGTGTTACGCAATTAATCTTCCATATTTCATTATTTGACAGGCTGATAATACGTTATGGCAGCTGTGAGTGGGAAAACCGGAAGAATAAGGGGAAAGCAATCTTATAGACAGCACTTCAACTCTCCTTTCAAATACAAATTTTATCTGTCATATCTTATTGTATCTGATGTCAGTTCCCATAAAACTGAATTTTGATTAAAAGTAGGTAGCAGTTAAAGTATAAAAAGCAAATATCAGTACAGTGCATTGGGAGGATGTATTTACGGGGTATAGAATCTTTTGTCTTCCAGGTTGCTATCCAAAAATTTAAAGATCAATATATATAGAAGTATAATTTTGCCTGTTGTTTTGTAGGGGTGTGAAACTTGGTCGCTGACACTGCGGGAGGAAAGGAAGCTGAGGGTGTTTGAGAACATGGTGTTGAGGAGAATATTGGGCCTAGGAGGGACGAGGTAACGGGGGAATGGAGGAGATTGCATAACGAGGAGCTAAATGATTTTTACTCCTCACCCAATATTGTGCGGGTGATAAAATCGAGAAGAATGAGATGGGCTGTGAATGTGGCGCGTGTGGGTGAGGAGAAGGGGGTTGTATAGGGTCTTGGTGGGGAAACCGGAGGGAAGGAGACCACTGGGGAGACCTAGGCTTAGATGGGTGGATAATATTAGGATGGATCTCCAGGAGGTGGGATGTGGGTATGTGGACTGGATTGGGCAGGCCCAGGATAGAGACAGGTGGCGGACGCTTGTGAGTGCGGTAATGAACCTTCGGGTTCAGTGAAATGCGGGGAATTTCTTGACTAGCTGCAAACCAGTTAGCTTCTCAAGAAGGACTCTGCA
>Ga0123352_10021170_pt1 | contig 10364 bp, 4 predicted proteins | sample TergutLab28metaG_FD_89700 | JGI IMG/M metagenome (GOLD analysis project Ga0123352, IMG submission 89700) | Labiotermes labralis P1 segment gut microbial communities from Petit-Saut dam, French Guiana - Lab288 P1 | ecosystem: Host-associated > Arthropoda: Insects > Digestive system > Gut ... | reverse complement strand
TTACAGGCCTGGAGTGCCCCAGAGAGTTCCAGGAAGTTAAGGTTCCCAGATTTCATGACAACGACACAGGATGGTGGTAAGGTTGTCAGTCTTACACACCGGCCGCCTTTACCCCTAGGAAATACTCCTGGCACTCATTACTGTTAGAGGATGAGTCGACCCCAGGGCCATAGTGCGATCGGAGGGATTTTATGTCAGTGAAGAATTCCAGTGGCACCAGATGGGATCGAACGAGCGACCTTCCGATTTGTAGCACAGCACCTTAACCACTGTGCTACCGCGGTCCCCGGTATCATCTAATGTACGTTGGTAAAAGGTAAATCATTCCCGTTACAGGCCTGGAGTGGCCCAGAGGTTTCTAGGAAGTTAAGGTTCCCATATTTCATGACAACGGCACAGGATGGTGGTAAGGTTCTCAGCCCTAGGCACCGGCCGCCTTTATCCGCAGGAAATGCTCCTGGTACTCATTTCTGTTAGAGGATGGGTCGACCTCAGGACCATAGTGTGATCGGATAATGCACGTTGGTGAAAGAGGAAAAAGCCAAGTCCTTTGTGGCAGATCATACCGATCATAATTACACAAGCAACTGATCGTAACTGTTACGTACTGAGGTACACGTGCGAACAATTTTATGGAACCCTGTATTTTTAATAACACTTACTTTGTGGGCCCGGTAGCTCAGTCGGTATAGAGACTGACTACGGGCTTGACGGTCCGGGATCTAATCCCGCTGGGGAAGAGATTTTTCGCCCATCCAGACCTGCCCTGGGGTCCACTCAGCCTGCTGTAAAATGGGTACCGGGTCTTTTCCGAGAGTAAAGTGCGGCTGCGGCGTGCTGCTGACCACTCACCCCCTTCTAGTGCCGCGATAATGGAAAAGTAGAGCTATACCTCTACCCACCCTTTGGGCCACACCGGGCCTGTAACGGGATCACTTTGCGTTTAGCTTTTATATACTTACTTTCTTACTTAGTTACTCCATGGAGCAGAGTCCTTCTTGATAAGCGAACAGGTTCTTAGTTATTCAAGAAATTCCCCGCATTTTTTGTAACCCGAATGTTCATTACCGCTTTCACAAGTGCCCTCCACCTGTCACTACCTGAGCCAGCTCCATCCAGTCCATAACCCCACATCCCACTTACTGAAGATCCACCTTAATATTACCCTCCCATCTACGCCTGCGTCTTACAAGTGGTCTCTTTCACTCAGGTTTACCCACCAAAACCCTGTGTACGCCTCTCCTCTCTCCTATATTCGTTGCCGCTGCATGCCCCCCCCCCCCAAATCATTCTTCTCGATTTTATCACCCGCACAATATTGAGCGGACAGTATTGATCATTAAACTCCTGATTATGTAGTTTTCTCCACTCCTCTTTTACCTCGTCCCCCTCAGGCCCAAATATTCTCACACAATCTCAGCATACTATTTATTGTTAGCAATAGTAAACGTCCGAAGGGAAATTATTTTGAAGGTGATAGAAAATGAAGGGAAGTGAAGTTAAGGGAAGTGATTTGTAGATATGAATAGCAAAGTAAAGTGAAGTGAAGGGTTGATAGGATAAATGAAAGAAATGTGAAGTGAAGTGAAATGGAGAGAGGTTCTTTAGGGCAGTGAAGGGGTTCATTATTTTGCTGTATTCCTGTGCAATTCTCTAATTTATGAATCTTTATTGTTATGTTTATGTATGCTTATCGTACGTTTATGTATTTTTATTGTTATGTATGTGTTGTATTCTCTTTCATTGTGTTGTTCTGTGTATTGTTTGTGTGCAAATGTGTACTGCACTACTGCCACCTGCTTTAAACCAAATTGCAATTAAAATATATTAATATACGATTATCAATATTCATTAAGGTGTACAGAATACTTATCAGCACTGGAACTTATATCAAAGAAGCAGAATAAATCCTGTAAAAATACAATAATATATTTAGTTTTCAGATCAGCTACATGATTCGAACAAACACGGTCACTATCAGGTTTGACACAGGAAAAGGAAAATTATGTAACTTAAAGAGCTGTTTGTATATTTTTATATCAATCTCAATACACACGTGTATGTAATCGTACTTTCTGCGTAACCAGATTCATAATGACCATGTTTGTTCGAAACATGTAGCTGATATGAGAAATAAATACACTGTTCTTTGATCGGATTTATTCTGTATCTTTGATTATCTATGAGCAAAGCGGGAATGTAGTGTCTGTAAGTTCCACTGGGGAGACCTAAGCTTAGATGGGTGGATAATATTATGACGGATCTCCAGGAGGTGGGATGTGGGTATATGGACTGGATTGGGCTGGCCCAAGATAGAGACAGGTGGCGGACGCTTGTGAGTGCGGTAATGAACCTTCGGTTTCCGTGAAATGCGGGGAATTTCTTGACTACCTGCAAATCATTTAGCTTCTCAAGAAGGACTCTGCACCATGGAGTAAGTAAGAAAGTAAGTGTCTATAAATACAGACACGTATAGTTTCTTGGGGGCACGTGGTGGCGCAGTTCATTGAGGCATTGCGCTACAATCCGGAAGTTCGCGGGTTCGATTCCTGATGGTGTCATCCGAATTTTTCATTGACATAATCCTCCCGGCCGCACTATGGCACTGCGGTCGACTCAGCCTCTGACAGAAATGAATATGAGGGGTAAAGGCGGCCGGTGGGTAGGGCTGACAACCTTACCACCTACATGTGCCGATTGTCTTGAAATTTGGGAGCCTCAAACTCCTCGAATCCTCAGGGCCTCTCCAGGTCTGTAATGGGATTGATTTAACCTTTTATAATTTCTTAAGTACTTCAACCAATACAGCACATTTTCTCCGAAACAATCAGATCTGTAGTACCTTCCCCTAATTATTTCACTGTGACCCAACCCTAAATATTACAGCCCTTGATGGACACTATGACAACACACGGCTTTAAATATGTGTGTCATATATTTAACAAATTTCTGTAAAGAACTGCACATTTACAGTACGATGCTAAACTTGATAAAATGACACTACGCACGCAAAAATTCTGCTGACTAGAGGTAGAGGCCAGTTGAAATGTGATAGCACACGCGCAGAAACCAGATTTCGTCTTTCGACGAAATGGACGAGTCCATTTAAATCGGCGGGGGCGTCAGTTCAGTCGACTACTGGCAGCCGAGGTGTGCGCATCAGCGGTAGTAATGCTGGATACACCATGTTCCGAGGTAGTGTGATGGGTACTGGCTACCCACTCCATTCGCCAGTTTCCCCTTCACTTTCCCTCTCGTGGGTCACCGTGTGCCATCACAGATCAACTGGAGTCTACCCTATGAAGTGTTTATGGTCCAGTTACACCGAGCCAGCACAACGCCCACAGTTATGTTTTGCTTCTGTCTTCTACTTCAATTCGCAAAGACACGCGCAGAAACCCGATTTAGTCTTTCGCGCGAAAGGGACGAGTCCATTTAAATCGGCCGGGGGCGTCAGTTCAGTCGACTACTGGCAGCCGACGTGTGCGCATCAGCGGTAGTAATGCTCGATACACCATGTTCCGAGGTAGTGTGAAGAGTACTGGCTTCCCATTCCATTCGCCAGTTTCCTCTCCCGTGCGTCATCGTGTGCCATCACATATCAACTGGAGTCTACCGTGTGAAATGTTTATGGTACAGTTACACCGAGCCAGCACAACGCCCACAGATATGATTTGCCACTATTTTCTACTTCAATCCGCAAATATTGCTAACATCCTTAACGAACATACTTAAAAAAGACTAGCCTATTACATGTCATCTCTTTCTCAGAGTACAAAAAAACGGAATATTACTCATAATTTTCAGGGACAGAAGCCTTCCGTACTTTCCCAGAAGAATAATCATTTAATGCAATCTACCGTACTGGCAATTTTTAATCTGATAACATTCATTCGACTCTGTCCTGCTCTTGGTCTACTGTACACTAATAACAAACGTCATTAAACAGATTAAATGACTCTGCGGTAATCCGTTTCAGCTGTATATCTAATGATCATTTATCAACGATATGCACGAAGGTAGAAAATTCTGTCATTTGTGTGCAACTAAAAACTCAAAATACTTCGACTGACTTTTGAACTAAGTTTCAGGGGTGTGACAACGTGCATGTTTTATGTCATGTTGAGACGTTCTGAGGGGTCAGACGATTTGAAGGAAATTTGATTTACATAAAAATTAGATATGCTCCAAAAGCCTGGACTCTGCAAAAATGAAATTTATCGATCTCCGTCCACGAACCTTAGGCAGAAACACGCGAACACACAAACAAACAAGATCTCCCACACAAAAGCTTATTTCCCGTACTTGCTACACAACAATTACACACTTACCCAGGAGTAAAGTTGATTTAAATTAACCAAACAGAATTGTCAACAAATCTCTGCCACATACCTAACCGAAGCTAACCTAACCTAACCTCAATTATCGTATGTTCAGAAGGTCAAAACATTCAAAGACTGAAGTTGTGGCGCCCGAAGAAGAAGAAGAAGAAGAAGAAGAAGAAGAAGAAGAAGAAAAGAAGAAAAGAAGATGAAGAAAAGAAGAAAAAGATAAAAGAAAATAAGAAGAAAAAGAGAAGAAAAGAAGAAGGAAAAGAAGAACCTAACATCACTGACTGTATCTTAGCCAACCGTTGTGTTAGTATTATGAATCAGCTGGTATTACTGACAGACCAAATGACACAGCAACATGCCATCGCCAAGATTAGGTTAACTCCAGGCAATTTCATAAGGCAAAAATAAAGTTCGATTATAAATTGATATACAAATGAGTATATCGAGATATCAATAGACTTGTTTTCCCACAATACGTGTTGCTTATCGGTATGAAATTTTAATATGATTAAAATGCGTGACAGACTGAAGGAATACCAAATAATAAGTTGTAAGGAGTTGAAATCGCCGTGCTGTTTGCTTGGAGATTGCAGTATAGTAATGTACTGTACTGTATGTACTGTACAGTACAATACAGTACAGTACAGTACAGTACAGTACAGTACAGTACAGCACAGCACAGCACAGCAACGCAAAGTACAGCACAGCACTATACAGTACAGTACAGTACAGTAGAGCACAGCACAGCACAGCACAGCACTATACATTACAGTACTGTACAGTAGAATACAGTACAGCACAGCACAGTACAGCGCAGCGCAGCACAGCACAGTACATCACAGCACAGTACAGTATATTACAGCACAGTACAGTACATCACAGCACAGTACAGCACAGCACATCAAAGCACAGTACAGTACAGTACAGTACAGTACAGTACAGTAGAGTACAGTACAGCACAGTACAGTACAGTACAGCACAGCACAATACAGTACAGTACAGCACAGTACAGTACAGTAGAGTACAGCACAGTAGAGTACAGTACAGCACAGTACAGTACAATACAGTACAACACAGCACATTACAGCACAGCACAGTAGAGTAAAGTACAATTCAGTACGGTACAGTACAGTACAGCACAGTACAGTACAGTTCAGTACAGTACAGCACAGCACAGTATAATGCAGTACAGCACAGTACAGTACAGTAGAGTACAGTACAGTACAGCACAGTACAGTACAATACAGTTCAGTACAGTACAGTACAGTACAGCACATTACAACAGAGCACAGTACAGTACAGTACAGTACAGTACAGCACAGTACAATAGAGTACAGTACAGTTCAGTACAGTATAGTACAGTACAGCACAGTACAGTACAGTACAGCACTCTACAGTACACTACAGTACAGCACAGCACATTACAGCACAACACAGTACATTACAGTACAACACAGTACAGTACAGTAGAGTACAGTACAGTACAGAACAGTACAGCACAGTACAGTTGAGTAGAGTACAGTACAGTACAGTACAGTACAGTACAGTTCAGTTCAGTAAAGTTACCCGTTGCTACTTATGTTTGGTATTGGTATGTTGTAATTTGTTTGTTTGTTTGTTTGTTACTTTATTTGCCTGTCTGGTGGATGTCCAAATGATATTACTATGTCAGAATACTGTCTTACAGTTATGCTTTCCTAGCCGGCAACACTATTGATCTTCAGAATTTCGTCATCGGCAGAATGGGAAGACAGTGACAGTATAAGTGACGACAGTGACATTGAGAGTGACACTGACATTGAGGGTGAGTGACAGTGACAGTGAAATTGACAGTGACGCTGACACTAAGTGACTGTAACAGTGACATTGACATGGACAGTGACGGTGACAGTGACCGTGACAGTGACAGGGTCATTGACATGGACAGTGACGGTGACAGTGACAGTGACATTGACAGTGACAGTGGCAGTGACATTGACAGTGACGGTGGCACTGAGTGACTGTAACAGTGATATTGACAGTGGCAGGGACATTGACATTGACAGTGACGGTGACAGTGACATGGACAGTGACGGTGACAGTGACATTGACATGGACAGTAACGGTGACAGTACGGCACTCTTTTTTTTTTCAGACAGCGCATTATAGTAACGTCTGAACTATATTGAAGGAAAGTCCGTCAAATCTAAACTTTAATCGTTTACAGAAAAGCATAAAACGTCAGCTGCAACTGACGGCTTGTTTTAGTACGTTTTGTGCCATGCAGTAATGTTGCTGTGTCAATCAGACAGCGCAATCGATCGGCCACAGTCAGTCTGTTTACTGGCACGCGAAAGGGTATTCACATTTATGGACCGAAAACATTACGGAATGTTTGCGTCGTTAACGCGAATTTACTGACGGTCTTCTGGTGGACTTTCTGATATCTGATTGTAACAGACGACGTTAGGCCATAATTACACTCTGCTAACATTTACACATGGCATTACTACCAATAAATACGGTCAATTGATTTGTCGGAAGAAAGGGAAGACAATGTGGAGCAACACAACACGCAGGTTTGGAAACACACAGCCTTAACTTTGCTCTACTGAAGCTTGACGTTCCCACGAGGGTGAATATTAAAGTCACGCTATTGCGGTGTGTGCCGCAGTGTAGTCTGGTAGACTGGTACCGAGTGTTAGTAGCGGCTTACTCTTATTATTAATATTATACATCTTCCATGCAAGTTTTTCATGTACGCAAATTTATTCCCAACATTCTGCACAGCGTTGATTCTGCTGTGTGTTTCGGCAGCGTGCTGAAGCCATCTTCAGGGACCTACAATATTCTGAGGATACACATAGCGTGTTAGGCAATTTACGGGATGCTACATCTTACGTAACTTTTAATATGTCACTTGTATTATAATTTTAAAACAATATTAATAATCGCCAATTAATTACAAAATGATATAACACGCATACAATTCATTATTTACGACTGACATGTTGCATAACACGCTGCGTATGTCCTCAAGTACTGTGGCTCCCTGAAGATGTCATCGGTTTGTGGTCGAAACCTGTAGAAGCATAACAAATCATTATTGTGCACAAAGTTTCAAATACATTTGTGTGTACCGCCTTATTCTTTTGGGCCGGGTAGCACAGTCGGTATAAAGACTGGCTACGGGCTGGACGGTCCGGGGATTGAATCCCGGTGGGGGGAGGTTTTCCGCACCTGTCCAGACCGGCCCTGGGGCCCACCCAGCCTCCTGTACAATGTGTACCGGGGTCTTCCCCAGGGGTAAAGAGCGGCCGGGGTGTGACGCTGACCCCTCACCCCTTCTAGTGTTGTAGTCAAGAAAGAGTACAGTTATACCTCTACTCCCCTATGGGCCGTACGGACTGTACAGAGCCTCAGTGCCTGTACAAGGGTGCAATTTAGCTTTACCTTACCTTATTCTTTTATATTGTGGATGTAGATAAAGTCGATCCCTACACACACGGCGTCACTTCCAGGACAACAGAATGATTATCTGTGATATTTATTCTCGGACGGAACATGATGTGTCTAAAGACTGAACTTGTTTCTTCAACATAGCCAGTGTTGCCACAACGTGACAGATACCTTTCCGTGATACCTTCACGTTGCAGCAAATCTTGTAACAAAAACACCGTCAGATCAGACAAAAATTGGCCCGTCCATTAACGTTATATCTTGCATTGTTTCTTGTGGAAGTTTGGTATGGTGCAAGTAACACAACACCATAACAATAACAACTTATTTAATAAGTTAACCCTGTGTTCATAAATCTCTTAGGATACACCAAACTCTTGTTCACTCCCGAATGAACGTACGTACTTCTTACTCTCTCTGTACTTCAAAATCGTGAACATATATAGTAGCCAAAGATATGTAGTCTAGTGGCGGCTGCACAGTACTGACCAGCTCAACTGTTGCTAGTGGATGGTTCAAACGATACGATCGGAGTGAGGGTTGAGGAAACGGTCTGAGGAACAGGTAGCAGTTTGGAGAGGAGGGAAGGGAAAAGAGGCTAAACAAGAAAACAAAATCTCGAACCCAGTCCACGTATCCGGGTTCGAGGCTCACCACGGCATAATCTTTACACCGATTGATGAAGTAGCGGAATAGCGAACACGCGTGTGCGAAAGTGCGTGTTATAAAAACCGCGTCCCATTTGACGCCTAATTTCGACTATAGTGGTGATACTGCACCGTTAACCTCTAAAGTTGCATTTTATATATTAATTCAACAAATATAGGTACTGAATATTTTAAACATGTTATATACTCTCCGTTTTTTTCTTCAAAATGCAGTTTGTTTCATAATTCTAACGTTTTTGGTTCCTTTATTATTCACATTTTACGAGTATGTACAGTGTGTGCTAAAATTAAAAAAATACTTCCGGCGCCAAAAGGTTTGCTGTTCATCAACCTCATTACAGCCAATTCGCCTTAAAGGAACAAGTGTAGCACCGGAATTGACTGCATTAATATTTTCCTTTATGTAGCTAGGTTTTCACCCTTATTTATAGGCCACGCAGGCCCTTAGGGTGAGTACAGGTATAGCCCTAATCTTTTCTAGGACCTTCGGCACTAGTCGGGGGTGGGGGTCAGACCCAAGCTCCGGCCGCCTCTACCCCCGGGAAAGACCCTGTACCCATTTTACAGGAGGCTGGGTGGGCCCCAGGGCCGGTCTGGACTGGCGGAAAATCTCGTCCCCTCCGGGATTCGATCCCGGAACGTCCTGCCCCTAGTCAGTCACTATACCGAATGAGCTACGCTGTTTACATCTTATTTTTTGTCATGTCCATTTAAAAATCAGTCGTCTCGCAAGTTAATCCGTACTGACTGGTAAACACAAAAAGACTTAGAAGACTCAATACTTAGACATTAAATGTATTTTTAGTTTCAGTAACATAAATAAATGTATTTGTCGGTCCCAGTGGCCGCGCGGTCTAAAGCGTAGGCCTGTGGTCACTCGTCTGCTGAGAGTGTAGGTTCGAATCCCACCGGAGGCATGGATGTCTGTCTGTTTGAGTGTTGTGTGCTGTGAAGTAGAGGTCTCTGCGACGAGCTGATCACTTGTCCAGAGGAGTCCTACCGATTGTGGTGTATCGTTGTGTGTGATCTAGAAACCTCGTGAATGAGGAGGCCCTGGCCCACTGGGGGGCTGTCGCACCAAATACAAACAAACATAAATGTCTTTCTCTAAAGAAGACGAGATAAAAATCAACGTCCGGTGCCCATAAGGAGCACGTTGCGTAAATAAAGAGACAATTTTTCCGAAGTTGGAGATTCTGAATCACCTCCCTACATATGGTGACTTTTGAAGCACCCTGCAATTATAAGGAGAGTTATAGTGAGTCAAACACACCTTGTGAATATATTATTTTAATTAAAAGATGTCACTTAGAAGTGACTACATTTTTCGGCCTTCTTTTCCAGGCCATCATCAGGTCGTATGTCATATTCAAGGAAACTATACAACATGTGATATTAAGTCTTTAGTATTCAACTTTTGAAGCACCCTGAAATTATAAGGATAGGTATAGTGAGTCAAACACAACCTGTGTGTATATTATTTTGTTTACTCTTTAGGTTCCCTTACTCACGGATGGGGTCTCGACTGGCATTAATAGTTTTTCTAAGTGAGCCATCCCCGTTGTGTTGCGTACAATTATATATGATAAATTGTTGTGTAGTTGACACAAATTAATTTTTTTATTGTGGTTTTCTTTTAGCATTATTACGTGTACTGCATGTTAGTCATAAGCTAAATTTACTCATCTCATGCTTAGTTCTCGCCTCTGTTAAGACCAGGCATGGGAGCAATAAAATTTCCTTCCATTTCTTATTTGTTTATAACTGGACTCGCTAAATATATCGCGCGACCAGTGTGTGAAGCAACACATGTAACAATAGTTGCTTTGTTCTGCGGCAGCAGTCTGCTGCGTAGCTCGAACTGTGTCTGAGCTGCAGAGTCCTAAGCTGGACAGTCAGTGAGTGCGAACGGTAACGAAGAGTC
>Ga0123352_10021157_pt1 | contig 10367 bp, 7 predicted proteins | sample TergutLab28metaG_FD_89700 | JGI IMG/M metagenome (GOLD analysis project Ga0123352, IMG submission 89700) | Labiotermes labralis P1 segment gut microbial communities from Petit-Saut dam, French Guiana - Lab288 P1 | ecosystem: Host-associated > Arthropoda: Insects > Digestive system > Gut ... | reverse complement strand
GTTGTTGCGAGAGTCACACGATGCACACAAACAGTGGCTGTTGTTGCGAGAGTCACACGATGCACACAAACAGTGGCTGTTGTGAGAGTCACATGATACACACAAACAGTGGCTGTTGTTGCGAGAGTCACACGATACACACAAACAGTGGCTGTTGTTGTGAGAGTCACACGATGCACACAAACAGTTGTTGTTGTTGCGTGAGTCACACGATACACACAAACAGTGGCTGTTGTGAGAGTCTCACGATACACACAAACAGTGGCTGTTGTTGCGAGAGTCACACGATGCACACAAACAGTGGCTGTTGTTGTGAGAGTCACACGATGCACACAAACAGTGGCTGTTGTTGCGAGAGTCACACAATACACACAAACAGTGACTGTTGTGAGAGTCCCACGATACACACAAACAGTGGCTGTTGTTGCGAGAGTCACACGATACACACAAACAGTGGCTGTTGTTGCGAGAGTCACACGATACACATAAACACATGACGTCACTAGAACACAGAGTTTTATTTTCAGTTACAGTACGTGATATACATAGTTACCACTGTTCTACCGGGTTACAGGAGCTTGTAGTTAAAAGTGGGGCACTTGGCATCTGGTGCTCGAATCCCATTTGTTTTCAAAGAACCTACTTATCCAGTTAATTTCATTTCACATTCCGTCCATTCACCGGCACCCAGTTAGCATGCACAGACATTCAGAAAGAGTTGCAGCTTTCATCTGTCATTTTTTAGGTCATGTTCTGAACATCATAGTGACATCTGTGGCAATGGCTGCGACTTCCATTTAAGGTTTAGACATACTTTAACCATAGTGACAATACAGCGTCCAACGGAAGGACCGTTAAAGAGTAATAAATGGAAAGTACCAGGAAGGAAACCAGGATAAACCTGAACGTGAACATTTTGATCCCCGGGCCGACACAGAGCCCAGCAACTTCACAATGCCATGAAATAAATTGAAATACCAACTTCATGCAACTTGGTAGTTTAATTGATGTGTTCTTACCTCAACATGTTTCGGGTATATAGGTCCATCATCAGGAGCATTAGATGTTGAGTTGCAGCGTATGGTTTTCTGAACCGAGTTGTTGGATGGGTGGTGGTCTTGAGAGCAGCTGTGTAGGTCGTGTGTACGGTGCGGATGGTGCTGTGCACGGCACCATTCGCACCGAAGTGAGCCAAACCGTAACTATCTCTACACTTCGAGTGCTTTACCCCCGATTTCCTGCTTTGTGGAGACCACTTTTGATTGTCATGAGCTCAGGGACCTAAGCTTCACTGTGCGGTTTATAAGTGTTTCTCCAGTCACTCCCTGTGAAGTTTGCAAGCAAGCGTTCCATTTTGTTTTCATTTAAATCTTCAGACCACACCACCTGTTCCAGAAAGACCCTCATTGCTGTCAAAAACCAAAACGTGTACGAGCAACTCAAATGGGAACGAATTAGTTTTGCGGCCCTTCAAAGAAATAGGTCAGTCTCACAGTCGCCATTTATTTCAGGCTCTCTTAGCGGTCGGTGAGTCATACTGAAGTCATGTTGTGGATACGGCACCGTGTGTTCATTGGTTGCATCCATCGTGTCTCAGTCTTAAATGGGGAAGCAATAAGGATCTCCGAAACGTCGAAAATACCTTCACCTTCTACAAGAAGCCCTCTCCCTAATCAGGATTAATGTTTCAGGTGAAAATTATCGTTCGCAAAATAAGTGCTTTCATAATTGGAGTGTAACCAGTAGGCCAAACTGGCCTTCAACAATACGGATTGAGGTTAGAGAGAGTGCAATGCCGCTCTACACGGCGACTGAGGCAGACTTTCCTCTCAAATATGTCCTCCACGAGAAGGCAGAAGCATCAGCAGCGTCTTACACGTAAATTGAACGAAATACACACCATTTATAGCCCACAGAGCACAGTGTTTGGATAATTGGATCAGAACTGTTGTCGGGTGGGCCGTTCTCTGTTCGGTCCAACAGAAAGACGTACTGAATTACCGGACAGTCTGTGTCGCTAGGCTACCTGCACATCAGGACCAAGGACGAGGTTGTATCTGCGGAAGGTAACAGACGACGTAACGATAAATCAATGTGGAGCTTGTCTGTGGGGACCGAAGACTAAGGCAGAAATCGAATCTTGATCGTAAATTAACTCTTCCCCATTGTGTCTTCAGTGTGTTTTAGAAGTACAATACAGTCAAACTTTCCTGTAGTTATCCCTTCAATACAAAATCATACATGCTCTGACATTAATATATCACATACTCGACATGTTTCGGCAGCAACTGCGGACATATTCAGGCGATATTACAATAATATAAGAGGCAAATTGAGGAAGAGACCTCTCCTTTACATCAATGTTAAACCTGAATAATGAAATATGGAAAAATAAGTTGTTAAACAATTTCAGTGTATTAACCTTTAGATGCCTAACGTCAACTATAGTTGACGTACCGCACCGCTAACCTCCAAAGTTGCATTTTATATATTTATTCAACAAATATAGGTACCGAATATTTTAAACCTGGTGTATACTCTCCGTTTTTTTCTCTTCAAAATGCAGTTTGTTTCATAATTCTAAAGTATTTGGTTCCTGTATTATTCACATTTTACATACAGGGTGTGCTAAAATGAAAAAAAAAATCCGGCGCCAAAAGGATAATAGGTAAAATGTGAGCGGTGGCAGATCTACAATTTATTACTTTTTCTTTGGTATAATTACATAATTATTCAGGCTGAAGAGTGATATCTAGGAGAGGCATCTTCCTCAGTTTACATTTTATATTGTTGTAATATCGCCTGAATATGGCCGAAACTGTCAGCCGAAACGTGTCGTGTGTGTGTGTGATAAATAAAAGAAGTTCAGAGCATTTATGGTGTTGTGTTGATCGGACAGCTGTAAGAAACGTTGATTGAACAAATACAGCGGGATAATGTTAACGCAAATTTTCAATACATTCAGTCCAAACACAACTGTTTTTTACTGAACAAAAACAGCTACATGTTTCGACTATAGAAATATAGCCATCATGATGCTCTCTACAAGAATAAAATTGAAATATTCACAGACCTTCCATATATATTGTTATATAAGAAATACCTAACATTTTTTCTGAAAAAAGAAAATTTCAAAAAATTCTATAATATATTGTACCCAAGGCTACTTGCCTATGTTATGTATATTGTATACAACAAGAACTGTAAGGTGTGGAGACCTCAAACCACACATCTGTGAATATTTCCATTTTTGAAGAATAAAAAACCGACTAGATGACACTTGTTACATTTACTTTACTGCCTGCAGGCAGCCCGGATACCACCCTAACAGAACCGCACCGTAACTCCAACACACAGCAATCCAAGAACAATACAGCCAATGTGATAGTTCAACAACATAGTCGCAAAATCCTGAAGATGGACATATTAATGTCCGAAACATGTTGAGCACATAAGAAGTGAAATAAAATAGCAAGTGACATCAAGTTGGTCTTTTATTCTTCTGCTATCACAATGATGCACGGTCCAATAAACATCAGATATCCATTTCTATTGGACACAGCCTGATAACGGCTGTGTGCAATAGAAATGCACCTGTTTTGTGCAGTAATGAACAGTTCTGTTTGCACTGACTGTACTTCTAGAATAATTCCGGCAGACAGCACCAAGAGTGTGCGTCGGTCTTCATAAATTCTGCTTTCCACATTTTAATGAAAAATGAACTTTATCAATACTTGCGAAAAATACTCAAATAACAGCAATGATGTAAGCGACCAACAAATTCTGTTTATTGGTATAAACACTGCACCGATATTGCTGCCGGCCGGCAGGTTGGCACCAATGTTGGTGCATTGTAGCAAAACCTGTGTATAAAGTCAGAAAGTGCTCTGGAGGATAGGCGAGTTTGTCGCCCGAAACATGTAGAGCTGATTTAAAAAGATCAATAAACGGAATTTTTTGCATCTTGTTGGTTGCTTACATCTTTGTTCTAATGACGCACAGTCTCACAAACATCAAGTTCAAATATCAGATTTCATGAAAATCCATACATTGGGCGCCGAATTGTTCCACGTGGACGTACAGACGTGACGAAACTAATAGCCGCTTTTCTCATTTTTGCGAACGCGCCTAACAAGAGTAGAATGCCCATGGACTCGGCGGGATTCGAACCCTTGATCCCAGCAATCGAGCAACTGCATATCTAGGCCTTAGACCGGGATCGGCCAAAGTTAGAACAGATCCACCCCATTCCAACGGGGGTTTCCGCCCACGTGAGAGCTGTTAACACATGTTGGCTTTATTTTAGATGCGTGAGTTTACTTTTTCCAGTTCATAGGTCGTCGGTCAGCTGTTACGTGGAGTCCTTCCTCTACATATGCTTTACTATGAACTGCTGAAGACATAAAATTAAGCCAAAAACGGTAACTATTCTGTGATGATAAGTAACATGTTACAATGACGCAATTTATGTTAGACTGTCTATTATTGTTTCTATTTCTTATAGACATATTAGACTATTATTGCTTCTAAGTCTTCTAGAACTAGAAGTCTACGTTAGTGCCATTAAAAGTAACTAACATCCAGCCCACAAACACTGACTCCGAACAAAATCCAAAAGTTGCCACCTACCAACAGTCAACGGTTTGCTTGCTGTTTGCTGTTCTTCCTTGAGTGTAGAGGCCGGAAGCCCACGCCAGAAGTTTCATACCCACGCATTACACTACGCGGTCTCGCAACTACGAAGAATACAAATGAAGGACAGCCGTGGGAGGAATGAGTTCATATGTTACAGCCACGTTTTAAGACAAATAACTTGAACCTAACGTGTCGGACAAAATGACGGCATCTTAAAACCCATCCAGACGAGACGCATCCATCTTGAATTGCTCATAGCTGCACGACTGGTCAAGAGCGTGCCTCACCCAATCACAATGGAACCCGACGACACACGTCGTGTTGACAAGAGCTCGCCGGTGGATCGTGACCGAAGACAACTGAACCCTGTCCGCACATTCACATACTAGATACAAAACAACGAATATCATGGATATAAAATAGTGGCGCTTGCAACAATTAATGTGTTATAATGTCCACATAAATCTTGGGGCACCGGCGTTTTGTAGGAAATTGCTGCCAGTAGATTGACAGTAAAAGGAAACGTCTGCCAGACTGCACGGCGTCACATCTCAGAACACCATCATGATTAATGTTAACAAGTATTCAACAAACGTGCTTTCCTTCGCGAATAGTGACGGGCAATTCTGGATTCAGCCATTGGAACAGTATGTGGGTCACACAGACAAGTAGAAAAGTGTCGTCAGTCTGTCTGTTACGATCAGATAAGTAAGAGAAGTTGCGCTCAAGGAAACTTACCTGACCGGGTGAAAGTTTCACTGTAAGAGGACTAAAGCAGTTAAATTTTGGTAATATGTACGTTGTAGAGTGGGTGCATGTTGTGCAGAATTGTAGAGTGGGTGCATGTTGTGCAGAATTGTAGAGTGGGTGCATGTTGTGCAGAATTGACGAAACACAATACGAAAGTGAGATTAAATACAGCAGGAAGTAAGAGCACCTGAAAAGTGTGAATTCAACAAGGTCGGAAACGTACGGTGCAGGAGAGTTCTCTCACGTCATCTGGAAAAGTGTAAGAATCAAGGGAATGAAAAGTATGTTGATCATAAAATATGCTTCATTTTTCAATACACCATTTATTTGCACTGTCGTTTGCTTCGACGCATGTTAGCGGGTCATACTCGAGGTGTGTCCTGGCCCATAGGCAGCCAGTTTATGCTTGCAAAGTGTCTGTTTTTCTCGTGACACACCTGGTGACACTCCTCGGTTACAAGTGTACTGAAACTCCTTCCGATTGTTGAGTTGTTTCAAGCTGACAGACAGACAGACAGACAGACAGACACACATCAGAGCTAATAAGTGCACAGAGATCAAATGTCTAGGCACATCAGTCTGACACAAATTTGTTAATAAAGAAGTTATTTTTTACTGTAATATAGCTACACGTTTCGGCGTAAAAGCCATAATCACGAAAGCTGTAAAAAAATATGCACAGAAGTCTGCATACTTTGTAATAAAACTACAATAATTCTGTGATAAAAGTCTGCATGATTTCACATCTGATTTGTTGATAACCTGTTTTGAAGCCGAAACATGTAGCCACGATATAAAGCAAAACATTTTGATTCATTCATAATTTTGAGTTAGACTGACGTGCCTTTACATTTTTGAACAATTCAGGGTGTCTGACTTCAAAAATACTGTGTGTCATTTTGGGGATATATTTTATGCAGGCCCCCGAAAATCGAATTGAAATGGTTGATAGGGATTTCGCTTCTACGTTAAGTCACAATGCCTTACAGTCTGTGCAGGCCTGTGCCTACTTCAGCATGTCTGTTCTGCTAGAAACAATGACGCCCTCTGAGATGAAAGTGACATGACTGCAGTTTTCACTTTGTTCCCTGCAATTCCCCAGACACACAGTGACAAGACACCCATCGCATTTTCGAATTCTTCATGGGCTTCCATGCAGACAAACTGATAAAGCATTCTTAATCGATCGATTGCTGCGAACCGCATTTTTCTGTGGTTATTACAAAACTCACTAGGCGGAAGCGAAATCTGGTAAATTGTAAAATCTTCTTCACACAAAGCCGAAAGTTACATTTACGCCACTTGGGTTTAAGGTCGAGCATTCATTGCCCGAACATTTGGTCGGAATACGCTGGGGGGGGGGGGATAACACCCAATTTCGCAACGTGACTTTCTTCTTTGAGCGATAGACGAAGTTAACCGGGAAGCTAGCAGGGAGTTCCGCTCCGAGTTTTCACCGTTCTGCGCAGATGGCTGCTGTACAGAACTCCACAAAATTGTAGACCCCCATCCCTAATTTCATGGCAAAGTTAATGTTATACCGTCGAGAAAGTGGGCACAATGACCGCTGACCCTATCTTTGAAGACTATATCGCTGAACAAGATAAGCGAGAACACAGCGAAGAAGGTATCGCGGTTACAGCGACAGAGGTGATGAAGCCAACACTCTCATCAGGTCAATGTCGTATTCTGCAACCCTGCCGGTTGTGATTCTGGTCACACGAATCGCTCTTGGAACGAGAGAGGCAGTCGTGCTACTGTGTTATGTGGGAGAGTGAATCTGGCCTCACCCTTGTAACGCGCGCATCGTAATGAGGGGACTGAAAGCTGAGCAGGTAGAAGGACATGTTGGAATGTGGGACGTGTCTGATATCGAGGAATACCTTATGGACTTCACTCAATCACGCAGAACTATGCAGCGGGGATTCCTTCAGGTCTGTCTCTGTACGTCCTACCAGGGCCAACGAAAGCGGATTCGAACCGGCAGAAAGACTGCCAGTTGTAGCCTGACTCGTACTCGGTCTAAGGGTGCAGCCGACAAACAGTGACAATACCGACAGGCACAGAAACGTGTGTAACATAGTCGGGCTCCGGGCCCGGTAATTTTTACCGGCTTCCCCCAGTCTTCTCGTCGGCACTGCATCCCACGACACTCTTTGTCCCTCCATCGATGTTTCAGGCGTCCTGTTTCTCGCTGTCCAACTCGGTTCGCAACGAAATACTAGTTGTGGAGGGCGGTCACTGTCAACCTGCCCAACTACTGCCCAGTGTCGCTAGTATCCTTTTATCTCATCGATTGTATTTGCAACTTTCAGTCTTCGCGAGTGCGTGACTTAGGCCTAGGCGTAGTTAGTAAAAGGGACTTGGGGACTTTGCACATAGGCAGCGCGAAGAGCGTCATGACCTGTACTGCTCAACTACAGCGTCATGACCTGTACTGCTCTGTACTGTCTGGGCGATCTGATCAGAGAGCATGAGATCGGAGGGACATGTAGCACATATTGGGGAGAGAAGAAGCGCGTATATGGGTTTTGTGAAGGAATCCAGAGGGACAGAGACCACTGGGAATACTTAGAGGTAGATGGGAACTACTATTAAAACGGGTCTTAAAGAAATGGTTTGGAGGACGTGGATTGGATTGGTCTGGCTCAAGGCAGGAACAAATGGCGGGCTCTTTTAAAGGCAGTAATGAATCATTGAGTTCCATAAAATATGGAGAATTTATTGACTAGTTGCGGAAGTATTAGCTTTTCCAGAAGGGAGCTGTTTCACGAAGTTAGTTAGTTTAGTTATGTAGTTAGCTAGTTAGTTAGGCATGGTTTCTATCATTTCTCTTTTCATGCTGATCTGTAATAATGATATTACAACAAAAATTGCGAACAAACATGATACAAGTTGAAAGATTCGCGCCGGAGCCATGTTTCTATCTGTTCACTAATAAGCAATATATTATACGGAACGTGCAGATGTGTTTCTTAATATATTCGTCACAAAAACGGACACGTACGTTGAACTGCGTAGCAGGAGACGTAGCTTCGTCCGAAACATACGTATTTACTTACATCTTAAAGATGGCGGCGGTTAGGTTCGCCTGAAACTTCGGTGTCCTATTTAGCGTTGGAGATTGCGGTTTAATGGACTATCGTATTTTTATGAATTTCTGCACTTGGCACCAACCTACCAGTTTATACGGCGTCATAACATAGTACATGCATCTCGCCCGTCTCGAGAGCCCAAAGCGTTACACGGCCGTTACAACACCCACAATTTCCACGTCACCCCATGAATGACTACAAGACACGTGTCCTCCAGTTTTCTTTGTAATTTTAAAACAAAATCAGTTCAAATATGACGTCACGTAGTAAAGGCGCTACGTGATGGCGTTCCACCCGGACAGCTGCGACTGGAAGACCTTCGTTGTTGTTACAACAGACGTTGGGATGGCTGCACTTTCTGCAGAAGGAACTGGCACAATGCGGAATTTCAACATATCGGTTAATTTAGAGATGGTTCAGGATGAAGAGCAGTGTCCGCGATTTGTGAACACGGTACTGAACCCTGGGACGATAAAAAGCGAGAAATTTCTTTATTAACGAATGATCATTAACTTCTGAAGAAGAGGTTCTGCTGCGCTGAGTTAGCTGGCCAGTTTTGACATAATTTTTAGTTCACAAATTTATCCTTCATTTAGGTACGTTTTCACCCTTTTTATGGGACACGATGGCCGTTAGGGTGAGTAGAGGTATAGCTCTACTCTTTATAGGACCTCGGGACTCTAGATGGGGGTGAGGGGGTCAGCCCCATGCCCCGGCCGACTCTTCTCCCGGGAAAGACTCTGTACCCATTCTTAATTTAAATTGTTAATATATTATTGTTCAATATATGCAGTTAGTCCTTTAGTTACTGGTTAGTTATTCAGTTCTGTGATTAGTTATCAGTTTTCCTATATACTGGAATATGTTCTCGTAAGCTGCACTGTAAATGCCATTTCTTCTCTGTGCTGCAAACATTAGTGACCACAACCGTCAAAAGGGAGAAACTGTAGGCACGTTCTTGTCACATTTGCGTCTCAGTTGGACCCCACCCTTCAAATGCAGGTGTTTGAAACTTGGTGCAACTGTTATTGCCTGATAAACAGGAATACTGTTAATATGGTGCCTGAAGATAACTGGGGGAAAAAAAAAATTGCTGCTCCCATTTCTTCAACATGTAGAACAAAGTGGTAACTATTTGTGCTATCTACTGTATCTTTCAGGAAATCTGCACTTTGTCCATACAGTGCAACTTGTGTCTGTCGACCGGTTATCACAGCAAACAGAATATTTCGCTAAAGAGCTTTCACCTGTTAACTTTTGTAACAGAAATGCAGTGCGTTTTGCATTACATAAGGAGAGAATTTCTATTATATTTCCAGAATTCAGCTCAATTTCAAATTTAAAATGGTTTAACTTGCATGGTGTAAACCTGACAATCCTTCATTGCGGTTTTCTCCTTAATGGTATTTTGCACACTGCAGAAGAATAATACAGCGAATTACCTTGACGATAATCGTACCAAAACAAAATGCTTCTGTTTCTTCATGTGTGTTCGCAAACTTAACGTTTCCATTTCTGTTGATATTTCAAAATAATTTCCATAATATTTCCAGTGTCTATCCTGCCAACGTGTTATTTCTGCATTCTTCTGTAAATATCTTGTTCATAGAAGACCGTGCATCTTCACAAATCCTTATACAGGGTGGTTCTCTCGCTAGAGGCCCCAAACTATTGTCTATAAAAAATTATGTTATTGAGATAATGACTTGAATATTTATATACGAGTACACATACCGGGAACGATGCAAAACAGGACCTGCTCATAATCGATGCTGAAACTGGTCTCTTTTCACATCTAAGCACACTTGAATGCGTTTCTCCAAATTCTGGAATACTTTTCCCAAAGTGTCGAAGTTGACGGCTTGAATCTCTTGGCGTATAGCGTCT
>Ga0123352_10021155_pt1 | contig 10368 bp, 11 predicted proteins | sample TergutLab28metaG_FD_89700 | JGI IMG/M metagenome (GOLD analysis project Ga0123352, IMG submission 89700) | Labiotermes labralis P1 segment gut microbial communities from Petit-Saut dam, French Guiana - Lab288 P1 | ecosystem: Host-associated > Arthropoda: Insects > Digestive system > Gut ... | reverse complement strand
TGGAAGAAAGACATCATGCCGTACATGTCTGGGTGAATAGGCTCGTGGCAAACTATTATGCTATTACGTGTGCGATCATCGATTTTTAGGCTTACCAGCCTGTAATTGCCTACTTGTTCGGGCACAGCGGAGTGCGGTACGTAACGGGCTATTTCCTCTGCGGTGGTTAGATGCCGCCAGCCTGTGATAAGGGCGTAGTTAAAATTGTCATAGCCCTCTACGCGGAAGTGATAGGCTTGGTCGAAGCCTATGTTGTGCTCAGCGATAAGTTGCTCGCGCAGCAAGTCAAGCGGCTCGTAGCCCCAAAAGTCCCTTGGACCCCAGCATTGAAATTCCGGTGTAACAGGTGCTACGTGAAACGGTGTGTCTGCAAGCGGGTTGTCTGACGATACTGCGGGGAACACTCCCAAAATATTGTCTGGCTGCCAGTTTTGCACAAACCATTCCGCAGCACCTAGAGGGTCGGCAAAATGATATCTGCCGGATTCTAATGCTTGCTGCAGGTAGGCATAGTATTCCATCATGGTGGAAGTCTCGCAAAACGGGAACCAATGGCCAATGTTCTGCTCACCCATATGCCCCATTTGGCCGGTAAGCGACTGCCAGCGGTCAACCACCCAAATGCCATCTGCGCCAAATGGCTGTGATAGCAAAAGCCTGTCGATGTGAAAGCCCTGGCTGCCCCAGTCCATATATACAAGCAGATGGTCGCTGTCGGGGAAAGTGATGGGCGGTAGTAGTCCTTCCGATTCCAAGAACGCACGAAGGAAAAGCTCCGCACCCCATGGCGTATGTGGGGATGATAACATTAAGTTAAACCATACCGGGGTGTGCCCAAAATAATGCATCCCGTATTCGTCGTTCGAAAATATCATAAATGTCCGCGCCTCGTTAAACGCCGTGTACTGGTGTACCCATCCATCCTCGTCGGGGGTGAAAGTACCCCAGCGTACTTGGTCATTTAGTTCTTCTACGTGTATGGCAAAGTCTAGATACCACAGTTCCAGATTGCGGGGCAGTATGTGGTCGAAAGATGCTATCATTTCAAAAGTATTGATTCTTGTCTCAGTTACACGCACGTAGGGGCTTGGGTGCATGTTTTGTGCCACGTAGTCTATATGCTGTTGGGCAATTTGCAATGGGGTGTACGCGCTGTATTCGGCGGAGGTTTCGGTTGGTATGTAGGTTTCCTCTTCGTATTCTTCTGTTGTGGTACGTCCCGAACCTAGCCCACATGCTACAAGGGTTACCAGCAAAATGATAACGCCCGAAGCGAAAACTGCTAGTTTCGTATGCCGCTTACTTTTCATAATAGCCATAAGCCTTTCTTTAAGGGCGCGTTTTTCTTCGCACATGGTGGTGGACAAAACGGGTAATGGGATTTTTGTGTCGGTTGCCACGGATATTAATGTGTCGCCGTAGTTTTGTTTTGCGCGGCTATCCATGTGCCGTATTACCGCTTCGTCGCAAGCAAGCTCACAAGCGCGGTCTATTTCGCGGCGCGCAAACCATACGATGGGGTTAAACCAGTGTATGGCGCAGGCAATAAGGGTTAGCCATTTTATGGCAATATCAAAGCGGCGCATGTGCACCAGTTCGTGTAAGAGAATGCTGTGCAGCTGTTCGTGAGTATATTCGTTGTTTGGCAGTACGATAGTGGGGCGCAGCAATCCTATAAGCATTGGCGTGGCGGCGTACTTGCTAAAATATAGTTGCGGGGTGCGGACGCCTTGTGATAGATGTTTGAGTATTGTCAGTTCTTGTTCGTGTGGCGCAGTATATCCACGGCGCAGTTTTTGGGTAAACCACGCGTATCCTATTAGATTGTATACCAGCACAAGAAGTGCCACCCACGGGTATGCGAGCATTAGGAAAGTACTGGCTAAAACAGTTATGGCGGGTGGGATATGCTCGGGTGGTGCGCTTATTGGATTAGGGTAAATTGTTTGAGAAAATGCGGGGGCATTCATATCCGGCACGTTGGTGACGGCAGGCATTGGTAAATTGTTCTGCGCTATGAAACGCCCGGTTTCTTCGTTTATGGAAATGAAGTTACGCTCTACGGTACTTTGTATAGATGGGGCGTTTATTGCGGTGGATGGCAGTGCCACAAACCGCGATACGGGAATAAGCAATGCCGCAAGCACCACAAGCCAGAAGTAGTATTGTGCCGCCTTAGGAAGGCGGTGCCTAGTGAATGGCTTTATGGCGATTAGCAAGAGAGATATTGCCCCGCCTGATATAGTCATTATTATAATTGTACGAACTAGGTCGCTTAAAAAAGTCGGAATCATTTGGTCTCTCCTCTAGGTTATAATGGTTCCACTTACTTAACGAATTTCTACGCATTAATGTGACATGTTTTGCGTTTACATCTTAAAAAAATTCTTTAGCTCATCTACATCGCTTTCGCCAAGCTGTCCGTTTTTGCATAGCGCGGCCACGAGTTTTTTTGCGCTGCCGCCAAAAACCTTGTCTATAAAGTTCTGCCCTTCGGCGGTTACGTATTCGTCTTCGGTTATGTTTGGCGTGTATAGCGTCACGTAGTTATTTTCCGCGTTAATAATGCCCTTATCACGTAGGCGTACGACAAGGGTTTGTATCGTCGACTTTTTCCAATCGGTTTTGCATTCCAGCTCTGTACGAATCTCCGCAAAAGATAGTGGCCGGTTTTCGCGCCATAGGATACGCATTACTTCCAATTCGGAATCGGCTATTTTAGTTAGCATGTGTAGCTCCTCCAGATTACTTTGGTAATACACATGCTACAGTAGTAGACCGTATTTGTCAAGGTATAGAAAAACGGTATGCAATCCTTGTGTTTGCGGGTAAAATAGAACGGGTGATAAAATGCAAATAATCCACGTAGACATGGATGCCTTTTTTGCGGCAGTAGAAATAAGAGACAACCCTGACCTTGCGGGTAAGCCAGTAATAATAGGTGCGTTGCCGGGTGAACGGGGCGTTGTTTCTACATGCTGTTACGAAGCGCGAAAGTACGGCGTACGTTCCGCTATGCCCATTAGCGAGGCATATCGCCGCTGCCCAGACGGAGTTTACATGTACCCTAATAGCAAAAAATACTACGAAGCGTCCAAACATGTTCGCAAAATATGGGATATGTATACAGATTTGTGCGAGTATATCTCCTTGGACGAGGGTTTTTTGGACGTTACGGGTTCCGCGCATTTGTTTGGCGGCGCGGAAGCAATTGCCCACGAGATAAAACGCCGCACAAAATCGGAAGTAAACCTGACTTGTTCCGTGGGAGTAGGTTTTTCAATGATGTCCGCAAAGCTGGCAAGCGAAGAAAAAAAGCCCGATGGGTTTTTTAAAATAGAAACCCCGGCGGACTTGAAAAATTTGATTATAGACCGCGGTGTGCGGACAATTTACGGTGTGGGTGCTAAAACAGCCGAAGAACTTGCCCGTATAGGCATAACCACTGTGCGGCATATATATGAAAACCGCGAAGTGGTAAGCGGGATGTTTGGCAAGCACGGTAAGCAGATTGTGCATTTGGCGGATGGTATAGATGCTCGCCGTGTTACACCATACACAGAGCAAAAATCCATCGGTAACGAACATACTTTTCAAACAGATATAAGTGATTTAAACTACTTGAAAGACGTCCTGCTTCTTATTGCCCGAAAGCTGAGTTTTGAATTGCGCACAAAGGGCATTTATGCCTGTACGGTAACGTTGAAGGCGACATATGGCAACGCAAACATGCAGTTGGTAACTCGCAGTAAAACAGGTGATGCAACCAACAAGACGCAAGAAATTTACAAAACCGTGGTTACACTGCTTGAAAAAATTGACCGTCGTCCCGTGCGGCTTATCGGTATTTCCGTAAGTGGGTTAACGAACGCGCCCAGTTTACAGTTGTCGCTGTTCGACACAGGTGAGGGTGCGAAACGGGAAAAAGCAGATGACGCAATGCTTAAAGTGCAAGTGAAATATGGCAGAGGGATTGTAAAAACTGTTGGGGAGCTTAATGCGGAGAAGCGTACTGTAGAAGAAGAAGATTAGATACGAGTGATTGTAAGGTTTATAACGGTGCATTGTAATTGCTTTTAACAGTTTTGTGCGCTCTTGATATAAACGCATTTAATTTTGCTCTTTCTTCTTCTCGTTTAAACTTGCCCAGTTGCCTACTTCTGTAGACATAATACTTTCACAACGCTCTATAAACAGACCTTCTAATTGGCGAGGATCGCCATCTAAGTAATCACCGGCTTTATATTGGAACATATATTTTTCATGCTTTAGCCTCTCACACGTATGCCTGTATTGAATATGTAACTCTTTGTATTTTTTCAACTTGTCTACTGTTTGGATTATAACAATAATTGCACCAAGTATACTGGAGATAAGAATGGATAGTTCCTTAAAATTTGAATTATACAAAACGAATGCTGGAATTAGTGCTACCAATGCTCCCAAAATAATGCTGGATATGGATAGCCGCTCATGCCAACGCTTAAAGTTGACAGATTTTTTATTGTACCAATTAATTTGGTCATCAAGACGATCTTTGATATAGCTATCTATATTCATAGAGGCCTCCTTAAAATATGCATTTGGCTATTCCGTAATGCTTTTTATACCTTACGCGATATCGCTAAATGTAATTATGATACAACAGTAGCGGGAATACAGGTTTTTAATCTTCCCGGTTTGCAATAAACCCAAATGCCGCGCCGCACAGCCCACCTACTATATGCGACATGTAGGCGATATTATTGTCTTGTGTCATTGCGTCAACTACTTCGCGGCCGATGAAGATACCCACCACAAGAATAAGCGTTAGCGGAATACGCCCGCGCTTAATATTGGCGAACGAACTTAGCAAAATCATCATAAAAACTATACCGCTGGCACCTAGTTTTGCGTTTGTAGAAACGATAATATGCAGTACTCCGGTTACAAACGCCGTAACTACCATCATTATGATTATCCACTTACCGCCGTATTTTTCCTCAAGCATCGGGCCCAGTAGCAGGATTATCATAAAGTTGTTGAAATAGTGTGCCATGTTGGCATGTCCGAGGGCGTGACCAAACAGACGCAAGTACATAAGCGGGTCGGAGAAAGGTGCGCGGTACACCATAAACAGCAGCGTATCGCTGGCACCGCCGGTTAGTTGCGAAAGCCCCAGCACCGCAAGGCATATTGCCGCAAATGTTAGGGTTACAGGTGCGTTGTAATGGATTCGCATTAGAGGGTTCATTGGGTTTATCCTTTCTTCGCGAAAATGTGATGGAAATTAAATCATTCGTTAAACCGTTAAAAAATTGTAGAAACAATACGCTACAGGTATTGGATACAGTGTGCACATTTGGGCAAAAGCCCATTCCTTATTGGGTGCGGACTTGTGCTTAAACCCGCGCAAAATCTCATAATACACAATGGGCAGGATTACAATTGTAGCTCCGTTACTTAGCGCATTGTACAGCATGTTTCTTACTTGCATGTTACCTTGAATAAAGTACGATACAGTGTTCGTATCTAGATATCTCCACCTCACGAAATCGCATAGGTTCTATGGGCGGCATTTCTTCATCTGTAGCGGTGTCAATGGCTTCACATAGCGCGCTAAAGGCCTTTAGTTGTTCTATTGTATTTTGCATGGGTTCATCTAGTACCGTTATTATTGCCTGTGTTCCTTCCGGTAACGCACCAAGTCCTAGCGGTACAAACCGCCCTGCTTCGTAGTATGCTTTAACTGCTTGCATTTGCATTATCTCCTTTCATATTATCTTGCAAAATTTGGCTGTCTATTGCACGATTTACAAAACTGTTGATAAAGATAATTTCTCCACTAGTAACGGCGTGGGTTTGCAAATCGGATTTTTTGTCTTTAGGCATGGTAAGAACGTGTCTATCATAATTATTTTTCACATGTTTTGTAGTAGCCTTTCTTTGAGCTTCTGTTATAGGCACGTTCCACTCCTTCCGGCCCCCTCAAGCGGGGCATTTCTTTTATTAAATACATCTATTATGCACATGTAAAAATAACGAAACATATAAAAAAAGTGTAATCATGCAGTATGGTGTAACGTGGTGCGTCATAACACCTTAACATAAAACTTACGATTCCTCGGCGCGTCAAACTCGCAAAAATAAATACCCTGCCACATGCCTAGTGCGGGCTTTCCGTTATCTACAATCAAAGTTACGCTTGAACCAATAGCACTTGCTTTCAAATGCGCCGCGCTGTTGCCCTCACCATGCCTAAACTCCGGACGGTTGGGATAGGCTTTGTGTAGCCCCAGCATCATGTCGTGAACTACGTCAGGGTCGGCGTTTTCGTTAATGGTTATGCCCGCGGTTGTGTGTGGGCAGTAAACTACGGCAATACCGTTTTGGATGCCGCTATCTGTTATTGATTGCCGTACTTGATCGGTAATATTGTAGAAGTCAGCCAGTGGGGTTGGTAGGTTGTGTTCACGATACATAGTATATACCTCTTTCGGATGTTATTTTTGCTACTCGGCGGTCGAATTCGGAACTGTACGATTAGCTAACATCATTAAAGTTGTAACAACACACTCCAACTGGTGACTCACAGTCACCAGTTGACACCGCATAGATGTATAATTATTCATGAAAATGCTTAGTGAGACAGCCCCATAATATCAACTAGAAATATTCCTAGTGCTGTGCGCTTATAGCGATGCTTCTATTGTAGATTAGTATGCCCCGCATTTAAAACTCCAACATCAACTGCTCATCAGTTGGCGGCGCGGTAAGCCCCATGTGCCTATACCCAAGCTGCGTCACCATACGCCCTCGCGGGGTACGTTGGATAAAGCCAAGCTGCAAAAGATACGGTTCCGCCACATCTTCCAGCGTGCCGGGCTCTTCGTCTATGCTTGCCGCAAGTGTGTCCAGCCCAACAGGGCCGCCGCCAAATTTTTCTATAATAGCACGGAGGATTTTTTTGTCCACAGTGTCCAAACCTACAGGGTCAATTTCCAGCCTGTCAAGCGAAGACTTGGAAACATTTTGCGTTATAACCCCGTCAAATTGCACCTGCGCAAAGTCACGAACGCGCTTTAACAAGCGGTTGGCAATGCGCGGCGTCCCACGGGAGCGGCGTGCTATCTCCGTTGCCCCCGGTTCTTCTATTTCTACGTCCAGCACGGACGCGGAGCGGGTTACTATAGACGTGAGTTCTTCCACACTATATGGCTCCAGATGATGCACCATACCAAAACGGTCACGCAGCGGCGCGGTTAGTAAGCCAATGCGAGTGGTGGCACCAACCAGTGTAAAGCGCGGCAAATCCAAGCGGATGCTGCGTGCACCGGGGCCTTTACCTATTACGATATCCAGCACAAAATCTTCCATTGCGGAGTACAGGATTTCTTCCACGTTGCGGCTAAGACGGTGGATTTCGTCTATAAACAGGAAATCCCCCTCGGTTAGGTCATTAAGAATGGCCGCCATGTCGCCGGGGCGCTCTATTGCAGGGCCGGCGGTTATTTTTAGCCGCGCGTTCATTGCGGATGCGATTATTGCGGATAGTGTAGTCTTGCCTAAGCCGGGCTGCCCGTATAACAACACATGGTCGAGAGTTTCGCCGCGGCCAAGTGCGGCCTGTACGAACACTTGCATGTTTTCCTTAACTTTTGCTTGGCCAATGTACTCGTCAAAACTGACGGGGCGCAGTTTTAATTCTATTTCCTCGTCTTCTTCGCGGTTGAAGCCGGTTGTGTTTAATCGTTTTTCGTCCATGTGAGTCTCCGTTTCGTATCGGTATGGAAAGAACCTCTGTTTAAACGTTTGTTATAAAAACTAATTATTTTCCGTTTTAGCGTGCCAATTTCTTTAACGCAAGCCGTATGAGAACATCTGCCGCCATACCGTCTTCGGCAACTTCCAATACTGTTTGCATAGCTTCTGCACGGCCGTAACCAAGTGCCAACAGCGCGTCCATTGCATCCTGCTTTTCGCTTTTTTGGCCTAAAGCGGCAGTACTGCCGGCTGCCATGCCGCCGGTTTCTTCCCATGCGTCGGTGGTTTTTATCTTATCGCGGAGCTCTAACATAACTCGCTGTGCGGTTTTTTTACCCACGCCCGGGGCTCGGCTAAGCGCGACAGCATCTTCCGCGACTATTGCCATTATTATTTCTTGCGGGTTCATAGCACCTAAAACGGCGGTGGCTACCTTAGGCCCTATTCCCGAAACGGAAATAAGCAACATAAACATACGAACTTCTTCCTGCGTTAGAAAGCCATGCAAAGACTGCCCGCTTTCCGTAGTTTGCAGGTATGTAAACAGTTGCAGCGGACTATTTTTTGCAGGTAAGCGGCCAAGAGTTGCAGCTGATACATTAACAAGATACCCCACACCGCCAACATCCACCACCACAGATTGATCGTTTACTATAGCCAAACTGCCTTTTACATATGCAATCACAAATTGTCACACTCCTTTGCGCTAAAGGGATACTATACAAGATAATTTTCTTACCAGATATCACACTTTCTTAAGTATAACACAGATGTTATGATTTTACGAAAATTCTGCAAGACGCACATCCATAATTTTGGTATAATATTTACAAATAAGCGACGTATAGCGGTTTAACTTTAAAGCCCTTTCGCAAGCTATACCACAAACCGCTAAATTTCGGTAAGTAGTCTAACGCTACTATAACCAAGGAGTGATATCAAATGAAAGTATTCATCTGCGCCGACATGGAAGGTATAACAACCAGCACTACGTGGGATAACGTAGACTCGTCCCACGGATCTTTTAGCCAACACGCGAAGCAATTGACAGACGAAGTCCTAGCCTGCGTTCACGGCGCGAAAGAAGCCGGTGCAACGGAAATAGTAATAAAAGATGCCCATGATACTGCCCTCAATATAGACCCAACGGCGATGCCATCCGGCGTTAAATTGTTACGGGGCTGGTCTGGCCATCCCTACTCAATGGTTGAGGGGATTGACAAAACATTTGACGCCGCCATGTTTGTGGGGCACCATTCCGCGGCGGGTAAGGTGGGCAACCCACTCGCGCATACATACTCGCTCAAATGCAATTATGTAAAAATTAACGGCCAATTAGCAAGCGAATTTATGATTTACAGCTATGCGTGTGCACTGGAAGGTATCCCCACTGTTTTTTTGAGCGGAGATAAATTGCTATGCGACGATTCTAAAGATTTGCACCCAAAGCTTATGTGCTGCCCGGTAAAAGAGGGCAGGGGAGCTATGACAATAAGCTACTCCATGGTAGATAATCTCGCAAACATAAAAAAACTATCGAAAGAGGCACTGTCGCAGGAGATTGAAAACGCGGTTATCGAGCTGCCAAACCACTTTGAAGTAGAGTTCTGTTTCAAAGATCACAAAGTTGCGGAAAAGGCTTCCCACTTCCCGGGCATTGCCAAAAAGAGTGACTACGTGCTTATGCTTGAGACAGATAGCTTTTTCGAAGTGTTGCGGGCAATTGTATGGATTTTGTAACCATTTCAACTGCTAATATATGGTTGACATCCATTGGAATATAATCTAAGATAATTCCATAATACAAACCAGTAAACAACGATAAAAGAGAGGTGGAAATGTAGTATGAATCTATTAAGAACAAGAATGATTGAGTTGGAAAGTGTTGCAGCCCTTGTGTATCGTTACAAATGTGAGGGGTCCGGCTGTGGACTTGTTATCACAGATATTTTCACGGGTGACATTACTCTTCGCAGGTTGATATACACCCACTGCGATACGGCGTTTTTTGGCAACCAAGATAACAAATATTCTACCGAAGTGTGGGACGAGGCACTGGAAAAAACCCGTGGATGTGCATACGTGTGTGCACATATTATAAATGAGGAAGCATTTAAAAAATGCGAATCCGAGGCAATTACATCCGACACGGCAGATGTTGCCGAAAATAAAGAAATGTACAAGGCGGTTACAGCCTTCTACACCAATAAAAAAACAGGCAAGTTTTGTCGTAAGCTAATGAATAAAGCTTGCATACAGCTTGCCAGCAGCCATGATCATGTTAAAGCAATGGTAAATAATAACGCAAGCGTTACCGATATTGTAAACTTTGTTGTGGCAACAAAAGTTGCGCGGATAATGAACTTGCCTAAGAGTAAGGAAGTTGATCCAGCAGAGCTTGCCGGGCTAATTGGCGCGCTCAACGATATGCATGAGACAAGCGCGTTTAAAGAGCTGCGTAAGCATGTTAAGCGTATGTCGCGTAAAAGATAGGAAAAATTTAGGGGGCTGTCTCGCTAAGCATTTTCTATGAATATTATGCATAATTTCGTCATTCCGGGCTTGACCCGGAATCTCAAACGCTGCCAGAGATGGCGGGTCAAGCCCGCCATGACGTATAATATA
>Ga0123352_10021149_pt1 | contig 10369 bp, 1 predicted proteins | sample TergutLab28metaG_FD_89700 | JGI IMG/M metagenome (GOLD analysis project Ga0123352, IMG submission 89700) | Labiotermes labralis P1 segment gut microbial communities from Petit-Saut dam, French Guiana - Lab288 P1 | ecosystem: Host-associated > Arthropoda: Insects > Digestive system > Gut ... | reverse complement strand
GTAGGATGTGTTCTGTTAAGTTATATTTTATTACGTTAATTGAGGTTAGGTTGGGTTGGGTTAGGTAATGTTGTGTTACGTTGGGATATGTTGGATGGGTTGGTTTAGTTTGGTTACATTGAGTTATATTTGGTTTGTTTATGTTGGATAAATTGAGGTGAATTTTGGTTCGGTTGCTTAGAGTTGGATTGAGTTATGTTAGCTTATGTTATGTTAATTTAGGTTAGTTCACGTTAGGTTAATTTATGTTAGGTTAGATTAATTTAGGATGTGTTAGTTTAGGATAGGTTGGTTAAGTTTAGTGTAGATTAAGTTAGGTTAATTTAGGAGAGGATATTTTATTTTAAGTTAGGTTAGGTTAGTTTAGTTTATGTTAATTGAGGTAAGTTTAAGGAAGTTTAGGTTAGGTTATGTTAGCTTATGTTAGGTTAGTTTAGGTTATGTTAGGTTAGGTTAGGTTAGTTTAGCTTAGGTTAGTTTAGGTTAGGTTTGGTTAGGTTCGGTTAGGTTAGGTTAGGTTAATTAGGTTAGTTTAGGTTAGGTTAGGTTAGTTTGGGTTAGGTTAGGTTTGGTTAGGTTGTGTTGGTTTGGGATGGGTTGGGTTGGGTTGTTTTGGTTTGGGTTGGGTTGGGTTCGGTTAGGTTAGGTTAGGTTGGGTTAGGATAATTTGCGTTAGGTTAGGTTATGTTAGGTTAAGTTACGTTAGCTTAGGTTAGATTAGTTTAGCTTAGGTTAGGTTAGGCTAGGTTAGGTTACGTTATGTAGGGTTGGGTTGGGTTCGGTTGTGTTAGTTTAGGTTAGATTAGGTTGTGTTGGGTTGGGTTATTTTGGGTGAGTTTGTGTTATGTTAGGTTGGATTAGGTTAGGTTAGGTTAGGTTGGGTTGGGTTAGGTTAGGTTCGGTTGGGTTAGGTTAGGTTGGGTTGTTTTAGGTGAGGTTAGTAACGTTAGGTTTGTTTAGGTTAGGTTGGGTTAGGTTTGTTTAGGTTAGGTTATGTTATGTTAGGTTAGGTTTGGTTAGTTTAGGTTAGGTTAGGTTAGTTTAAGTTACGTTAGGTTAAATTTGTTTACGTTAGGTCAGGTTACGTTAGGTTGGGTTAGGGTACATTACGTTAGGTTAGGTTAGGTTAGGTTAGTTTAGGTTAGGTTAGGTTAGTTTAGGTTAGGTTAAGTTAGGTTAGGTTAGTATAGTTTAGGTTAGCGTAGGTTCGATATTTAATATTATGTTAGGTTAGTTTATGTTAGGTTAGTTTGGGTTAGGTTACGTTAAATTAGTTTATATTACGATAGGTTAGTTTAGGTTAAGTTACGTTAGGTTATGTTAGGTAGGGTTGAGTTAGGTTAGGTTAGGTTATGTTGGGTTGGGTTAGGTTAGGTTGGTTTGGGTTAGGTTAGGTTGGTTTAGGTTAGGTTAGGTTATTTTGGGTTACGTTAGTTTAGGTTAGGATAGATTAGAATATGTTAGGTTAGATCAGGTTAAGTTATGTTAGTTTAGGTTAGCTTAAATTAGGTTTGATCAGGTTAGGTTATGTTAGGTTAGTATAGGTTAGGTTCGGTTAAGTTAGGATAGTTTAGGTTGGGTTATGTTATGTTAGGTTAGGTTAGGTTTGGTTAGGTTTGATTAGGTCTTCTAGGTAAGTTAAGAATATGTTAGTTTGGGTTGGGTTGGGTCGTGTTGGGTTGGGTTAGTTTGGGTTGATTTAGGTTAGGTTAGGTTAGGTTGGGTTCGTTTAGGTTGGTTTGGGTTATGTTCGGTTGGGTTAGTTTGGGTTAATTTAGATTGGGTTAGGTTAGGTTATGTTAGGTTGTGTTACGTTAGTTTTGATAATGTTAGGTTAGGTTAATTTAGTTTAGGTTAGGTTAGGTTAGGTTAGGTTAGGTTAGGTTAATTTAGGTTAGGTTAGGTTAGGTTAGGTTAGGTTAAGTTATGTTAGGTTAGGTTACTTTAGTTTAGGTTAGGTTAGTTTAGGTTGGGTTAAGTTAGTTTAGGTTAGGCTAGGTTAGGTTAGGATAATTTAGGTTAAGTTAAGTTAGGTTAGGTTAGTTTAGGTTAGGTTTGGTTAGGTTAATTTAGGTTAGGTTAGGTTAGGTTGGGTTGTGTTGGGTTGGGATAAGTTTGGTTGAGTTGGGTTGGGTTGTTTTGTGTTGATTTGGTTTAGGTTGTGTTGGGTTGTTTTGGGTTAGGTTAGTTTGGGTTAGGTTAAGTTGGGTTAGGTTAGGTTAGGGTATGTTAGGTTAAGTTAGGTTAGGTTAGGTTAAATTAGGGTAGGTTAATTTAGTTTAGTTTAGTTTGGGTTATGTTAGGTTTTGTTGGATTGGTTTGGGTTAGGTTGAGTTGGGTTATGTTAGGTTAAGTTAGGTTGGGTTGGGTTAGGTTGTGTTGGGTTGGGTTAGGTTGTTTTGGTTAAGTTTGAGTTAGGTTAGTTTGTATTAGGTTAGGTTAGGTTAGGATAGGTTAGGTTAGGTTTGGTTGGATTAGGTTGTGTTGCGTTAGGTTAGGTTAGGTTGGGTTGGGTCAGGTTGATTTGGGTTATGTTGAGTTGGGTTAGGTTGTGTTAGTTTAGGTTAGGTTAGGTTCGGTTGGTTTGTGTTAGGTTCGGTTGGTTTGGGTTAGTTAAGTTTGGGTTAGGTAAGTTTGGGTTAGGTTAGGTTGGGTTAGGTTAGTTTAGGTTAGGATAGATTAGTTTAGGTTAGTTTAGGTTATGTTAGGTTATGTTAGGTTAGGTTAGGTTATGTTATGTTACGTTAATTTAGGTTAGGTTAGTATAGGTTACGTTAGCGTAGGTTAGGTTAGTTAATGTTATGTAAGATTAGTTTGTGTTAGGTTACTTTAGGTTAGGTTACGATAGATTAGGTTAGATTAGGTTAGATTAATTTAGGTTAGGTTAGGTTATGTTAGATTAGGTTAGTTTAGGTAAGGTTGGTTTGTGTTAGATTAGGTTAGATTATGTTGCGTTGGGTTAGGTTAGGTTAGGTTAGGTTATGTTAGGTTAGGTTAGGTTAGGGTAGGTTATATTTTGTTAGGTTAAGTAAGGTTAGGTTGGGTTGGGTTGGGTTGGTTTGTGTTGAGTTGGGTTGGGTTGGGTTGTGTTGTGTTCGGTTGGATTGTGTTGGGTTAGGTTACGTTGGGTTGGTTTATATTGGGTTGGGTTATTTTGGTTTGCGTTAATTTGGATTAGGTTAGATTGGGTTGGTTTAGGTTATGTTAGGTTGGGTTGGGTTAGGTTATTTTGGGTTGGTTTAGGTTAGGATGTGTTAGGTTCGTTTGGGTTAGGTTAGGTTAAGTTAGGTTAGGTTAGGTTTATATAAGTTACGTTAGCGTAGGTTAGGTTAGTTAATAATATATTAGGTTAGTTTATGTTAGGTTAGTTTAATTTAGTTTAGGTAAGATTAGGTTAGGTTAGGTTAGGTTTGTTTATGTTATGTTAGTTTTGGTTGGGTTGGGTTGGGTTGTGTTGAGTTGGGTTGGGTTGGTTTGGGTTGGGTTAGTTTGAGTTAGGTTAGGTTAATTTAATTTAGGTTAGGTTTGGATAAGTTAAGTTAGTTTAAGTTAGGTTAGGTTATGTTCGGTTTGGTTACGTTACGTTATGTTAGGTTAGGTTAGTTTAGGTTAGGTTAGATTTGGTTAAGTTAGGTTAGGTTAGGTTAGGTTCTGTTAGGTTAGGATTGGTTAGGTGAGGTTGGGTTGGGTTAGGTTGGGTTGGGTTAGGTTGTGTTGGGTTAGGTTGAGTTGTGTTTGATTGGGTTAGGTTAGGTTGGGTTAAGTTAGGTTAGGTTAGTGTGGTTTGGATTAGGTTAAGTTGGTCTGGTTTAGGTTATGTTGAGTTAAGATAGGTTGCGTTAGGTTAGGTTGGGTTAGTTTAGGTTACTTTAGGTTAGATTAGGTTAGGTTAAGTTAGGTTAGATTAGTTTAGGTTAAGTTAGTTTAGTTTAGGTTAGGTTAGATTATGTTAGGTTAGGTTAAGTTAGGTTATGTTAGCTTATGTTAATTTAGATTAGTTTATATTATGTTTGATTAGGTTAGGTAAAGTTAGGTTGGGTTTCGGTTGGTTTGGTTTGGGTTGTGTTTTGTTGGTATGGGTTGGTTTAGGTTAGGTTAGATTAGGTTAATTTGGGTTAGGTTAGATTTTGTTGGTTTAAGTTGAGTTAGGTTAGATTGGGTTAGGTTAGGTTAGGTTCGCTTGTGTTTGTTTAGGTTAGGTTGGTTTGGGTTAGGATAATTTGGGTTAGGTTAGGTTGGGTAAGGTTAGGTTGTGTTAGGTTAGATTTGGTCATGTGAGATTAGCTTAGGTTAGGTTACGTTAGATTAGATTATGTTAGGTTAGGTTAGGATAGGATTGTTTAGATTAGGTAAGGTAATGTATGGTTGGGTTTTGTTGTGTTGTGTTGGGTTGGGTTGGATTGGTTTGGGTTGGTTTGTGTTGGGTTGGGTTGAAATGTGTAGGTTTAGGTTAGGTTAAGTTAGGTTAGGTTATTTTAGGTTAGTTTAGGTTAGGTGAGTTTACGTTAGGTTAGATTAGGTTACGTTAGTTTAGTTTAGGTTAGTTTAGGTGAGGTTAGTTTAGGTTATGTTAGGTTAGTTTAGGTTAGGTTAGGTTAGGTTAATTAAGTTAGATTAGGGTATGTTAGGTTACGTTAGGTTTGGTTAAGTTAATTTAGGTTAGGTTAGGTTGGGTTAGGTTAGGTTTGGTTGGGTTGTGTTGAGTTGGGTTGATTTGGCTTGGGTTGGGTTGGTTTGGGTTAGGTTAGGTTAACTTAATTTAGGTTACGTTAGATTAAGTTAAGTTAATTTATGTTAGGTTAGGTTATGTTCGGTTAGGTTATGTTAGGTTAGTTTAGGTTATGTTAGATTAGGTTAGGTTAGGTTAGGTTAGGTTATGTTAGGTTATTTTAAGTTAGGTTAGGTTATATTATGTTTGGTTAGGTTAGGTAAATGTAGGTTGGGTTTGGGTTGGTTTGAGTTGGGTTGGTTTGGGTTGGTATGGGTTGGGTTAGGTTAGGTTAGATTAGGTTAATTTTGGGTTGGGTTAGGTTGGGTTCTTTTAAGTTGGGTTACGTTAGATTGGGTTAGGTTAGGTTAGCTTGTGTTTGGTTAGGTTAGGTTGGTTTGGGTTAGGATAAGTTGGGTCAGGTTAGGTTGGGTTAGGTTAGGTTGTGTTAGGTTAGGTTAGGTTAGGTTATGTTGGGTTAGTTTAGATTTGGTTATGTGAGTTTAGTTTAGGCTAGTTTAATTTAGGTTAGTTTACTTTGGGTTAGATTAGGTTAAGTTAGGTTAGCTTAGGTTAGGTTAGGTTGGTTTAGGTTAGGTTAATTTAGGTTAGGTTAGGTTAGGTTAGGTTATGTTTGGTTTGGTTTGGTTAATTTATGTTAGGTTAGTTTAGGTTAGTGTAGGTTATGTTATGTTAGGTTGGGTTGGGTTGGGTTGAGTTGTGTTGGGTTGGGTTGGGTTGGGTTGGGTTGGGTTGTTTTGTTTTGGGTTGGGTTGGGCTGGGTTGGGCTGGGTTGGGCTGGGTTGGTTTGTTTGAGTTTAGGTTGGATTAGATTAAGTTGGGTTAGTTTAGGTTTTGTTAGATTAGGTTAAGTTTTGTTTGGTTAATTATGTTATGTTAGGTTAGGTTAGTTTTGGTTAGTTTATGTTAGGTTAGGTTGTGTTGCGTTGGGTTCGGTTGGGTAAGGTTGGGTTGGGTGAGGTTAGGTTAAGTTATGTTGGGTAGGGTTACGTTTTGTTGGGTTGTGTTATGTTGGTTTTCGGTGAGGTTGTGTTTATTTGGGTAGGGTTAATTTAGTTAAGGTTAGGTTATGTTGAGTTGGGTTAGGTTAGGTTGAGTTGGTTTAGGTTAGGTTGGGTTAGATTAGGTTGGTTTAGGTTAGTTTGGGTTAGGTTAGGTTATGTTAGGGTAGGTTTGTTTAGGTTAGGTTAGGTTAGGTTAGGTTAGTTTAGGTTACGTTAGGTTAGGTTAGGTTAGCTTACGTTAGGTTAGCTTAGGTTAAGTTGCGTTTGGTTAGGTTAGGTTCGGTTAGGTTAGGTTAGGTTATGTTAGGTTATGTTAGTTTAGTATAGGTTACGTTAGTGTAGGTTAGGTTAGTTAATACTCTGTTAGGTTAGTTTATGTTAGGTTATTTTAGGTTAGGTTAGGTTAGATTAGGTTAAATTAGGTTAGATTAGGTTAGGTTAGATTAGATTAAGTTAGGCTAGATTAGGTTGGGTTGGGTTATGTTAGGTTAGGTTAGGTTTTGTTGGGTTAATTTGGGTTAGGCTCGGTTAGTTTAATTTGCGTTAGGTCAGGTTAGTTTAATTTTGGGTTGGGTGGGGTTAGTTTGGGTTGGGTTAGGTTAGGTTGAGTTAGGTTAGTTTGGTTTAGTTTAGGTTGGGTTAGGTTAGATTAGGTTAGGTTATTTTGGGTTAGGTTAGGTTAGATTAGGTTAGGTTATGTTAGGTTAGATTAGTTTAGGTAGTTTTGTTTAGGTTAGTTTAGGTTAGGTTAAGTTAGGTTTGATTAGGTTAGTTTAGGTTTGGTTAGGTAAGGTTAGGTTAGGTTAAGTTAGGTTAGGTTGGGTTTCGATAAGGTTAGGTTGGGTTTCGGTAAGGTTAGGTTAGGTTGGTTAAGGTTAGATTAGGTTAGGTTAGGTAAATTTATGATAGGGAAAGTTAGGTTAGGTTAGGTTAGGTTAGGTTAGGTTAGTTTAGCTTAGGTTACGTTAGGTTAGGTTAGGTTAGGTTAGGTTAGGTTAGGTTAGCTTCGTTTATTTTGGATTATATTGTGCTGGGTTAGGTTGAATTAGGTTAAGTTGTGTTGGTTTGGTTGTGTTGAGTTGTGTTGTGTTGGGTTGCGTTTTGTTAGGTTAGGTTAGTTTAGGTTAAGTTAGGTTTGATTGGATTAGGTTAGGTTAGATTAGGTTATGTTGAGTTATTTTATGTTAGGTTAGGTTAGTTTAAATTAAGTTAGTATAGATTAAGTTAATTTTGTATAGGTTTATTTAGGTTAGATTATGTTAGATTTGCTTATTTTAGGTTAGGTTATGTTAGGTTATTTTAGATTATGTTATTAGAGGTTAGGTTAAATTAAGTTATGTTAGATTATGTTATGTTAGTTTATATTAGGTTATGTTAGTTTAGGTTAGCTTATGTTATGTTAGGTTAGGTTAGTTTAGGTTAGGTTAAGTTAAGGTAAGTTATGTTAGGTTAGTTTGGTTTTGGTTATTTTGTGTTGTGTTTTGTTGGGTCGTTTTGCGCTGGCTTCATTTAGATTAAATTAAGTTATTTTATAATAGGTTAGTTTATAGTAAGTTAGATTAATTTAGTATATGTTAGTTCAGTTTAGGCTAGGCTAGGCTAGTTTAGGCTGGGTTAAGTTAGGTTGGTTTGTGGTTGTTTGGTGTGTGTTGTTGTGGGTTTGATTAGTTTGGTTTGGATTTTTTTATTTTCGTTGCTTTGCTTATGTTAGGTTAGGTTTAGGTTTAGATTTATGTTTAGATTAAATTTAGGTTTAGGTTTGGTTTAGGTTAAGTTAGATTAGATTAAGGTTAAGGTTAAAGTTTAGGTTTAGGTTAAGTATTAGTTTTAGATTTAATTTTTGATTTAGGTTAAATTGAGTTGTAAATTTAGTTTAGGTTATTTTACGTTAGGGTATTTTAGGTTGGGTTAGGTCAGTTTGTGTAGGAGATAGTTTATGTAGGGTAGGTTAGGTTAGTTTAGGTTAGGTTAGGTTTGGTTAGGTTATTTTAGGGTATGTTAATTTTGGTTGGGTTGGGTTGGGTTAGGTTAGGTTGTGTTCTGTTGTGTTAGTTTTGTTTAGGTTAGGTTAGGTTTGGTTTGGTTCAGTTATGTTAATTTAGGCTAGTCTAGGCGAAGCTAGGCCAGACTAGGCTGCGATATGTTGAGTTGGGTTGGGTTAGTTTTCGGTGGGGTGCGTTGTTTTGCGTTGGTTTGAGTTTATTTGTATTGCGTTGGTTTAGTTTAGGTTAGGTTACGTTACGTTAGGTTTATGTTTAGGTTTAGGTTTGTGTTTGGGTTTGGGTTTTTTTTTGGTTTTCATTTTGGATTTGATTCGATTATTTTATGTTTATGTTTAGGTTAGGTTTAGGTTTAGGTTAGGTTATTTTAGGTTAGCTTAAGTTAGGTTAGGTTAGGTTAGGTTGTGTTAGGTTAGGTTATGTAATGTTAGGTTGGGTTGTGTTAATTTAGTTTGTGTTAGGTCATTTTGTGTTAGGTTAGGTTAGGTTAGGTTAGTTTATTTTAGGTTAATTTAGGTTAGGTTATGTTGTGTTAGGTTAGGTTGTGTTAGGTTAGGTTAGGTTAGGTTTGGTTGTGTTAGGTTAGATTGTGTTAGTTTATGTTGGGTTAGTTTTTGTTAAGTTTGGGTATGTTAGGTTAGGTTAAGTTGTGTTGGGTTATGTTAGGTTAGGTTAGGTTAGGTTAGGTTATGTTAAGTTAGGTTTGGTTAGCTTGTGTTAGATTAGGTTATGTTATGTTAGTTTAAATTAGGTTGTGTTAGGTTATGTTTGTTTAGGTTAATTTAGGTTTTGTTAGATTATGTTAGGTTAGTTTAGGTTAACTTTCTTTAGGTTGGGTTGGTTTGGGTTGTGTTGGTTTGGGTTTGTTTGGGCTGTGTAGGTTGGGTTGGTTTGGGTTGGTTGGAGTTGTGTTGGGTTAAGTTGTGTTAGGTTTGGTTGTGTTAGTTTGGATTTAGTTGTGTTAGGTTGGGTTAAATTTGTTTAGCTTAATTTAGTTTGGGTTAGGTTTATGTAGTTTGGTTATGTTAAGTTAGGTTAGGTTAGGTTTGATTATTTTAGGTTAGGTTAAGTTAGGTTAGGTTATGTTGGTGAATGCAAATGGCGAAGTTGAGCTATGTTACGTATTCCCTGGAAGGAGTTTTTTTAACTTCTATAGGCATTATTTTATCCATTATTATAAACCATTATCTAATAAGTAAGAAATTTTGTGGAATTTATTTCTGCCATAAATTCTGCTACGAAGTCTTGTCTAGAAATAACGGGCATGATGCGCTTGGTTTGTGACTCAGTCTATGGTGGCGCAACCTGATGGCACCAATCAATTGAAAATCTGTATCACGATTTTACCAACAGATGGCACCACTCAATTGAAAATCTTTGTCAGAACACCAACAGACGGCACCACTCAACTCAAGATCTTGTTTCACGATAGCACCAATAAATGACACCACTCAAATGAACATCTGTGTCATAACACCAGCAGATGGCACCACTCAATTGAAAGTTTGTATCACCATAGCACCAACAGATGGCACAACTCAATTGAAAATTTGTATCACGATAGCACCATCAGTTGGCAGCATTCAACTGCAGTTTGTGTTACCTACAGTAGCGTAAAAATTGCCAATTGTTATATGACGATGGACTCTAAATCTCTACGATTAGGGGAAATCATACAGCTTCGCATAGTGGATTAGCGCGTGAATATGACGTCAACCTGTTTTATGATTGGACCCATTGCTAGTTTTAATATAACTTATTCCTTGTGTGCACTGCAAATATTCTGTTGCCGGTATCAAGTGCATTCTATAGCCTGATGGTACCCGACAACAGCCAGACATATTACCATATAATTTTAACCAAATAAAATTTGATAAAATGTTTCCTCCATTTGAGACATATTGTGTGGCGTTGGTTGAGAAGACATTCAGAGAAATGTATTCCGTTAAATAGAAATAAATATATATATATATATATTTATCGAAGAACTTTTAATACTATTTATTAATTACAATTGTGTTGTCACCCGGTGGCAGTGGTTATTTTACATGTATACAAAATAAGATATTGGTTACTAATAAATTTATGTCGGGAGGGCTACATGAGAAGCATGTAGTGGCAACTTGGAATCTTTGGAACCATCTCAGCATTTGTTTATAGACACAAGGAAACCAAGAAAAACCTGTGTCGAGGTGGCCGGTCGCAGGACTTTCCGAGTACTGACTTCTAGCCAGCAGGCTGGCATCTAAAGTAAAAAAAAAAAAATTTCAACTCAATTATCACTTCCCTTACCCTCTTCTTAAAAGTGGTTGGTTTGCAGGGGATAATTCCTAACGCTTCTGCCAGTAACTGGTTCCAGTGTTGGATGGTCCTATTCACAAAAGAATATTTCCCTATATCCGTCCTTTGCTTCCTACTCCTAATTTTCCTTTCATGATCTACACTGCTCAGATAGTGTGACCGTTCTAATCTGTCACCAATAGCCTTCCACGCGCGTTCCCCAGATTACGCTGTGAAGAGGGCACATATGCATGATAACTTTCTACGCGACGCCAAAGTTTCCCAGTTCGGACTGTTCTTATGATGTGCAAATTTGGCCGCTTTCTTTTGCACCCTGTCTAACGCACTTATTTGTC
>Ga0123352_10021145_pt1 | contig 10370 bp, 6 predicted proteins | sample TergutLab28metaG_FD_89700 | JGI IMG/M metagenome (GOLD analysis project Ga0123352, IMG submission 89700) | Labiotermes labralis P1 segment gut microbial communities from Petit-Saut dam, French Guiana - Lab288 P1 | ecosystem: Host-associated > Arthropoda: Insects > Digestive system > Gut ... | reverse complement strand
GTGTTTATGTTACGTTGCGGTTTGGCTGGGGTGGTGTGGTATCCGGATGCAGGCTGAAGCCTGCATACGGATACCACACCACCCCAGCCAAACCGCAACGTAACACAAACACATCGAACCAGAGTAATACAACCCATGAAATAACTCAACAAATAAGTCGCAAGCTCCTGAGGATGGGTGTACTAACATTCGAAACATGTTGAGCATTAAATAATGAAATAATAAAGCAAGTGACATCAAGTTGGTCTATGCTTACGACGTATTTTAAATCATCTTAACCTAGGACACTGCTTATGTTCTATAAATTAAAAACAATGTCACTGGTACCCTATCTACACTTCAAACTCACTCACAAATACTCCAGTCCTTTAAAATGTACTTCACGAAAAGATCCATGTCATTGCTTGTCAGATAACTGATTATGTTCTTCATTTTCTACGTCCCTGAATCAAATTTTATGCCCATTAGTTTTACATCCCAAACTACTAACTACGCAGTAAAATAACATCATTTGATTTCTTACATATCACAAGGTACTACGTATACGTCATCTTCGCTTTTTTCGCTTGGCTAAATTTTTGTTCTGCACATTCTACACTACTACTTTCAAAATATTTAGCCACAACAACGAAATAAAATTTACCATAAAAAGTGGTGTGTCGACAATGATACAAAGCTGATCGCACACACAACACGATACAACTAAACGACAGTAAATACCGGGTCGTCCGTATCGAACCCCCCCATCTTATTGATAACAACAGCAATGTTAACATATGGCCTACATACGTACCACGTCCATTGGTCTCATCAAGAAAAGCATCCACAGTTTTGAAGAACCTGAAACAAGAACCCAAAGAATATCATCGGAAGCTTGGCAAAGGGAAAATGGCATTATATCATCAATATTCACCAAAGTTTTGTTGCAAGCACTGATTCTCTGCACCGGAATTACGTTACTTTATACCACACATATCCTACCAGATAACGGGCAGTGATTAACGAAACTGCTATGTACTATATACAGTTGGTTCCACGGACCAAATCAGGCCTCCCGGCCGTTCTCGGACTTTATATTCTATCAGTCATACGCCTTACATCATACGTACTTATTTATGCATTTCGAAATCGCATATCCACAGTCCGGCTCTGCAAATCAACCTTCCTAAGTGCTGTACTTACTGCTTAAAGATGCAGCTCCAATACCTGGAATTTTAGAAGGCCACGACTCTACTTACATCCCAGAGAGTGAATGAGCGGGGGGTTATTTAACGACATAGTAAATTGCGAAGATTATACAGCGTGGGTGGTATATGGATGACGTATGACAATGGCGCATCGGTGGAATGATGCTGACAGGGAAAAATACGCGGAGAAAAAAATTGTCCCAGTGCTACTTTGTCCACCACAAATCCCACGTGGCATGATGACAAACCCAATGAGGGCTTCGGCAACGACAGTCCTGGGACCAACAGCACAAGCCCCCAGTTTCATCGGTCGCCCACAATTCTCACCTAAGCCCTTGCAAATCAACTAGATCAGTACCTTAAGACGTAACTACGGGAGTTGTCAGGCACGGTGTTACAAACACGAAATAAACACAGTTATTGGTAGGAACAGGGCCAATCAGAATATCTTTCCACCTTCAGGTGCAGCCTCGCCTGTTATCAACAAATACCGGACCTTTCACAGTCGCCACCACCATAGTCTGGCAGAATGCAAACCGCAGTTACAGACTATGCAACGTGTGACTGTGATTGACTCTACAAAACACCATTTCGGTTTTCCACAGTGCCTACTTAACTATGTTTAATATACAACATGCGCACAGGTGGTGCACTATTTACGCACGGAATGCCGAGAGTATACACAGCCTGAATGGAGTATTAAACTCTCTCCTAAATACAGGCAATTAACCACTGTCAAGAAAAGCTACAGTTTCATCAGCAGCAAATTAACTAACCCATCAAAAAGAATTACGTCGTCTGTGATGCCATTTCTATACCTGGAAGAAGGGAGCAGCATGTTCCCTCCGAAATGGAAATTATAAATGGCAAATGTGTGATCTAGTAAATGAAACCAACTTGTTGCACAATTTATTCTTTGTGTATTTCCTCAATTTTATTTATAACCCCTACATGTTTCGGACCTCTCCAGGTCCACCATCAGGAGGAACAGCTGTATTTATGCGACACTTGGTACTTGTTATTCTGTATAGCTGACTGGTATGAATCCTGCATACCAGACAGTCAGCTATACACAATAACAAGTACCAAATGTCGCATAAATACAGCTGTTCCTCCTGATGATGGACCTGGAGAGGTCCGAAACACGTAGAGGTTATAAATAAAATTGAGAAAATACACTACGAATAAATTGTGCACCAAGTTGGCTCCATTTACAAGATTATATCGAGATGCACGGTCAACAGGACATAAAATTTGACAAATGTGGGAGAAGACAGTGGACACTTTGTGCGTGGACTGATAAAAATCCTGAACATCGGCTCGCTCTCTCTCTCTCAGGGTCTTGGACATGCTTGCCGGACATGTTCCGCCATGCTGTACTTGTCACAGGCACAGTTATTTTCGTTAAACATGTGTCAGTGACTGGCTGATTTGTGTGACGATGAATAACATTCAATTCCCATTACAAAAAAAAACCGGATTCCTAGAACTACTGAATAGCCTTCGTATACCGCAGTAGTAATTCTACACAGACTCTGCATTTAAAAAAAACAGTCACTGGACCATCAATTCGTGGTTCATGTTTGATTAGAAAGGGAACACAAAAAGACTTCCGCCGAAGTAAAAAGTTGCTCAAATACATCTTACATGCTTTGGTGCACACATCGTACCTATCGCGAGTCTGTATGGGAATAGAAATACATGAAGAAGGTGCTGTCACATATACATGTCAACCGGCCAATTAATTTCATATATAATTTCTTTTCGTATCCTGGCTTGAAGTCTAGGAGCTTCGGAGTTGGTTAGGTACTCCCGACGACGTAAAGTTGTAAGACAAATAATTCAAGTCTTCTGAGATGTTACGTCCTGTCGATTGGTAAACAGTTACCGACGTTTCGAAGGATTGTAGCCTTCATTTTCGGAGCCTCTTCTTGGACTACAATCCTTCGCAACGACCGTCATTATTGACAGACTGACACGACGTAAGAGGCCGAAGACCAAAACCTTCAGCAGCACCGCTGTGAAAGCCTAAAATGTCGCGAGGAGTCTTCATAACATTTGCAACATAATAAAGTTAGTGGTTAAACCCTTAGGCGTGTCAGTGGCACAAGTGCAATACGACCTAAGAGGCACAGCATTTACAACAGCCCGCCACTCGGCATGACTACAATACAGTTCCCAACTAATTATGCGCTGAGCGAGCAGCTTCATGAACATTACAATACAGCAAAGTTCTGTCTGCGGTCATAACTTTACAAGCTTATTTTGAGGAATATACTTTACTTGCCTCGAGAGACTATTTATGTATCCTGTATTACTGTTTCGGGCTCACTGCTTTTATAGCCAGCGTTGAAAGTGAAAAGAAAGATTAAGGGCAAAAAGACACTCCTATTTAAATCTTAAATTATATCCAGAATAATGTTCAAGCCAATTTATTCTGCGATCACAAATAACGTCACCGCTTCGTTCCCACGACACACGTGCAGAAATGGGTAAGTCTACTGTCATTCCAACTGAAAAGGTCCTACCATGCTGCCAGCACGCAGCAACAGGACAATAAACAGAAAAAGGGAGCTTAAAAACGCTCCTCTGCGCAGTTTAACGTCACTAATGGAGTGCAGGTCTATAATCCCTGCAGTACAACAAAAGGAAAGTAAATGCCTTCCACGTGATACGATGTGGATACACACAGTACCACTAAAGCTCCGGGACGCACAAGCTAACACGCACTTGTATCCACAACCATCTAGGACAACAAAACGTGACATTATGTCAAAACATACGTGGTTTATAACATCTCAGTTCTGAGGTGGGACATTGCTCCAGGTAAACGGTTATGTAAGAACGAAGTGAATGATACCATTGGAGAGTGGCCTTCTTGAGAAGCTGAAAGCTGTGCAGCTGGTCAAGCCATTCCTCGCCCGGTATGAAATCCGACAGTTGTTTACCATGTTTCCAAGAAACCACCAGAGTACTCTACCCTGAGCCCAGTAAGTCCTGTTTACACGCTCATACAGTTTTCTTAAAGATCCATCTTCGCACTGTTTCGGTTGTTTTTTTCAGGATATCTGTCGATTTGGTCGCTTGTTTCCGCGCAAACCAAATTAAAATCTCAGCAAGACAGCACCGCCAGATAGCCGAAGCCAACGGCATTCGAATGCACACCTGAAATGGTGTTACTCCGTCGACCACTGCCGGAAAGAAATAACTTCAAGGAACGTAACACTATCAAGTATTGTATCAAGTTGCATTGACACTATTTGAAGGAGAGCGTCTGCAGTGCTTTAAACGTTTAGCATGCGTCAAAAGGCAAAATGAAGATAAACTCATATTCAACAACAATGAAAAGAATAAGGTTGTGTTGCCACTAGACCAGTTCTCTACCTATACGGACTCTTTCCAGAGCCGCATTAATTCTGCGAAAAATCTTTAATTAGTTCGTATAAACTTTCACTACTAAAAACAATAGTTTTCCCGGCAGTAATAAACTAAGGTTAGGCGGAACTTTTATGTTTTACTTAGTTGAATTTACCCAACTCGCGGACCCGCAGGAGTCTACGGACCCCCGACTGAATTACATCGCTCTAGCTGTTCAGTTGCCTGTTATGCTTACTCTATGCAGCTCTTTCAAACTGCCTCTAAAGGGCTATAACAGACAAGAGTGGCATAGTACAAAATACATATGTGGCAACCGTAGCTAGAGACGGAAATTGTTAAATCTATCCACTGAATTGTCAGCGTGTATTCCATTATTTGCTATTAATACATGGACTCGTACCAAGTGGCTGTAGCCATACGTCTTGTACAAACAAGCAAGTATCCAAACAGACCAATTCTGAAACGATTACATCAGGGCACTGCAAGCAGTTTGCTTCGTAGCGTGAATGTACTAAACCCAGCGCTGACCCATCACAGTAGCAGATTTTCACGTGAAACTATTGGTTACAGCACTCAAACAGATGTCAAATAAATAATCCGGTCAAGAAGTGACAGTGTAAAGTACCTGGTGCTTTCTAGCCGAGTCACAACACTGCCGGCAGATTTCACGGTCTTCATAGCTATTTGTTTGCTTCTTGATAATATGCTAGACAAAAGCAGTGTCGAGGGCTCACTGCGAGTGCCATGAGGACTGGGATCATACTATGAAATTTGAAACCAGCACCACTTCTTCGTATTTACAGAGGACAAGACGGCCATACTACGCAACTCCGAGGCCAAACAGTTGCCGGGTATTGTACTTTTCCGAGCATTAGGGCGTTACATTTAATGTGCACCTTGGCGCACCTAGCAACCTAAGGGAGGGACAGACACCTTTTAATTTGTCACTCGATAGCTTCACCAGTTTTTCCTGCCGCACTTTGCATTCCCTTTTCATCAACACTTGAGTAACGTGGTACAAATGTAAAGTTTCCTCTACCCACACCATGAAGGCATATAGGGGAAACAGAGGTACAGCGCCACTCATTCTTAACCTCTGCAATAGACGGAGGTGAGTGACTTACTTCACGCTCCCTCCGCTTTACCCCCGGGAAACAGCCCAAGGTACCCACTGAATAGGAGGCTTGGGGGGGGGGGCCTCACAGCCGATCTGGAGGGTTTTGGAGAAGAGAAATCTCTCTCCCATATCGCAATTCGAAGCCCGAGCCGTCCATGTATATATACTTATGGCCGAACTCTTGAAGTCGATGCTATGTGCCGCCGGTTGATGAGACAGTAAAATGTAATGGGCCTCTTATTTTCGGTTAGTATATATTTTCCGGATAATCCAACGCTGGATATTACAGCTTACTTCAGTCCGCCGAAATCTCGGTCAGGTTATCAGTTATCCTAAGGATGTTTGTTGTTAACCGCTCTCTCTCTCTCTCTCTCTCTCTCTCTCCTGGCAACTGCCTATCGGCAAAGCATCTTGAAATTGGTCTCTACAGCCCCACCGGCTTACCATTCAACCTGATCTCGTTCCTCCCCCTTAAATGTCAGTATGCTGACTACGACAGCTGTAAAATTCTATCAAGAACAAATCTGTTGAAACTGATCACCCACTTACGACTTTAAAACACGTTCCGAACACATCTACTGAAACATTAACATCATCTCAGACACACAGTGAGACTGAAGAGGACATCAGGCTTAAAAACAAACAGAAAAAAAAAATCATGCCTTTGTTACGTGTAGAAATATGGTTCTGTAAAGTTTACACACTGAATGTCTTGTGAAAACGAGCAAGATGACGTTTCACGATTCCAATACAAAAATTGGCACAGATCTTTTGTACAAATTCAAAGCAATATCAACAAACCGCAAAGTTCCTACCATTCAACAAGCGTAGGTGTACTGTTAACACATGCATAAACGACAGTATAATGTTGATAAACGAGATTCTAAGCTCCTCGTAGTGCCAGCCAGAGTACAACCTTGATACAGGATGACAGACAAGTACGCTTAAAAACCTCAATTTATAATAAAAATGATGATAATAATAATAATAATATTTCTCCACTATATGCGTAAAACAAACTATGTTTCAAAGGTATATCATGATGCAGCTGTTCTATGTCTAAAGTATATGGTACAAGTAATGTTATATCCCATGACAAACGTTTGGTACTTTTCCTCAAGTACTTCCCGGAGCACGCGCGCAGCAAACGGCTATAAAATTAAGCACCCAAGTCAGAAACAAACTACTAAAGCTTCCGAAATTCTTAAAATCATTGTACAATCACAGGTATTACAAGAGACCGACATGCATGATGTGCTGTAAATTGTTCAAGACAGGCAACTTCCAAGACGAAGGAGACAACCTTACAAATCCGTACTTGTTCCCCGTAACTGCTTCGTAAATGCCTGGAAATGTCAATGGATACAAAATAGGGGCTGTGGACTTCAACACAAGATAGAAACTGAGGCTCACATCCTCACTCCAGCGACAGGCAAACCCTATGCTCCGCAGTGGCCTTTCAGCATTCCTGACAAACGAGACAGTGAACAATAGGAATCGATTTATTTAGAAAATATGGAATAATATCTTTTGGACAGTTTATGACAAACGAGAAGCAGAACAATAGGGGAGCATAAGGTAGGAGGATGCAATCCTTAGTCCCGGCAGGCGGTTCGAGCGGTTCTCTGCATGGGCCGCACTCCACAACCATCACCTATTGCGTTCCTCTAAATCGTGATCCGTCAGTTTACTGCCATCACTCATCTATGGACGAGACCCGATCTAATGGTTCTCTTTCATTTCTGACAGACGCGAATAATATATCTGCAAAACAATAAACTCCAAACGCGTTCTAAAATTCTAATTTTTCACAAAATATACTCCGTAAAGCCGAAGATTATTCTTGAGAGTTAGGACAATTTTCCACAGACCCGAGACTTCATACTTTCAATTAACGAAGAAAGCCCACAGGTCTACATTTTAGGTGCCGTGGAGAGCAGAGGAAGTAACAGCAGGCCGGAGAAAATACCACGAGAGGTTTCAACACCTGTATTTTCAATCAGTATAAATTCGGTCATTAATTCCAGAAATAAGGGAAGGAATTTTATGGAGCCCGAAGGTTCATTATCGTGTTCACAATAGCCCGCCACTGCTCCCTATCCTGAGCCAGGTAAATTCAACCCACGACCTCCTTTTCAAGATCCATTTTAACATTATCATCCCACCTACTCCTAGTTCTTCCAAGTTGTTTCTTTCCTTCAAGCTTCTCCACTATAACCCCGAATGCATTTCTCTACCTCCCATATATGTGCCACATGCCCCACCCATCTCACCCTCCTTGATTTGATAATAACACCTGGTGAGGAGTATCCAATCGTACTGCGGTCATTACAATATAATAATGGGGTGGATGAGCACAATGTGATAACTACAGAACAGAAAGTCACAAAATGAATGACACATTGTATCCTGCACACACAAAAGTCCCTGATTGGCTACCGACATGCAACGCACGATGTAACTCATCACCAGGACTGAAATAGCCCAACGCGCGCGAAGATTTCTGACACCTGAGATGTAACGCCGTGTAGCCTGGTCGAAGTTTACCAACACTTCTGAGTAAACTGCGCCCTCCATCTTCATGGCGGAAACAGTATGCAGAAAACAGAGACTTATATTTTAAGAGGCGAACTGCGTTCTTCTGGGCTATTACGTAGCGTATAGTGGTAAATGTGTACCGACTTTTCGGAACAACCTATCGGGTCACATATCGAAAGGTCAAGATTCTTCTTCTCTTCTTGGATTCTTGACCCTTGAAGATGGGACCGATAGAGACGTCGGTAAGGAATCACCACTACACGCTGGATAACAGCCCAGAAGAGCGCACTTCTACAGTTCGCAGCACAAGCCTACAATTTCGCAAGTCAACGTTATTTTCCCCTCCCTGGAGTGTCCTGAATACGGTGGCAAGAAGCTGCTCCGAGACAAGGGTAACCATAGACTTCGAATCCTCATCAACACCACTGTTAGAACGTCAAATCCACATTTTCAGTGTCTGGATTTGATACAGCATTCGTCCATTTGCAGCAAAGAAATAGAAAGTTCATACACATGTAAATTTCACATGATTACTTTCTTTATTTTTCGTACTGCCCCATAACACACAAAACTTCCGGATCGTGCATTCCGGCAAGCAAGTAACGGCTCGATGATAGAAAGTATCTCATTCATATCCATTGCCTGATAACGCTGCGTTCCCAGTTCGGAGTGCGGATGCATTCTTCGCTGTGTTATAGTCTTCGTGTTAATTTAGTGCCCACACCAATCTGTTGTTGACATAACTATTCAACAGTAAAGACACAGATATTTGCTGTTGGTTGACATCTGTTTAATCCTTACAGCTTAGACCTATTTGGAATAGATGCATAAAATCATTAAACTCTCCTCCATTTATGGAATCTGAAGTTTCATTGCCCTATTCACAACAGCGTATCCTAAGCCAGATAGATCATGTCCACAGCTTCACAATCTATTTCTTTAACACCCATTTTAATATCATTTTATCCTCCCGTCTACGCCTACATCTCCAAACAGGTATTTTTGCCTTCAGATTTTCGGACGAAAATATTGCATGCATTTGTCATCCCAATGCATTCTACATGTCACGCCCGCCTCTGCATTCCAGATAACAAAAATCGCAGCAATATAATAATAATAATAATAATAATAATTGGAGTTGCTACTATATAATGAAAAGACCCAAATCCAACTTGTGGTCTTTTAAAATTCGCAGTACAGAAAAGAATGCTACAAAATGCAACATGTTACCTTTGCTACTGTTTAGGTCTGGGTGTATTATCTTATAAATGTGACGTTTAACCCCATAAGGCATACTGTTAACTACCCGCACTACCAGCTTTATCGCTAAAAATTCTACACTTTGCCCACACAGTGTATTTACGTGTTACGTACGATTCTCACAACAAACAATCATTATTTCCTACAAACACCAAAACACTGGTCTTGCTAATGGAAGCACTGTGTTCTCTGCGAAGCACAAACTAAATCTTTTACTTAAAATGTAAATTAGTTGTAGTCTTCAAAGGGTTACTAACACGTCACGATACATGACAGACTGTTCTTGCAATAAACCAGGTAAACGTCCATACAGCTATAAAATATGACCACTGACAAATAGAATTAAAAGCAACCGACTGCAGATGTCAAACAAAAGTAGCACCTCCTTAATGTATTGCAGGGCGTTTGCATTATCATCTCACACGTTTTATATAAAGGCAGTGAAGGACCTAGTAGTTGTTGTGTAAACAAAAACAATGACTTTTGAATAATATTAAAACAACAAAAAAGTCGACGTTTGTGTGTGTGTGTGTGTGGTCTGGCTACAGACAGAGGGACAGTCAAAGTGGAGTCTGTCTTCAATGTACTGCAGCAAGAGACACTTGGAAGTTACTATCCATGTTCCAACGCCTCCACAATACACTTTTAATACAGGAATTGTGGTCACAAAGCAGCTTTCAAATGATAATAACCACACCGTATCACCAATGCCAACTTTATTCTGTCGTTCTAATAAGACACTAAACATAACACAATTTGATTTCTACTCTAGGAAGTGTGTCATCCCCGTTGTGTGTGTGGAACTTGGAAAATTGTATGTAGTCAAACACAACTGTGTCACATGAGGTGTATTTAATGACTATATAATGGACAACTACATGTTTCGGCCT
>Ga0123352_10021144_pt1 | contig 10371 bp, 7 predicted proteins | sample TergutLab28metaG_FD_89700 | JGI IMG/M metagenome (GOLD analysis project Ga0123352, IMG submission 89700) | Labiotermes labralis P1 segment gut microbial communities from Petit-Saut dam, French Guiana - Lab288 P1 | ecosystem: Host-associated > Arthropoda: Insects > Digestive system > Gut ... | reverse complement strand
TTTAAAACGTCAGTCACAAAGCAACTGAAATGGGGAGGAGCTCCGTCTTGCATAAAAATAACCCTACTTACAATTTCTTGTTCGAAAGTTTCAATCTGTGGAAACACGTACTTTTTAAGTTATCTCCCGTCCATCTTTTTCGATGACCCTGCATTGGGCAATATGTTCTTTCGTCCATTTGATAGACGATTTATGCTCGCCGTTTTTTTCTGTGCTTTGCAGCCGTTCAGTGCAGCAAAGTATCTGTATTCGGCGTTTCTGCATTAAATAATATAAAACATGACGGCGGAAATATAATACGTGAAATTTTTATATGAAACAAGTAATTTTACTATAAAGTAGATTTCAATTTAATAAAAATCTTGTGTGAAAAAGGACTCTTCCGCCAGTAAATGCGACCTCGACAACGTTTGTGATCTCTTAACTAAAGATGACCCAGAAGGCTAAGTAGAGTGCTCAGGCCCCTATTCGAAAGACAGCTGTACCCTCTAAAGTTCTGTGATGTACTTCGTAGAAATAAAAAAAGCTGTGTCAGTTTCTCTCAGTCTATCAGACAAAGTTTTGTGCCATGTCTGAAGTGTTATGAACAGATGGCGTTGATTTTGAAAGCAAAGTAGCTACAACACGTCTAAACCTTCGACAATGAGGACACGAACCCAACTGCCCCGCAGACAGAAGTTTGTGGAAATATGTCTATATAATGGTAATATGTAATTCTGTAAAATAATATTATGTAAGCCTATTTGACGTTCAGAAGACGGTGTTACGAAGTCATAGTCGTTGAATATGCATTGACCATAATGTCCGTTTGACTGATATTTTAACTCTATTTGTCTGAAGTTTCATGAATCATATGAAGGTGTAGAATAGCTGAAATAATTCCGAACAGTAGTGAAAAATCGAAATATATTTACGATTAAGTTAAGAACGAATTAATTAGAGCAATGCCTGGTATTCTGTAGTGCAGAATATCTCGTCCGTCGTAATGTAATCTAGCAATTTAAAAATTTTAAATCTGTTCTAAATTTTTGCTCTTTATAATTATTAATTCACTAACCGTTAAAAAAAATACTATTTTTGACTGGGGGTAGAAAAGGGAATATTTATGAATGGACGCACGAATCTAATCATAATACACTCCTTCGTCTCCGATTTACCTTCTTGCTGTATTTTTCGGTGAGTTAGTTCACAGTCGTAGCAATCCGTCCCAAGTTAAAGTTACCGACACACACAAACCAAGAGCAATGTAACACTGTAAGATGTGTGTGTGTGTGTGTTTGTGAATAAAGGCTATGGTATGTGTACAAACCTACAATCGGGTTTAAATATGAGCAACGTTTTCCCAGCAGTTAAGTTTAGCAGCCGTAATGTGGGTAGTTTTGGCTGATCTTTGTTCGTAACTATCTCCGAGATTGGTTCCTTTTATAATTTGCACATATTGCCAGTAGCAGGACACAGGTTACGGTGTATATTATCACTGTATTATCATGTTTACTCGTCATTGTTCCGTTATTCTTACAACTGTCTCTACTTCGAGTTGTTCGTGAATAAACAATTTCAGGGGATTCGGTAGTTACGGAAAGATATTTTAAAATAGTATTATACATTAGTTATCTTTAGTTTTGGAAGAGAAATATTGAGTAATTGTCTTCCAGAACAGCGTGCTGAGGAGAGCGTTTGAGCATAGGAAATAGGAAGTTGACAGTAAAGTGACAAACATTAGTGGGGAACATGGCTTAAATTATTTAGGTGGTTGAATAAGGGAGGATAAGATTCCCAAGACAAAAATGTAGGGAAGTGAGATGTGCATATGTAATCCGATCGGAAAATTTGAAGGTAACAGACGACTTAGAAGAATATGGCCTATATGGAATGATAACGTTCGTACCGACACGCTAATGAACACTGAGGTTTCATAAAGTCTCGAAGTTTTAACCGGTCGAGCGCTGCGGCTTTTTAGACCAGCTCACAGATAATACTGTGTCGAATGTGACAAGCGTCCGAGGCGCTGTTTCCCCATATATTCCGCCACTTACTGGGAGAGGAAAGTGAAATTTGACGCGTCACGGTGCCACGCTTTCTGACTACCGTCGTCTTCAAATAATGGCGCACGTTTCGTTAATAATCATAGTGCTTCAGATCCTCCATGAGGACAATTACCCTGAATTCGACACAGTCTATGGAAGTGATCTAAATGGAGAGTTCGCATGGCCTCCATTTCGCTATTGTTAAGTGATAGGGAAGGTTTAGTTAGGATGAGCAATATAAGAGTTCTAATTTAACTCAAAAAGTTGAGGTAAATTTCAATCTGTACATACAAAGTTAGTTTCTGCTTCTAAGAGAACTCATTTCTTCTCCTCCACAAAGACAAAACAGGTGTCATTGCTGTTCAGGGAAAAACTGTGTGTTGGCTGTGAGGATCGTAGGAAAGAAAATGAATAGGCCTATTGTGGATAAAATTCAGAATTTGTTACAAAAGTTGGTATGTACAGACAGGGCCGGTTTAAGGACAGGATCAGTCGGACAGCTGTTCGGGTCGCTAAGGCGTCACCGGCATGGTTCCAGTAAACTCATATTTCCGGAAGCGAAGGAATTTGTCCTAAAATCTTGGGCACGCGACCTGAAGGATATTCGTTTGCTCCCTATGGGTTTGAAGGGGTGCCAAATTGTTTGCCTGCTTGGGCGCCAACATGTCTCAGGCCGGCCCTGTGTACGGTTATCACTGTTGGTTGAGGCACTAAGCTACAAGCTGGAAGGTCGCGGTTTCGGTTCCCGGTAGGGTCACAGATTTTTGTTGACTGAATCCTTTCGGTCCTGAAGTCGACTCAGCATCTAACGGGTATGAATACCAGGAATATCGTCTGGGGTAAAGACGGCCGGTGCCTAGAGCAAACAAACTTCATGTGCCGATTTTCTAGGAGTCCTGGGAGCCCGAACCTCCTAGAGCCCTAGGGGTCTGTCCAGGCCTGTAAAAGAGTTGCTTTACCTGTACGTACACATCGCTATTAAATTTCACCAGAATCTGTCAGGTTCGGAACTGAAAAGACGGAGAGTCTCCATTGTATTCACTTTCTGTAAGTTAGGAAAAACAAATATAAGGCATGCTAATATAGTTAGTCGCTGACGCTGTAGGCAGAATCGAATTTGCCTACCACTGTTGGATAATTCAGGAGGCAGACACGTTAACATTATGCAGCCCATAAGAAATTAATTGTGCCTGGTGACGATGATTGAGTCGGGGGGAGGAGGGGAGGGCGAATCGAATCACTGCCCGGCCACAGTATATCCCAAACTGCGGGTCAGGGTATATACATTAGGGGCACGCGGCAGACGCCGTAGCGAATTACGACTTGTAGAGTGAGCTTACAAGAGAACAACGTGCGTCTGGTGAACACGTTTAAATTCATGTGAGGAGCGTGCTGTGCTTGGATTCCTCATAGCCAGTGGGATGTTGTCTTCATCAGTGGGGCCTGCTTATTCTCTTGTCCATTAGCTGCTGGTTGTGCTTTTTCCGGGGGTAAAGCTAGGGGTTCCTGAAAGTAACCAATCACCTCCACCACGTGCAGATAGTAACTACCGCCATTAACAGTGTTATGCTCTTCCTTGCACTCAACCGTCACAGAATATAAAACTTGCCTCATATTGTACATTATTCCACTCCTATAAATCTTGTGTTTTAATGTTATATTGAAGTAAGTTTGTAGGACAACGGTTAAAAGCTATTGGTCTCACCATTTTGCATGCAGGTGCCCTTTCTGCAGTGTTAATACAGACAAAACATGAATGTACTTCCATAAACTTGGAGAGATTTTAAATGAATGTTCCAAGATAAAATGTATTAGAAACATATGTGGTTAAGGTGCTGTGTTACAAATCGGAAGGTCGCTGGTTCGATTCCAGATGGTGTCATGGAATTTTTCATTGACATAATCCTTCCGATCGCACTATGGCCTTGGAGTCGACTCAGACTCTAACCGAAATGAGTACCAGGAGCATTTCCTGGGGGTAAAGGCGACCGGTGCGTAAGGCTGATAGCGTACCACCTTCCTGCGCCGTTGTCACGAAATCTGCGAACCTTAACTTCCTGGAACCCTCTGGACATCTCGGGCCTGTAATGGGACTGCTTTACCTTACGTTTTACGTATAAAAAAAAAAAAAGAGAACCGCCCACTTGTCTCTAAGCAGACAGAAACATCGAACTCACTGCAGTCATATGGTCCACTCGAGAAACTGAACTTCCAAGATCAGTTAAACCGAGACACCATAACGTGAGTCTAACAAAGGAGACGACTCGGTAATAGCACCTAATTACGCTACAACATAGCCCATTATTGACAACTGAAGTACGAACCTTTGAAGTTAAAAGGGCTCTTAATGTAACCTGCTTCCTACTCAGCCTCTGTACTAACATTTAAAAGTCGATCTGTGCCCTTGTATGAGACAGGGGTCTAGAGTACTTCAAGTCCCAGAGAATGATCGCTTTACTGGCAGATGAGGTACAGATGCGATTCTGTGACTGGAGTGGAAAGATAACGAGTAAATTTGTCACGACTTTGTGTTTTCGATTGATCGATGTTACCGTAGAGCAGTATACAATATACAAACCACCTAATCTCATGGTGAAGTGCTTAGGACCCTTTTTTCGCATCCAGATGATACGTCTTTTAAAATCTTTGTACTGTAGTTACGAACAACCGGTGATGATTATTCGAATAAAAACCATGAATTAAAACTGGGAGTCGTACATGCAGTCTAACATCACTGATGGCTCCCATCTGGAATTCTCCGAGTAAAACTACTTAAACACCACACCAGAGGGTGTACTTCGGAGTCGAATGGCAGCGAGTGGAAGGTTTCACTGTCCAACGATTTTGTTCACGGAGAAAGAGCGCCCGCTACATTGTGCATAGGACGCTGGCTGGGCACAGAGCTTCAAAGGAGGCAGTGGCGGCGAAGTGAAAAATTCCTCTTTTCCGACCAGTCGTCTAGCACGTACCGGTGACCAGTCACTGAAATATCTGAGCTATCGTGTTTCTTTATAAATGTTACAGAATTTGAATAGTGGGATAAAATCATTCTGTTAAATCAGACCATACTCTTCGCTTTGCTTTTGGGCATGTATTCCTTCTCCCTGTGTTTGTTCTGCCATTTGCGAAAGTACAGGAACTTGTATTTTGATCCAACATCGGACGGAATATCCATTTACCCCTTGTGTGGAGGGGAGGTTGCGTCTGATCTGGCGATCATTAAGGGAGGCCACCCCGCCTTGACGTTGCAAATTGAGCGGACATGATAACCGATTCCAAGTCACTGGACCTGAATGACGTTCTGCCAGGATAGACGTCAAGTTCACTTCCTCCTGTGCCGCTGTCTGCTTGACTTGCTCTGTTTGCACATCATTTCTTGCTAGTCCCTTGTCAGAATTTTACGTGTCTTCTTTATGCAGCTGTAAATAATGGGCCCAATACATTTCATTTATTAATTTTTATACGTATCTATATAACGTCCGACGTTTATCAGAGATCGTTTTCCTTCTGAAATTGCCTTGTGACCTACAGCAATAAAATTCAGGCCGCTAGAGTACAGTAAACCACAAATTTAAGATCACTGTCAATACGTAAAGAAATTTTGAATTTTTTTGTTTCATATTTATGTTACATTTCTGTTAGATTCTGTCCATACCAGCGGTTAAAAAGGTTGCAGACTCTAGGGAAGTGCGAAAAGTTCCAGTCATCATATGTCCTAACACTAATACCCACTGAGATGTGGGTTAATTTCTTGCTGTGTGTACAGCAGGGGCTCTGTGTGCTTTTTGCATGTCGACATAACTTTCAGCTGCTTGTCGCACAGAAGGGCGTGCCTTTTCGAAAATTCCTGGTTTAATTCGAACTTCCTGAAAAGCACTCCGTACTCGTTGCTGTAATAGCTCTTAAGTCATTGTACGGCTCTGAATACACCAAAGTCTTTAGGTATCCCCACAACCAAAAATACACAGGATTAAGGTCGTTGGATCGTGCAGGCCAGTTGACCGAGCCTCCATAACTTAACTACTGTCCACCAAAAGTCTGGTTTGGGTTTTGTCTGACAATGCGTAGAAAAAGAGGCCGTGACTTATCATGCATGAACCGCATGTTGTTGATGAAGACGCATATCTTGCAAGAGTACAGGTAAACCATTACACATAAACCGGTGGTACACTGTACTTGTTAATCTGTTAGGTAAGGTAATTGATCCTAAGCACTGATGTTCGAAGGTGTCTTAGGTAATACAGCTGGTCCTAAGAGCTGATATTCAAAAATGTCCTAAGTAAGACAGCTCGTCCTAAGCGCTTATCACTTCCAAGTAACCCTAGGAAAGCGGCTGGTCCTAAGAGCTAATTCCACCCATGATACCTTAAGTAAGACAGCTAGTCCTGAAACCTGATGTCACAAAATGCCCACTCAGACGTTGATGGAAAATCGATGTTGATGTCTTGAGTCGACGGTGGTATCGGGACATTCATCCGCCCATATCTTGGAAGGTATTGACGTAATAACTTATAACGAGTGTGGCTTATTTGCTTATTTAAATTCGTACTACACACCTTTCTTAAAGTCTGTAACCTTTTTTGGATAAAGTGTATGAGGTCAAATAGCAGAAAGACAAGTGAATACAGAAGTAGAAAGGACGTGAAAGGTAGCGGCCGAATTTCAATTGGAGATACTTTCCAATAATTTGTCTGGAGGGACTGGGGGAAACCACGAAAATTCTGGGGATACTTGGTGTCCTGGTCGATATTCGAACCAGGCATCTCTAGACTACAAGTCATCTTCCGACTTTTTTTTTTGAAGTGCGCTTTGGACTACAGGATTTATTTACGCAGATCGAAATATTTAGTAGGCCCAAGAATAAAATCATAATAATACTGAATGTTTATGTCAGTGAGTATCATCAGGAGATCATGTCTTTTGTATGTCTTTGGAAGATTTCCGTGTATTCCCTACATACATTTATAGAACATTCTCGCCAGCTACACAACATGCAGAACAACTTCACATCATTACTTTCACACTTGAATACGATGTTCCCCATGCCCGCCTCTTTACTGCTACCAGTTCTTCCCACCCCGATCATTTTCCGCCATTTTCCGTCCTCTGAAGCCAATCCCTTCTCACCCCTTCCTCTGAGCTGCCGACAGTAAGCGCGCAGCACAGTGCGAGGGAAGGAACACCAACTTAATCTAGGAAATCCTGAATACTTCATATTGGCATAATTCCGCTATAAAAGTTCGGAATCTCTTCCCACTCAGCTTTATACACAGAGAATACGAATTTTTACATAGTTCGGAAAAAGTAAATATTGTCCAAGAACGTAGCGTGAAGTCCATTAAAAATGATGGAGATGACAGAAGAAATGGCAAAGCAAGAAAAAAAGTTTAAAGAGAAAAATACAAGGAAATATGAGAAATTTTAACTTCTGTGTACGTCAGTAGTATCCCACAGTAAACCGTAGGATGAAGTAGAGTTTTAGAAATTTCATCCCCCGTAGTTTAAAAGAGTTAAGAATTTTTAAATGCCTGCAACTGAACATACATCTACTCGTAGAAGTACCTGCTGTTATCCCGAGTCTGTATCAGCTGGCCTGGTATATTTCCTAAAGTATCGAAGCATTCAGTGAGACAGTACCTTTTGCAGACAGTCCTGGTTCTGATGCATTTTATAGCAAAGCCGTTGTCTGCGTATGGTCTGGAAAACAGTGAGGCCTGTCGACAAAAATGTGCAATAAAGGTAGAGCTTGAGACTGAGAAATAAGCGACAAACAGAGGAGCAAAAAGGCTGTAACAGAGAAGAAAGAAGTAAAGAAAGAACTAATCCTGGATAGATGGATGGAACAAAAGCGTAATGAAACAAGAGAAATAAAGGTGTAAATAAATACAAACAGACGACAGCAAGAATTGTCAATGTAGAAATTAGACTGATGTAAATATTATTCTCTGATTTACTGCACCTCTTCACAGGCGGTCTTAAACTATTACATAAGAACAGTTTAAAATATAAAGTTATTCTTTATGCAATGTGGGCAGGGATAGCATATTCGTTATTGCGACTGGCTATGGGCTGGACCGTCCGGGGATGGAAACCCGGAGGAGGCGTGATTTTTTCACCCTTCAAGACTGGCCCTGGGACCCACCAGCCGCCTTTAAAATGGGTACCGGGTCATTCCTGGCGAAAAAGCTACCGGGGCGTGGCATTTACAACACACCTCCATCTAGAGCCGCGGTTAAAGAAAAAGTAGAGCTGTAGCTGTATCCCACTCTGGGCCTTCGTGACCTCTTTTAGGGTGAAATGTACTTTTACTTTACACTTCGTGTAATTTTTCCACTTTCATATTATCTAATCCAAATACGTTTCTGTCTTTAAATGTCCTTGGTCTCCACAAAAACAAGAATTAAAGTTCGTAATCAGTTTGGATGGTTCCGGATCCCTGTAGTAATATCGTGTACATATGTGACCGAACGACACTGGCAGAACTCCAAGTCACAAGCAGCTTTAGCACCTTGTTTTCTGTCCTTCACGTCTCCAACGCCTTTATCTACAGAGCGTATACCACAAGGTAGATGCTAAAGTTCGTAATTAATGTTATGGGAATTAACACAAGGTAATGTAATGACCTGACTTGGGAGTAGTTTGAGTTCCGCCGTCTATAGCCCTGCTTTTCCGGTTAAAAGCTTAACTCGCTCCTAAGTTCGACTCTCAGGTCGTTCGGAAGATATCTCCAGCTGATAACTAGAGCCACTTCAGTAACTGCTGAAACTTGGCAATAAGCTTAGTTGTTGCTCTCTTACCACGTGGCCTCGCAATGGAGCATTGGTATGATGGAGTGTGTTCCTGGGAGTATGCAATGGCTGTTAGAAAAGCAGATTGTGGGGGTGTGGGGTGCATTGAACTCGTTCTGTGTAAGTTCTCTAACAACAGTGATTTAATCTTAGAGACGACATCCTGTTGTGGATCATATACTGAATAATAAAGAAAGTTTCAGTTAACAGTCCATTATATTATTATATAAACAGTATTTGCCATTATGCTGCATGTTCCGATCCCTAACGGTTATCAGACACGAATAAAAAAATGTTAGTCATTTACTTTGAATTGTCATTTCTATAAAGGAGATTTAATTTCTTGTATGATCCAGTTTGTTTCAACGATGACCTTTCGCTGTGGGTTAGTCACGCTTTCGTGGAACCACTGTCTACTGTCGCAATTGCGTAAATGGTACTTAGGTTTTTGACTTCGTCTCGGATAATAGATTTCCTGATTTACGTTTTCTGGGCAAGTCAGGGAGTGTGCCAAAATAGTACTTCAAATTACGCCATGACAAATTTTATATTTTTTCTTATTCTTTATTCGTAAGTCATTTTACTTTTCGACGCTGTATAGTCTGACCTACTGAAAAGTAGTTAAATTTAACATAAATAAAAACCACGAGCCAGAAACCTGTTTTTTTTTTTACAAAACTAGAGTTAGGGGAAATTGTAAGAAATTATGATTATTGTTTTCATGTATATGTGTATTTTGTTTGAATTACTTATTGTTTGGGCTTAGTTCACAATCTCGTAACCGAAAAGGAAAACGGCGTTTTGGAAACTGGGCCCCTTCCCACCTTCGGGTGAAATAGCAGGGTTGGGGTCTTGATGAGTTGTGTCGATCACTGGCCCAGTGCTTGAGAACGCCTAAGTCAAACACAGTTGATGAGAAGTCTGCCAGCTGTTTCACCTGAGAAGTGGAACAGATCCAGTTTTCGAACCATCTTGTCTTTCTTGAAGTAGACACAATGAAAAAAGTCCTGATGTCTCATAGGGCGGCGAATTATAAGTGGAAGCATGGGATGTTTAAAGTGCAGAATGTCTTTTTACTTGAACATAATAAAGAAATTTCGATACGTAACTTAAATAATCATTATTTGTACGAAAGATATTTTAATTCTTTCCAAGTAATGCAAACAACTCTCATCAACTGAAGGTATGTCTAGATCTTTTGTAAATTTTTTCGGCGTTACTTCTACAAATTGGTCGAAAAATTTATATGTGTTGCTGCACTTCCATAATATTTCGTGTTCACCATGCAGTCATCCTGAGACCTGTCATTACCAAGGGTTTAGTCGAACAAATCAGTCTCAATAAATTATGTGCCAAGTTCGCTAGTAGTTTATTTTAAAATATCTACAACATATGCATGTTTCCGAACATAGTGCACATTATAGTGCACATTATCTTAGTAGAAATACATAAAGGAATAAAAAACGTTCCACCGTGTCCGGATAATACGGAAAGTACTGGCCTTCAGAGACACTGCGACCTTTTAAAACAATATATATATATATATATATATATAT
>Ga0123352_10021142_pt1 | contig 10372 bp, 4 predicted proteins | sample TergutLab28metaG_FD_89700 | JGI IMG/M metagenome (GOLD analysis project Ga0123352, IMG submission 89700) | Labiotermes labralis P1 segment gut microbial communities from Petit-Saut dam, French Guiana - Lab288 P1 | ecosystem: Host-associated > Arthropoda: Insects > Digestive system > Gut ... | reverse complement strand
TCTGACAAATACCTGACGCTGTATGTGCAGTTTTGAGCTCCTGATGATGGAAGGAAACGCCGTCTGAAACATGTAGAGCGTCTTACAGAAATAAATAAATTGTGAAACCTTGCATGTTTTTGGTTGTACTCTGCGAATATATTAACGATGCACGGACCTATGACTGTTAAATTCAGGTCACGTCTCTTTCTTTATACGTCTGATCGAGTTCGGTAGTCACTAATCAGTCTATGTTCGCAACTGTCTTATTTTAACAATTAGACGCGTAGTTAAATAAAGTGTTAAATATTTGTAACATTCTGGATATTAACGTGGATTTCTGTTTTGAATAAACACAGAAAAGTTCAAGTGTACAGTTCTGCCTCGTCAACAGAAGAGGACAGCAATTAGTACAATAACGTGGCACCGTCAGTGCCTTTGAAAGTCCGGCCTTGTTCATGTTCAGTAAATATAAAAACTATCCAGGATGAAAGGAAGGAGACTTCAAATTCGAGCAACGACACTCCTGGTCACTTCGTAATCTTTTATGTTTCCTTTTTCTAAGTAGCAGCTTGCTCATTGTTAACACCTAGGACTTAGGTTGTAGATATAGCTGCTGCTTTATGTGGCTGTCCTACTGCAAATATAGCTTTGGCTGTCCGACTGAAAGACAGCTGTAGGAAAAAACGGTGGCATAAAGCGCCAAAAAAACGAAGTATGAGGAACATGTTTAGACTGCAGACATAACAAAGGAATGGAGAAACTTCTTAAAAAATTGTTATTAGACTGATTAAATGAAAAGAAAGACGGGATAAATGAAGTATATTTCACTTTCCTCCTTATTTATACTATGAGACTTGCTTTGGAAATTAGAATAAATTGACTTTTAAATAACGTGCTGTTCTTTTCATTGCCCGAATGGGAGTGTCGTTTAAAATCCTCGCACACGCCCCTAGGATGAAGCAATGTGTGTGACACAAGCTTCTACTCCCTGTTGTAGAAGTTTAAATGCGGATGTGAAAAATTTTTACGTGTGAGTATTACAGATTAGTTTACATTACTCTGAACCATTAATTAGCTTCAGATATGACTAACAAGATACCTAATCAGACTATTATTGTGCCACGCCTGTCCCTTGCGCTGTGCTTACACTGTCCACGGCCGAGTGTTGCTTGTTGCTGTATTTCCCTTGCAGCAGCTCCGCCTTCATTTTTGACAAACCGCAATCTCAAGCACATACAGGATTCAGTTTTGCAGAGCGTGAAAATTTTCTCTGCTCTGGCTATACAAACATTCTTTCTGTTGCTGGATTTACAAATAGAAAGTGTGCTATGTAAATAACGCCCGTAAATATTCTGAATCAATTTTTAATTTTTTCACCTCATCCACAATGGAAATTGTATGAATGCTAAGTACTGTAAGACGAAAATATACGACCTGTTATTTACTAAATCTTTCGAAATTTAATGGGGATAAAATAAGGATTGCAGCTGACATTTTTTGGATTTGTAATTACAGTAGGTGACCAGATTAAAGACCACGCCATAGCGCCTCAGTTACAGTCAGCGCAAACGAAGGAGCGCAGATAGTGTTTGAAAGCAGGAGAAGGGGGAAATACTCACAGCTAAACGAGGAACTTACAAGTTATGCTTCTGACCAAATATTATTTGATTATTAAATTCAGAGTAAAAAAAAAGAATGACGTGGCTCATAACACCCACAAAGAAGGTAAAAAAGGCATAAAAAGCTAGCCTGAATCGTGAAAATGAAAGCCCATTTGCGAAGTGTAGGCGTAGGTGGGAAGATAATATTAAAAATGACGTTAAATTAATAGGTTGTGTGGTTTTGGACTGAATTATAACGTGACTCAGGATTTGGTCAAGTGACAGGATATAGAAAGCATTGTAATGAGTTTTGAGTTTCCAAAATATAAACTTAATTTCCTGCCTACCTGAACTAGTACTTTTGGTATCAAAAACAACTCTGCTTAGTTGTTTTTAAATAAAACGACTCCTGGTTTAGTAAGAGATCTTTTATAAAGAAACTTCTTTCGACCGAAGTGCCGCCGTGACCACGAAAAAATTAAAAATCCAACGAATTCTTCAAATGTAAAAGAAAGTCTCTGTTGGAAGGTAATTTTCGCCAAGAGATGTTCAGTTGTTTGTAATCACAGAAGTCACTTCCAGACGTATTTCAGAAAAGATTTTCATCGCTACATTTACACTGTGTCTAAAGCTGGTTTCTTACTTCATCAGTTTTCTCAGCGAGTGTCGTTTCAAAGAAAAAAACTTGCATGTTGTCAGTGAAGATGAAGAATGGACTTGCACTTGATTTCATTGAAAAAATTGCGTTATTTTGAATAGTATTTATATCCTGTATTTTTTTACAAAAAATTAAAGCCTAAGAACAGATGTGTTTATGAGGAACTATCTCAAAAAAGTTTTATGGTAATACTTTACGAGTATGTGAGCTTCGAAATTTCAGGGTTTGCTCGTGAAGAAATTCTTGAAATACACTATGAGAAACCTGTCGAATTGTTTACATGTCAATCACGAAGTTTCTAAATTTTAATTTTTAGTATGAGTAACAGATAAAACATTTATTTTTAGCTCTTTAAAAAATATAAAGATACTTAGTTCTTATAATATTGTGATTAAATATATGTTAACACAAATTAAAATTATTCATGTGGGCTTTGTTACACATAATTTTTTACTTTACCCTCAGAAGTCTGAATTTATTTCGTCTCCACTGAAAGTACTTATGCGCTCTTACTGTTTAGGAGTGTAACTGTTGTTTATTCCGAGAATTGTGTAAATTAATACATGTGCATACAGTCTGTGGGCAAACAGTAGAGTCCTTTATGTTACCCAGGTGGTGCATGTAGTTATCACTGTAGCTATGGCATTAATTAGTGTATAAATCACAAAACGCTGTAAACGATGAGCGTTTCTAAAAGTATTTCCCTGAAACACATAAAACCACTTATGAGTTGTGTCTAATTAACTTGATATATGAAGCCAAGGGGTTTCATTCGGCCTTGCCTTATTTTCCAGCTTCAACAAACTGCTCCTTCAAAAAGAGGAGCTAGAGCAGAAACATCTTCATCTCCTGCAGATTGTTGAGAGCGAGAAGACAGCGAAATGGCAATACACGCAACAGTGCGAGGAGTTGGCTTCGGAGATCAAGAAACTTCGGGCTGAGGTAAGATCAGATAGTGCAGTTCCACTTTACCTTAAGGAAAAGAATTATCATTTTGAAACAAGATTTCTTTTGCCGTGTAACTTTTGTGTGTGTATGTATGGCAGTATCAGTGAAAAGAAAAATGTCCTTCCATATCTTGACAATTTAAGCTTAGCATTTGCTGCATCCTGCAAGATAAATTTTATTTTTTCACAAAATGGAATGTAAATGAAATGCATTTTTCTTTGGATGTGTGATTATAACTGATGTGAAGAATAGCATTGCCGTCTCCTTAAATGTGGCGCCGCGAATTCTGTTTTAAAAGTCACAACATTCCTCTCTAGGGTAGAACTTGTGAACCCGAAATATGTACAAGCATTTCTATCTGTTATCGATATTTCATATTGCCGGTGTAAATTCCTGAGGTTTTGGAATGCAATATTGCTTTATTTTGTACATTCAGTACAGGAACATTACGTTTAGTTAGCACTTAAATTGGATGCAAGAGTGCTGTTCAGAACCGCTATTCGCTTCACTGGTACAGTTAAAGTAACTTAAAAACAAATAAATCTAACCGGACAAATATCCGTAAGATTTGAGTAAGGCTGTGCGTCTTTGCTTACGAGTACTTTGTTTTCCTTGGGAGTGTTACCAACCCATCCGCAAAACCCCCATTCTTGGAGGACCAGTTTGTCTCTCTTAATCTGGCCTTTCTCTTACGGCCTGTCCGGCTTGGGAGGCCCTACCAGGAACAGAAAGTTCCCGCCGGCATAGCCCGTAAGGTCATTGAGGCCTGCAAGCACCCCCCACCACGACAAGGTGGGACAGACGGGGGAGCGAAGTCATAAGGAAAGAACTAGAGATCTCTGGGATACAAGACGTGAGACTCAAATACAAACAAAACTCAATCAACCACCTTGAAAGAATGGACAACATCAGAATCCCGAAAAACGCCCTCAACTACAAACCTCGAGGAAGAAGAGACCGTGGACGCCCCAGGAAACGATAGCAATGCGTCGATGCCGGAACAGGCCAAACGACCTAATCCATGGAGGAAGTTGATAATGATGATGACGATTTAAGAGTAAAAACAATTACCTAATAAGATGTTCTCATTTTATTCAACTGCGGTTTAGTTTAAAGCAAATACGTTAATGTAAACTTAAGAAAGCATTCAAATCATGCGGCTAGGCAATGCGTAGTATTACTCTGACTTTAAAATTAAAAACCTGTACAAGATTCGTAAAGCACTTTTCTCGGAACGTTCATGTGCATCGGTTGGAGAAGTGGTTCTTGTGTTTCCTACGGCGGAGTTGCGACTGCAAAATTTATTTAACGTCAGATGAGACTACAGGTCGGTATAAAGTTGCAGTGAAAGAGTCTGAAGTAGAGGTGTTGTTTTATACTTCAACATTTACATACGCATTCGCCTACGTATATGGCTTGATGTAAATCACATACAGGTACGTTTTGCAGAATGTCGAATATACCCACCGAGATGGGAAGCGGTTACTGCACGAACACTTTTCATGAGCTTAGTTAATTTGCTCTTTGTTCTTTTGAAACAAGAATCCTTGGAGGTTAACCTCTTTCGGTTTTCATATTATTTTTCTAAGAGACGGAAGTGTTTTTTTTTAACAACACCGTCAAGTGCTAAGAATATACAGCGTCGATTTCAGATGAATGAAATGTGAACATGGAACATTGGTAGAATGATACTGCCAGAGAAAACTGAACTACTGGAAGCGAAACCTGTCCCTGTCCCACTTTAACAACCACAAATTCCATACGGACTGTGCTGGGATCGAACACGAGTCTCAGCGGTGAGCGACTATCTACGCCTGAGCCGTGGCAGCTAATTTATTCCTTTCAAAGAAGACAGTTTAATTACGCACTTTCTTCACAGATGTCTAAATTTTTATATCTTTGGGGAATGACGCAGTTTTGCAGAACTCCCTCAGCTCGAAGAGGTTTTGTAATTGTGAACTTCTCTTGACTGCTAGAAATTCGCACAAATCAAAGTGGATGAGACATCTAATGTCACGTATGTGGGAGAGGGTTTGACCTGCAGGAGCAAGTAGGAAAGTATGTTTTTGCTTTCGTGTGATGTTCCCCAAAAATGTATTCGACGTATAAATGATATAAAGAGATCTGAAATATGAGGGTTGTTTGACCGTGCATCTTCCTCATGGAATAATGTAGAATGCCGACTTGATGCAACGAGATAATTTTATTGATGTATTCTCAGCTTGGCATTTTTCGGGTGCATACGCCCATCGTCAGGAGCATTAGATGTTGAGTTGCAGCATATGGTTTTCTGCACCGAGTTTTTGGATGGATGGTGGTCTTGAGAGCCGCTGCGTAGGTCGTGTGTACGGTGCGGATGGTGCAGGGCGTCTGCAGTCGCACGGCACCATCCGCACCGTACACACGACCTACGCAGCCGCTCTCAAGACCACCACCAATACAAAAACTCGGTGCAGAAAACCATATGCTGCAACTCAACATCTAATGCTCCTGACGATGGGCGTATGCACCCGAAACATGTCGAGCTAAGAATACATTAATAAAATTACCTTGTTGCATCAAGTTGGCGTTCCACATTATTTCAGATCTGAAATAGTAAGCCAGTTTTGGAATCATAACTTGGGGATTGAGGGGACGTGATCTCCTCGCGTATTAATAATTACGTAGGATTACTTTAAATTTTGAAGAAGAGGTCCACAAACGAAGCGTTACTCAAGATTTTAGGTTATCACGTCGGTGAAGCTGAAAATTACGGTCTCCTGAAACATGACGTAGCGTAAGTGTTTGGATATGAAACGACGTTGCGGTTACACCTGGTTCCCTAATTATCATGTTTTCTATCCTGAGGGTGCAAGGAGTAGATTTCTCTGAATTTCTGATAGCTCTTTACTAAAATGCAGGACGTTATCTCTGTCATGTTATCGGATGATATGACAGGTTTTCGTGGTTTATTCAGTCCCTCCAAGTAAAGGCCAATAATATCTTGAATGGGCCACGACCGCTTTCTTACATCTTCTCTCGAACTTTTCCTCCATCAGTCGATCTAAATTCGATGCTGTAGAGTAAAGTTAATGCCGACTTCTTAAATTAAACAAGAAAGTATCAAAAGAACATAATCGTAAGTCCTAATAGTTTTATCCATAAATGAGCGTAAAATGTGACCTGCGAACCACACACACTCCGTACATTACCAGCCTTCGGGCCCGATAATAAGCGCTGTCTGCATTGGTTTCCAAAATCGAAATTCGATTCCTGAACTCTCCGGACATGACGCCACCTCTGCAACTAGAATCCGAAACGAAGTGAACTGTAACAGGAGTGTTAAAGTTGCGGATTTTAAGATCGATTGGAGTAGAGGGGAGAAGGCAAATAGCTGTTTAAAATGTCTCTGCTGCAGTGGTTTCAAGCTTTAATTCTTCTTGAGGAACTGGTGTTTCCTCGGCTAGATAAGAAATTTCCCACATATATGCGTTTCCTCAGCTAGACAAGAAATTTGCCACATATGTGCGTTTCCTCAGCTAGACAAGAAATTTCCCAGATATATGCCCACAAAATTCCACACACACACACACACACACACACACACACACACACACAAATGTTTCCTATCCTGAACAAGATGAATCAGTCCACTTCGTTTTACCCCATTTCTTTAAGTGGCAATTAATTTTAGCCTCCTATTTAGCCTGTGTCTTCCCTTCAGTCTCTCCTAATAACCTTTTGTATTATGTTTATTGGACCGTGCATCATTGTGACAGCTGAAGAATAAAAGACCAACTTGATGTCACTTGCTATTTTACTTCACTTCTTATGTGCTCAACATGTTTCGGACATTAATATATCCATCATCAGGAGCTTGCGACTATTCTGTTGAATTACCACATGTTCGTGTTGCAGGCTTCAGCCTGCAACACGGATACCACTCCAACCCAACCACACAGAAACTCCAACACACATCAAACCAAGAACATACGACCAATTTGGTAATTCAACAGAATAGTCGCAAGCTCCTGATGAATGATATATTAACGCCCGAAATATGTTGAGTTCATTAGATGTAAAATAAAATATCAAGTGACATCAAGTTGGTCTTTTCTTCTTCAACCTTTTATATATTCCTCAACTTCAACACACGTGCTACCTCCCATGCTCACCTTATCGTCTTTGGCTCTTCCTAACAACACTGTGTTTAATTTAACATTAGCGAACAAGTCTGAGACATATTTTGGAGGTACCCGATTTAATCAGGACTGTGTTGCCTCTTAGCCGACCATCTGTAACAGGTAAAGGTAAATTTTACCCTAGAATAGGCCAGGAAAGTCCAGTGGGGTGGTAGAGGTATACCTCCACTCTTTCTTTAACCTCGTCACTATATGGGGTGGGTGATCAGCGCCATGCGCCGGCCGCTTTACTCCCGGGAAGAACCCGGTACCCATTGCATACGAGGCTGGGTGGGCCCCAAGGCCGATCTGGACAGGTACGGAAAAACTCGCCTCCACCGGGATTCAATCTCCGTACTGTGCAATCCGCAGCGATTCGCTATATCGACTGCGCTATCCCGGCCCACAGTAATATCTGTAATCAGAATTATTATTTGGATTTTAGGTTAGGTTAAATATAAAGCACAATTTCTTGTACGAGGTAAAGAAGAACAAACTGTCTCGTATTTTTTACACTTGTGCCTAAAGATGACTAATGAACAAGCCCAAATAGCAGCACCGTAAACAAAAATAATTCGTTGTCTATAATACATGGTTGTGATTGACGACGCATTTATTATTTTGATTACTTATGCGTCCCGACGCAATATCTCATCGTAAAATCGCATTATCTCTTTAGAAAGAATAGGGGCAGCGGTGAAGTTAGAACGAACGGTGCCGCAGCTGAGATACGAACTGCATACCTCCTTAATACGATGTAAGAATCGTGTCCACTTTACAGCAAAGTGTTCGTCTGTAAGTGGAGACAATTCTGAAAATTTGAAAGCGTATTTTGAGAAATGTTCTCTATCTGTATCGACTGCAGTGTTTATTGATAGTCAGATTGCTTGACAATATGCGTACCGACGGAAGAGTTAGGGGAAGACGTAGTTCTGGCCAGTTTACTATAGTGTCTTAGCATTAGTCTGTATCAAATACTGAGAACGGCGACAAATATCAGGATTGTCGAACTTGACAGCTGCCAAGTATAACCGAAGCTGTGAGCCCAGAAGACCAACTGCCTTGTTTTTTTTTTTTTTTAACGATTCGTTACTGAACCAGGAAAAAACACGAGGACAACTTTTACTTTTGAGGAACATTAAGCTGTCTGAAAGGAAAGTAGCCCTGCCTTTGTATACACACAGCATATAGCTTGTTTCAAATATTAGGCTATTATACTACATAATATTAGAGCTGAAGTTTTAAATTTGTAAAGGTAAAGGTCGTCTCATTACATGACTAAGCAGGCACAGAAGGGAGGCAGACGTATGGCTCCAAACCATTCGCTACCTCCGTGCTAGAAAGGGGTGGGTAGTCAGCATCACGCCTCGGCCGTTTCATCCCCGAGAAAGACACGCGGTCTTTACTCTACAGGAAGCTGGGTAGGTCTCAGGTTCGGCCTTGACGGACACGGAAAATCTCGCTCTAACCGGGAATCGAACCTTGGAGTGTCTAACCCGTAACAAGTCGCTATACCGGCTACGCTATCGCGACCGCCGATTGAAATTTACAGGTTACATAAAAGAGATATCTTAGTAATTAACCAACTTAGTGCACAAATTATTGTTTTATAATAAGTTTATTATATGCCTCTACATGTTTCGAGCACTATGTGCGCCTCATCAGGAGGTCAAAATTGTATTATACAACATCTGGTATCATCACACCTGTAGGTGGTCGTCCTTTGCACAGGTTGAGAGAAGACCTGTGCACCGGACGGCCACCTGCAGGTGTGATGATACCAGATGCTGTATAATACAATTTTGACCTCCTGATGATGAGCACATATATCATATCATAACATATCATATCGTGGTATATAATAAACTAATTATAAAACAAGAATTTGTGCATTAAGTTGTTTAATTACTAAGATTGTACTGAGATGCACGGTCAGCAAAACATCAAAAAATAAAATAGGCATGTTTCTAGTGAGCTGGCTAACAGTTTCCATAAAACTCGTAATGTGAGCATTTTACCCGAGATGACTCACACTCGACCTCTGCAAAGTCTTTATTTTTTTTATTTACTGCACATTGCAGAATAATTCTGGATGCTATCTGCATTCCTACGCCAAGGACACTGAGAATTCTTTCAGTTCTTGTGGCCGAGAAGAGTTCAGCACTAAACTCCTCAAGTTTCTTGCTGTTCTTTTATATATTATTGACCCATAGGCACTTCCGTAAAATTGCGAAAAAGCGACTATTAGCTTCTTCATGTCTGTCCTTCCGTATGGAACAACTCCGTTCCCACTGAAAGGACTTTCATGAAATTTGATATTAGAGTATTTTTCGACAGTGTGTCGGGAGAATTCAAGTTTCCTGAAAATCTGACAAGAATAACAGGTACTTTACATGAAGACTAGTAGTTCTATATATCTGTTAACATACCTCGCTCAACACCTCTTAGAATGAGAAGTGTTTCATACATACGTTGTAGGGAAAATCAAAACACATATTTTATGCTCATTGTTCAATGCTCAGTGCTCAGTACTGTTGTATCCTATTCGGAAGGCCCTTTTGAAATTTTGGCCCAAAACCGCCTATGTCCACTAATGGCCTTCGTGGTTTATCTAAGTATCTCCGAGTAAATGCGTTTGTAGTATTTGAAGTTAGATCAGGAACGCTATCTTCCAATCCCTCCCCAAGTAATTAATCACTAATTATCGCATTAGTCCACACTGTCTTCTCAGATGCTGAAACATCGCCAAATATGCCAATAATATTAATGACACCATTGAGATATTGAAGTGTAAACGTTCTAGTCCTATTTAAGCCCTATGTTATTCGTTGTGTGCAACTCTTTTTTTACAATTAGCAGTATTTTGAGGAAATTAATAAAGTCAGATTTGAAATTAATGTGAATTTGGAAGTGAAGCTTGGGTACTGAAGAAAAGAGAGGAACAACGTTTAGAAGCAGCACAGATGAAATTTTTGAGACACTTACTTGGAATAACAAAACTAGATAAAGAAAAGAATCAATGT
>Ga0123352_10021140_pt1 | contig 10372 bp, 5 predicted proteins | sample TergutLab28metaG_FD_89700 | JGI IMG/M metagenome (GOLD analysis project Ga0123352, IMG submission 89700) | Labiotermes labralis P1 segment gut microbial communities from Petit-Saut dam, French Guiana - Lab288 P1 | ecosystem: Host-associated > Arthropoda: Insects > Digestive system > Gut ... | reverse complement strand
CTACAACACGTACAGAGGATGGACACAAACAGACTACCAAAACAAGCACTACAATATAAACCAAAAGGACGAAGGAACATAGGACGACCGAGGAAGAGATGGAGGGACCAACTTCATCTTGAGTATCAAGGAACAGGAAACACACCTAACCCTTCAGGAACATGATGATGATGATATTATTATTATTATTATTATTATTATTATTCAAACTTTCAACACCCGATATTGAATGACTCTCAAATATACATATGGCCTCCAGGTTGGTGACGTTTTTCGCCCAAGAAGGTGACTTTGAGTTTGTTTAGGTGCGTTGACCTCCAAGGACATACCGCGTGTGTTGAGTTTCGCGAAATTCGCCGAATTATTACGTGTGTTATAAATGAGGTAATATAATCAGAGGACAGACGAAAAGAGAAACACGTTAAGCCAATTAAGTGGACTCTGAATAATTCGATTATAACTTAATGTATATTAATAATGAGATGTTATTGATGTTCCTTTTCAACACATTAGACCTACCAAGGCAGATAACTTTCTAGGGATTTAATTCGTCGTGAGAAATTTTGCCTGTGTTCCACCTCTGCTGATTTGTAATTGTGTGTGTTCATTTTATTACTGTTAGTGTAAGTAGTAGTAGTGGAAGTGAGTACTTAGCTATATACTGTGGCCTCTTTATCTCCATTGAAAGAGACTCAGTTATGAATTTTAAGGGTGGACTGATCCCAGAAACACAGTGGACCGGACAACAGAAATGCCGATTGTGCCTGGAAAGAAACTCCTGTTTTATTGCGGTTGTGATAATTATACGTATTAGACCTAAAAGTGTAATATTTACACAAATTTTACCAATAACTATGTACACAATTTGTTATATATTTATTAATATACATATCCTACATGTTTCGACCGTTTATATACTGTCTATCTTCAGGGAGCGACAAGTACACTGCGTATATGGTTAAAATATTTCGAACTAGTGCAGAACAATAAATATAAAAAATATTGTGCAACTAGTTTGTAGTAAAATGTGTACATATTAGATTTTCGCACAGAAGACGTACAACATAAAATAAGAAATATTCACTCAAGCTGTTACGTTCATTCTGTGTACACTCTGTTTCTCTGCTACGCTTTGAAACTGAGAGACTATTGATTTTAGTGTGTAGTGAAGATGGTAGGTTTAGAGCAGAATCTGGGTTTGGTTGAGGAAATCTGTTTATCATTCTGACATGTTTTATGGAATAGACATTATACGAAAGGAACTGAAAGCAATAATGGAAGTTAATAGCGGTCACGAACTTGTATTCCTTTATAGTAATGAATTATATAAGAAATCTACAAAACTATAAACCACGCGTTTTCACCGAAGCGTTACGCTGGGGCTTTCATTATAAAAAGACGTGGACTATCGTGATAAAGATCGGCAAAAGTTATTGGCTATTGAAGAACGTAATAAACTCCCTGGACCGAAATTTTGTTCGTATAATACGAGGTCAGGACCATGAACTGCAGGATATTCACCCAAGTAATTTGTTGGTGACATCCCGTAACTGTCGGCCGGAGTGACGGAAGCACGGTTGCCGAGCTCCGTGGAGCCGAGTCATCAGCTTAGATGTCTGCTCTCTTCATGTATGACTTGCATAAATAATAAGTTCCTGTGGACACATTCTAACGAGGTACACACTGAGGCTCTTCTTTCGGAATATTTTCTATCCTACCGCCTGTCCGAGGGAAAATATCAAAACAGATTTTACTTGAAACCAGTAAATATAAAGATTTTTAAAGGGTAGTCCGCAAAATTTCGGTGATTCTTTAAATTGTTTACTCCAAGTTGACGTCATTCCCGCTGAAATTATTGGTGTGAATGGATCACTTTTTTTTTTCTCCCGACATTTGAACCAAATCTGGAGGAATCGTGGTGTGGTTTTGTAACTTGAAATAATCTGATAGATCATTTACCTGCTGAACTTCAATCTTCAATTTTAAAATGGCGATATGAATTAAGTGAATAAACCATTCAATAAACGGGAGTTTCGTTGTATTCATGTTGCTGTATAGCCAAGCGAGTGAATTAAATTGGTACTGAATACGTCACAATTATACCACGTTAAATTCAAAATCCATTGAAATTAGGACAAGTGAATTTCACAAAGTCCCGTGACTGCACGAACCCACAAAATTCTACACTGGATGGTGCTGTATTGTATCCACCACACAAGTTCGCACAGCCAGCATTTCGACGTAGACACAGCACATTAAATTAAGTAAATTAGGCGCTTTTAATATTATATTTTGACTGATGTACATTTTCCGTGCAGTTGTCTTATATACACAGGTTAATGTCCAAACAAATGCTAAATTGGTTTTAATGTAGCTACATGTTTCGGCTGTGAACTGCAGCCATCCTTAGGGGGCTAAAAGTTTTGAGGATATAACAATACAGCGTAATGTACACGTTGTCATACGTAAATGGTAAAATATTATACATCTTAGCGTCATTTCAAATATGTGCAATATAATTGAAATCGTATCAAAACTGTAACAAAAGTGGAGTATTAAAATTGCGTAACATGTACTGTCCATATATCTGGTAATGGAACATTTCTCTTCGGTATATTTTAGAACGAAGATCGCAGGTTTACGTATTCGGTTTGCACTCCAAAACTGAATGGTTCTTGTTTACAACCGAAACATGAAGAAGCATTAAAACCAGCTGTGCAGTTAGATGGGAATAAACTTGTATGCTTCAACTAGGCTCTGTTTATTAGTACAGGGTAGTTTCAAAATCTAATCCAAAGGCATACCTTAACATGAAATAGCATCATCAAGCCGCTTACTTCGTTATGCAACAGGCAAACGGATATCATCTGTTTTGTCAAGTCGTTAGGAGAGGGCACTGGAATCGCAACGTATGTCCGTACAATCAGTTTAGAGAGGACAGGCCTGCAGGAACCATGGTCAAGGTCAAAATACGTTGTGTCATTCCACTTTTGCCTGAGCGGGATGTCCTCACTGTCGTCTGTAATAGCAGGACAAATGTTGACGGAAGCAGAGGCCCGGTCACAACACACTTCCCCTGTGAATGACAATGCGAGTTTTGCAGATGCCCCTGCTAGATGGAACAGACGCATTAAACTGGCTGACATCGACCGAGAGAGAAACACTTAGCTGGATAGTGCGCAACAATTTTCTACGACACGTGGAATATAGAGAAGTTTGCGCATGCTGGGTGCCCGATAACCAAACAGACGGTCATTAGGTTTTCTTGTGCAACTGTCTCTCATTCGGCTTGTTCCGCCCATCACAGGCAGCTGTTTCTGCGGTGAATTGTTACAGGGGATGAAAAGTGAGTTAGTCGCGAGACACCCGAAGCCCCCCAACCCCCCCAAAAATCCATGACATGGAGACGCCCTTCATCTCACCAAGCAAAAGCAGTTCAGAACAGAGCCATCAGTAGAGATCAGAACAAGTGCCTCTTGGGACCACAAAGTTGTGCCCTTGTTGGTTTTCTTGACAGTGTTGCCACTGTAACTACTGAGTGTTATTGTGGTAAAACGATATGTTGCGACAGGCCTTGCGTCGCTAAAAGCCTGGGTTCCTGCACCAAGACGTCATAGTTTTACGATAACGCCTGGCACCACAATGCCAGCTGGGCTTTTGACTCGTTGGGTATTCTGGCTGGGAGGCTGTAGACCGTACCTTCTACAGTCCTGATCTGGCCCATCTTTCTTTCCCTTTCTTTGGACCCTCAAATAGTACTTGACTGGCTGATTTCCAGCAGACCCCAACTGAAGCAAGCTGTCACCTATTGGTTACAAACGTGAAACCAGTTTCTTCTGCCTTGGTGTCACCGCGGGAGAAAAGTTCAGTGTCACTGGCGACTACAAGGAGGTCTGATTAGCATTTGCTCCTACCATTGTATCATGTAAGCATATACATCGAAATCAGGATAAAGCACAACTTCATATTTTGTAACCATTCCGCATTTTGTTTAAGTGTACCAAACTGAGATTTTTCTTAGTGAAGTAAAAAGTTGGATCTAGTGCCAACTAGCACGTATGACCTGTCCATGATGCTTTAATCTTATGCTGTATTATTTGACACGTTGTCAGTAGCTAAGTTTATGTAGCTGTTAATTGCATTTATTTTGACGCAACATAGCAAATCGAGCCAAGGTCGCCTCATTCTTGAGGTTTCTAGATCACACACAATTATACAAACACATCCTTTACAGAGGCCGCTGCATACACAACAAATAACAAACGCAGGAGACTCTCAGCGGCATTCGAACCCGCAATCCCAACAATCAAGCTGCTCCAGGCCTACTCCTTCGACCACACGACATCGGGATTGGTGTTTAACTTTATGCACTTAAATACAGAAAGAAAACAAATTCAGATGATTTAGCACTTGTTAGGATGCTTACAGGGAAATAAATTAGAACAAGAAGCCTATTCGGATGCTTTCAAAGCCTATAGACCTTATGATTAGGATTCACTGTTCGAAATAGAATCCAATGCCGAGCTCGGTGTTAATTGTAAAACCACCAGGGAAATGGAATTGTAGTGTACTGGTTTCAAGTTTCATTGAATTGGAACTGCGAAATTCTCTCTCGGTTCGAGCTCGGGTTTCGAAGAAGGAATGCTTTTCAGGTCTGCCTTTTCATCTGCTACTTTTCGTTAGCTGCATTTGTCCGACAGAAGGTGCAGACCGGAGACGAAGAGAGATTTTCTCAGTTCTGGAAGAGAATAATTACGAATTGGTGACTTCGACCGTTCTCCTTATTTTATATCATGAAGTTGCTTTAATACCCTGAAAGGATAACATATATTTCCACAATTAAAAAATTAGCTTTCCTATTGCTTCTCCGTGAGATGCTACATGTGTAATTGAATAAATAACTCAATCAGGAATTTGGTCAGGATTATTTTAGAGTAATTTAATAATGGAAATTACGGGATGCGAGCTTGTATTTGACAATTTTCGTGAACATAAATTTCCTTAAATGGTGTTGAAATTGTTATTAATTTATATTTTTTGTTAGCCACTTAAAAGGAATTTTTAGTCTGACCTCTTCTACCTAATCATCGGATGTGTAGACGGTTATTGTTGTACCTGATCACACTCAAGGACACCCACATTCCCAATGGGACTCCTGTGGACGAGAGATCAGCCCGTCGCCGAGACTCTACCTGTAAAACACACAACATTCACAAGAGACAAATACCCATGCCCCCGGTGGGAATCGAACCCGCAATCCCAGCAAGGGAACGGGCCTCAGAACTACATCTTAGACCTTGCGGCCACCGGGATTGACTGAAAAGGAAAATAGGTGTAATTCTAAATCCTGTTAATTATTGGTGTACGCTGACAACCTCAGTGACTGCAGTTTATGGGCCTGCCATAAGTTAGTTAATCGTCCTTACATTCATCTTATGACTCCAAGCTTCCTGATTCAGACGTGACACTCCCTTTAGTTATAGCTCATGTCCAACTGTTTTACTCCCCCCCCCCCATTTTTCTGTGAAAGTGATTCGATCCAGCGACTTCCTGATTGCGAGAACGGTACTTTGTATGTCTAGTCGACGTACTAAGCTTGGTTCTAGGATATGGAAACTTTCGTGTTCTGCTTGTTTTTGGTAATGTGTTGATAAACATTGTCCTCATTGTCGCCATAAGCTGTTTACCAAATTCCAAACATCTCCAAGTTCTATATACAAGCACTGCTCATTAGTTGAACAGTCAATACTCCACTCAGAGTGGACGCTGCGTGAATGCCGGTATTCATGCGCCACTCGTCTTTCTCGAGTTCCCCTCGACATGGAACTCTTTTAACATAAACATCACCGTGACCTTACCATGACCCTCCCCAAGACACGCACTTGCATCAGCCTAGAAGGGGGTAGCTGAGACATACCCTTAATAGGAAGAGCTGTTCCTTGAAGTGGGTCTGATTTATTTACAGATAACAAGAGGTTAGATAAACGAGCGATGTCGAGGCGGAATGTGAAAGAAAGGGCATTTCTAAGGTCAGATTTTAAATAAATGTGGCAGGGTCATTGTTCAAAATAACCAGCAGGTCTTTTAAATCTACGAGCTTAGAGCTAAACAATCGTTCCTGCTTTTCTTTTGTTTTCTATTTATTATTACAATGAAACTGATATTATATTATCTATAAAAATTAGTATACATTTTTAATAAAATCATTAATTCTTAAAACAAAAACAACCTAGAAAAACTGATGTCTATATTTGGAAGTGTTTTTCCTGTTTCCAACGTCAAAACAAACTCGTTTGTGAATTACTATTGTCTTCTTCTGAGGAAAGCTTGCTGATATATTCTCTTCTATATCCGTTTAGCAGTCCATTATGATTAAGACATTATTATTTGCAACACGTTACGAATAAAGACAAAGATGCAAGTACTTCTTTTATGGTACTAGAACATTCCAAATTTCTTCCGAAATCTCGGGGTTTAGAACCTGTAATTTATTCTACAGTTGAATGAAGAAGGAAATGTTCTGGTCGCAGGATTTTTTTTAAAATAAATTATCCGCAATATTCACTGCAATGACCTACGAATCTCCAAAATAAATTGCTCATTCAAATAACGGGTTCTTTAAGTCACCTTGCTGTAGTTGTTTTAATGTCAAAAACACGAAGTTAATAATGGTGTAAACGTCCATGTGCGCGATTTAAAAATCTGACGTGTATAATTAGAGAGAAGCCACGTATTAATTTTCTCTTTCTCAATTCGCCTGTTACCTGTTTTTTTTTAAACCCCTCTCACACACACACATATCGAAAAAAATTCGACGAACCTGTGTCTTATAAAAGCTTAGACAAAATAATTATGCACTTTATATTTTTATTCGATTTTGCAAAAATTCCGAAAAGCGACTATTAGTTTTGTCCTGTCTGTCCGTCTTTCCGTCCGCATGGAACAACTCGGCCTCCAATGGCCGAATTTTCGTAACATTTTTCATTTGAATGTTTTACAAAAATCTGTCGATGAAATTCAAATTTCATTGATGTACGACAACAATAGTGCTACAAATCGGAAGGTCCCTGGTTCGATCCCAGGTGGTGTCAGTGGATTTTTCATTGACATAAAATCCTTCCGATCGCACTATGGCCCTGGGGTCGACTTAGCCTCTAACAGAAATGAGTACCAGGAGCATTTCCTGGGGGTAAAGGCGGCAGGTGCGTAAGGCTGACAACCTACCACCATCCTGTGCCGTTGTCACGAAATCTAGGAACCTTAACTTCCCGGAACCCTCTGGGTCTTTCCAGGCCTGTAATGGGAGAGCTTTACCTATTTTACGACAATAATAACGGGTACTTTACATGCAGACTTCTGTATATTTATGTTAATATTTTGCTCAGTTCTTCCTATATTTACAAATGTTTCAGACAAAGTCGTAGAGGTAGTCAAAGCACAAAATGTCATTGCATTAACTTTTTACCAAAAATCGTGTCGTTTATGAGATAATGTGTAAAAGTATGGTAGAGTCAGACAGGTCACAGATGACAGTATAATTCGGCTCATGCGCGTTGCGTGTTGGGTAACTAAGGATAGAGACACACACTCAGAATACACAATAATTATTGCTTTTCCACGGCAACAGTGGTTACACGAATGTGCTTCAATGTTACGTTAAACGTATATTGCCTGTCTTGTTTAAATATTCACCAAACCGAACATCGCGTGAAGTCAATAGAAGGATGTGTTTCAATGTGACGACTCTGCAAAAATCCTTATCGAAACGAGCAGACCCAGGATAGTTCAGAACTTACACAGGTCTTGTGGAGCCCCTTACAATTACAGCAGGAAGCCTGTTTCATTATTCAAGCCGCAAATTTTAAGCGATGCAGATTCATAAAAGCCTATCAAAATCGATATTTAAAATGAAACGTCTTTCAAGTAACAGCAAAGAGGCGCATATGAGAGAAACAGTTTTTATTTTACTGCCTTATGTTTTGAACTATTCCGATCCCGGTGGCGCGTTTTCTCAGGCAAAGGTGTGCGGCCTCTCGCTTGCTAGGATTGCGGGTTCGAATCTAGCCGGGGGCATATATGTCGGTCTCTTGTGAGTGCTGTGTGTTGTCAGGTAGAGAGGCATCCGCGACATGCCGATCCCGCTTCTAGGGGAGCCCTACCGAGTGTGTGTGTATGTCATTGTGTGTGATCAGATGCAACAATAACCCTCTGTACTTACATTGAGTAAGCAGAAAAGGCAGGGCTAAAATAAATGTCCTGGAACACTAGTAGAGTGTACCGTAACTCAAGTTTTCCATTCTGAAGAAAACAAACAGCTGACAGGCTCTGCAATCTTATTTTTCTGCGAACGTTGTAGGCCTACTGCCCATGTTAAACGACCTGTCTTCCGTAAGCTAAAAACTGAATTCTTCAATATATTTTACATGATTAAGATCTAAATGTGTTTTAGATATTCTTTCTTTCTTTCGTTCTTTGTCTGGGTTCTTCTGCCTGCTCATTGTAGGTTCACAGGTTTATTGTTGTATTGGATCACATTCAGATATGCGCGCACATACACACACACACACACACGCACACTCACATACACACACACACACCACTCGGTAGGACACTTTTGGACGAAGGATGCTTAGAATTCTACCTGACAACGCACAACATTCACAAGAGACACACTGCCATCCCCCCACCTGCAGAATTCGAACCCGAGTCCCAAATAGCGATCGGCCGCAGACCCACGCCTTAGACGGTGCGGCCAATGGGATCGGAGGTAAGTAATGTAGAATATAACATCTTCCTAAAGGTATTCACTCAAAATGACCCACTCCTGAGAATTAAGGTTCCCTTTTTCTGTCGATTTGATTTCAACATTGTGTATTAATATTCTTGATGTATCAAGTAATTATCTCAGTTTTCAAGGCTCAAAATATCTACATTACCCATTGCATCATAAATGGTAATTCAGTATATAGCCGGTTAGAACCTAAACCCTCCGTGTGGTAACGGAATGCGCTCGAAGGCAGTCGTTCCGGCGACACATTGTCCACCACAGATTCCACGTGGATTTCAATGGGAATGAACGCTGCTTTCCGCGGCTAGAAACGACGGAATTTGAGCCTGCGTGGTGTCAAACTATTGACTTGTTGAATTTTACCCTAGTCTTCATAAAATGCGACACTGTAAGACGAGACTTGTGTGTTAATGACATCCACTGTTCTGACCTTATCATCTTCTGTAGCTTACCGCCGGATATCCTGTGACAGAGCATCTCACAGGGACGAAATTACTCAGACATTTTGCAGGATGTGACGCCGTGTATTCTAGTATATATTTATTGATTTTTCGGAGGACAATTCTGGAGGCAAAACGACCTTCCGAAACGTCGGTAATTTATCAACTCACACTCTACACATTTTAGATAGAAAGAAGGTAACTTTCACAGTCATTTTGTCTCAAATACATAAAGTTAGAGTTGTCGCTGAGCTTCCATGAAGGCGGTGGAGGTAGAGGCACATAATTGAATGATATCAAAGACAAAGGAGCCTTTATTACTGACTACAATGTCATTGAAATGTATAGAAGCCATGGTTACGGGCTAGGGAAAGAGAATAGCCACGGCAAACGCCTGCGGGTACAAGTGAAAGGAGTGCAGAGTTAAAACGTAATTATACCTACATTTAGCGCTAAATGTTGAAATGTTATATTGACTTAACTCATGTACTTTTAGTTGTAATTAAGCCTAACGTGTATTTAATGAGTGTAATAAAGTGAATGGCTCTAAGCTACATAATATGATAATATGCTAAGCTGACTCGTGTAACCCATCGTACTTTAGAAAGTTCCGCCTGAAGATAGGCTAGTCATTTATTTACGGTTTATTTCCCAACGACTTGTTTAGCACTCAGGCGATGTAGCAGGATGACTAAGTTGAAAGGTGGTTTGAAGGAATTAGTCATGACATAATAGCCACAATATCCTGGAATTCTTAGAGGATCCAAGGGAAAACGCGAGAAATATTATATCAATATTTGTAATGGGAAGAAGTAGAGTACACAATATTTCTTACTGTAATAATTAGCACAGTGCGTATTGCAGCAGTAACCAAACACCCAGCAAAACTACTGTGCTGAGTCTGGAGGAATTACATCGATCAGTTTCGCTTCTTGTTTTCGTAATATTAGTCTTAAACACACACTTCAGTTTGATGTTTGTGTGACTGTGCGTCACTGATACAATAATATAAGCAGCCTACTAGATGCAACAATAACAGATTTTATTGACAATTACAATCAGCTCAACATGTTTCGGGCGATAATTTCGCCCATCCTCAGGAGCACTAGACTGTGTTTACAGCTTGTGGTAAAATGCACCGACG
>Ga0123352_10021139_pt1 | contig 10372 bp, 1 predicted proteins | sample TergutLab28metaG_FD_89700 | JGI IMG/M metagenome (GOLD analysis project Ga0123352, IMG submission 89700) | Labiotermes labralis P1 segment gut microbial communities from Petit-Saut dam, French Guiana - Lab288 P1 | ecosystem: Host-associated > Arthropoda: Insects > Digestive system > Gut ... | reverse complement strand
TAGTAGTTTTTTAAAATTTTTTTTTTATTTGTTTCCCCTCCTTTCATCCTTCTATTTTTCCCGCTTTTGCTTCCTGTTTCTTTCTTTTACCCCCCCCCCCGTCCACCCCACTTCCTGTCTTCCTTCCTATTATGTATTTTCCTTTATTTATTTCCTTCTTACTTCTCCTTTGTTTTTAACCTTACATTTTTTACGTAATAAACGTGATATCCATGCAGCGGTATTACACTATGAGATTTGAACTGCTCACTCACAGCGGTGTTGCTGAAGACAAGTCGTCTGAGATGTTACACAGTGTCGTGTGGTAACCAGTTACTAATGTTCCTATAAGTTCAAACAGCCAAAGCGGAACTCTACTCGAACTGCTGAATTGTCACGGAGAAGATACTCCACTCCTTCTGAACACCGGTAAAGGCGCTCACCAGCTCGATTTTTACCGGGCAGTATAAATGCCAACGCTGGTGCGGATCCGTGTGCCATGGTTCAGTGAGTGCGGCACCCTCTGACTTGGCGCGCACACACAGACTCACAGGTGACAGGTATAGGGTGGGATGAATGGCTTCAGGACAACTTGTTGTGTCCCATAACTAAAGAGGTACAAGCACCTTTAGCATCAACGATACGGATCGTCAATCATCGCTGACAAACAAGGAGAAACTGTATTTACAGGTAGAATACAAGTCTCACGCGGATCCGGAACACAGAAAAATAAGGGCCCTAAATATTTCACTACCCCAGGGTGGATGTAAATGGTCTGCAGTTACTGATAAAAACCTTTAGGCATAATATCGATACCTTCTCTTTCAAACATCTGACAGGAAGGTCCGCTGAAAATAGACTATCAGACTGCATTTAAGTAACACACCAACAATTGCACATGTATAGTCTTTAATAGTTTAAAATTTACATTAAAACACTTAAAACGCTCATTTAATAACTTTAGCCTGGTGTTGTTATTGTTGTTGCTTGTTCGGCACTAACTACCTTTATCGTTGCACCGAGCATTTTGCGTTTTAAGTGTTCGAAGGTAAATTTAAAATTATTAAAGACTATATGAGTGCATCTGTTGATATGTTACTTAAATCAACTACAAAATGCACGGTGCAATGATAAACATATCAGACTGCATATATCAGTCATATTTTTGTTAGAATTTATTATCTACAGAAAGATTAGGGACCACATATTTACGCCTTTAGTCATATCTGACATTGACAAAACTAATCAGTAAAGTCATTGGCTACGAGCAAAAGACGGAGATTCGATTCCGCACCAGAAGTAAGATCTAATTTGCCAGCGCGTCCAGACCGCTTCTTCAGCTCACTCAACTTTCTAACAAGAGTGTACCTGGTGCTTCTCACCCGGAAGGTAAAGCTAATCACTTATCTGTCGAAAGTAAATGTACAAGGCGATTTTCCTCCAATCCCTAAATGTCTTTTATGAGCACTGATTACTTAGCTACAAATACTGTCCTACCATAAATATCTCGGCTATTACCTCAAATACTCACACATTAGGCACATTCTTAATAGCCCATTTAACTTAATTTTGGGCTCTTGACCCTAAATACGAAGGTACTGCGAACAGTCGGTAGTTATTCACCAGTCGACACGGTGTAACAGCCCTGAAGACTTCGATCTTTATCAATATCGTCGTCATAGTCTCAGAATTTGCACAGTAAACTTGACCTATACGGAGTCCCCACGTCACCTCACTCACTTGTACTGCTTGACCATGAAGAGCAAAGCACTGCGATCTTTCCAAACGATGGTAACTGTTATTCAATTGACACGTGGTAACAATGCAGAACATTTAAAGATATGTTACACACTATTCGCACACAATATGTACCTATGTGTATTTATGGCCTATATACGTACTAATATTAGAGTCCTAAATCCGGGAGTTAAGTAGTTACCGCTTCTTCTTCTTCTTCCATTGGCACTGCAGCCCACTGTGGACTTTGGCCTGTCGAACAAAGTCCTTCCATTTTTTTCTATCTGCCACCAACTCTCTCCATCTTCTCACTCCCAGCACTTGAAGATCTCCTTCTCCTTCTTCTTTCCATATTTTCTTGGGTCTTCGCCTTCTTCTCGTCCCTTCCAGTTCTTGAGTGAAGATCTTTTTGGGCATCCTATCCTCCTCCATTCTCTCTAGGTGACCTAACCAGCTTATCCTTTGTCCTTTTATCCATTTTACTATATTTTCTCCTTTGCTCGTCTCTTCTAGTTCTCGATTCGTCCGAATTTTCCATTCCCCGTTTTCATATCTAGGGCCATATATCCTTCTAAAATGTTGTTACTGCTATCGAGCCGAAACCCTGAGAAAAATTCTTCACGACCAGCAGTTTGTTGTTTTACATTTTATCATACTTTTGCAACAATTATTTTCATACATAAATTCAGGACGCTAAAATAAGCGAATCCAGTGTCGCTGCACTTCATATTTTCTCATGTCAACCAATACTGTATTACTTCTATTCTCCTCACGGAACAACAGCCCCTATTGGGCCAGAGCCTTCACGTTAATGAGGCTTCACGATCAAACTCAGAAACACCACACTCGGTATGACTCCTCTGTACCAGCGTTCAGCCCGACGCAAAGACCTCTACCTGACAACACGACACTCACAAGAGACAGACATCCATGCCCTCGGCGGCACACGAACCCGCAACCCCAAGCAAGCGAGTGGCCGCAGACAGACCACGCGGCCAATGAGATCGGCCGTGTTACTTATATTTGATAATTAAAATTATGGATTTTGGGTGGCCTACAAAGTGTTAATTTTCCCAGTTCACTCACCAACAAATGCACTATTTATTAACTTGGTTAGGAGTATTAAATTTACATTAAAATACACAATAATATCGCTCCTACATGTTTCGGTCTTTAATGACCATCATCAGGGAGCTTTATCTGTACCTAACTAAAGTTATAGTTATGCCAAAACACTCGGTACAATTACGTAGATTATATATATAAAACGACGCAATGTTACCGAGTGTTTTAACATAAACATAACTTTAGTTAGGTACAGATAAAGCTCCCTGATGATGGTCATTAAAGACCGAAACATGTAGGAGCAATATTATTTAGGATTTTAATGTAAATCTAATAATTTTAACCAAGTTCATAGTGCATTTGTTGGTAAGTGAACTGCGTAGATTTCAAAATGCACGGCGCAACGAATAAAATTTTTAGTTTTTTTCATAACTGTTCTAATGGATCAAATCTTACAATGGACGGATACAAATGCAGAGCAGAGGCATCTCGTGACATAGTTAAAGGTTGCAATAGACAAGCACTCATGCAAAGAACACGGGCATCTGACGAGGTAATTAAATGTTACAATGGACAGGTACGAACCTAGACGAATGATCATCTCATTAAGAAAATTACTTTATTCTTTCAAGGGATGAAAGACTAAAAACTGATCTTGTGGTAATAAAGTAAGCGTTGGTTAGGTTAGTTGGTTCAGAACTCAGACCAATGGCAGTATCTTGCAAACACGGTACTGATCCTTCTCGTTCCAAAAAATGTGGCGTACATTAGCTTTCCAGAAAGGCCTCATGTTATGTAGTTCATTTCATTATCCTGCGCGGTAATCGGCTTCTAGTATTTAAAAATGAAAAATAGTGAACTCAACGCTACAGTGATTTATTTTCATCAGTGGTACATCATTTGGTTAAGTGAGGATTCAATGTCTGTTAATGCTCCAATAAAAGAATTATCCCTTACTTGGAGGTGGACCGAAGACATAGGAACGACAGAATACTTGAATGTGTTTTGGAGTTCCGTTCATAGATGGCCTGAGTGTGATGCACTCTAGCCTCTTGGAGTCGGATCTATCGGACATCAGGAATCAGGGCACTGGGTTGGGTTACAACATGACGAACCCAGCCGAGTGATGTGTATGTATAACTGACAGGGAGCTAAGAATACATAAATTTGATGGTAGATTTTTCTTTACACCCCCTCGCTCCATTAGGAATGAAGTTAACCAACCGGAAGCAATTATTCACCGTCCGCTCACCCCCATCAGATATGCTTAACACACAGTAATAACTTCGTGTAGTTTTGAGGCGTGCGCACATCCAGACAAGTGACTGTTTTACTTGCTGATGCAAAGGCGTGTACCCTTTGATTATCCCATTACAAGCTGGAACCATCTTTTTGCCAAGTGCAATTTCCCCTACGAAGTCCTTCTGTGTAAACTTCGGAAGAAGAAACTGACTGCCAAAGTGATCCGCTAGTTGACCGGCATTTCACGCGTCGTCACAAATCCTCAGCTTAGTTCAGTACAGAAGACGTCCAGGTATGAATGATTCTTAAATTTAAGATGGTGTTTCAACTGCAAAAGTCAGCGTCAAGTGGATGAAAATCATAAAGAACTGTGGGCACGTGGTAAGTTCGGTTTTCGTCTGTAGGTCTGTCTGTCTGCTAACTTCCTACAATTAGTGAAGTGAGAGAGAGAACCAACAAGATGCAACAGTTAGATGTTTATTATCAACACTTTCTCAACATGTTCCGGGCATCATTATGCCCATCTTCAGGAGACCAAGACGTGTGTTACTGCACGTGGTGTGCTGCGCTGGTACTGCTGGTTGTGGTTGGTAGCGGTTGTAGGGCGCTGCACACCACGTGCAGTAACACACGTCTTGGTCTCCTGAAGATGGGCATAATGATGCCCGGAACATGTTGAGAAAGTGTTGATAATAAACAACTAACTGTTGCATCTTGTTGGTTTTCTCTCTCACTTCATGATTTGCTCACGATGCACGGTCACAGAAACCTAAAGCTTCCTACAATTACTCAATGAATTCCGATTAATAAGTTAACGATACGCACATACACTCTCGTATATTATACAGACATGGGTAATACAAATGCATGTAAATGTATGCGTGTTAAACAACACATTACTTTCTCCCATTCAGACTAGCCACCATTACATCCGTACATGCATACCGCTCTGCGATACGCAGTTGCGCGGAAGCTCTTACCGTCAGCTTTCAACACAAGATGGATAAGGTGAAGGAAATAACCTTTATTTGCATCTGGAATAAGTGAAAATCAGTGTCATGGACTAATAAATATTAAGTGGAAAGAACTAGCAATTATGTGTTCTCCAATGGAATACACGCCTGAACTCTTTCTTGTCCACCCCCGGTCTTGTAGTATGCCATTCAAAGCGACAACAAATGCTAAAAAATGGGCTACTGTTTACGATATAAGATCAGGTCAGTATTGCTGTATCGCTTTCTGACCACGCCCCAGTTCAGAGATAGTTTATACATCCCATCGCCTGCGTCCTCAACAAAAGTTGCGCATTAAATTAATATGCGCCAATAAGTTGTAGCAAATAATTCAGTCGTTGAAGCGAACGGTGACCTCGACATGTCAATTACAGCGTGCCTTCTGTGTGGAACAGCGGACAGAGTACTTTAGTGCGCCAGACGGTAAGATAATTCATTTTATGCTCTTAAGATAATATAATACAGTAAAACTCTTTGTGTTGGAACGGCTAGTCCACACAACTAAATGCGTGTTGAATTAGCTAAATAACAATATGGAGATATTTACACCCTTTATGGCAACGGATGCTTCATTATCGCTGTTGGAGCACATCAGTCCACATCCTGAAAACAGATTCGTTGATTCTGCACTATACTCGTTACACCGTCCTCCAACCTTTGCCTAGGTCACCCTACTGATCCGTTCCTTCAGGTCTTGCGACTGATTGTCAAATATCTCGAATGTAATTCGTATGCAATCCATCACATTTTCGTTCACTGAATCACCCTAATACTACTGGTGAAGAACGCAATTATTGCTCCGAAATTTTAGAACTGTAATCTGTCTCTTGAAGAAGCAATTTAATATTATATTCCCATTTTGGGTTACGTTTCCCACAGTCCTGTGAAAACACTTCGCATACAATAAAATGTCTTGCGATGACAGCCACCCCCAAACTCGCATATCAGCTGAAAGTAGCTCAGGTTATCGCGAGTCAGATGCTAGGAGAATCGGTAGGGACGCTTAAAGAGCGGTCCTGACTACCTTCAGGCCAACTTCCGGCGATGGCCTGCAAAAAATTTCGAAAAACACTAATACTTCAATTGGTACTTAGAATTTCCAAGCCGAGATCTGAACCCTAGATCTATGATTTAAAATGACGGACGCTTCCCACTCGACGGCTGAGTAGGCATAAGTGCAATCACCAAACAGCCTACAGCGCGGTCTGCCACTGCAAAATTGCAGAGTAATTTGATCAGCGGCTTCGCATATGAAGCATCAGGGCCAACAGAAATATCCGAATAGTCAAGATGTTATTATAATGCTGCTATTTACATAAATAACGCGTATAAGCAGACTGGAGCGCACAGATAAACGATGGTTGCCGCGAGGGTACGACAGAGGACACAAAGGTTTTTATGGGTTTATTTTTTTACTTAACAGTTCGTGAATTGTATTTGTTTCACAGAATGTAAGGAATTTCCCGTGTCTTGATGGTAAATTTACTTAATTTCAAAGTTTCACGTCCCTTTATGTTTTCTGTGGTGCGGTTTAGTAGTGTGCTGAAATGGTAGTTCCCAATGTGACACCTGGAATTTGCAAGTCTTCTGGGATGTTACGCAAGTTGACTGCAGTCCTTGATAACCAGACAGAACGGACGAGTGAATAAGTCTACTTTACAACTCGTGTAACGCAGTAGCCCACTTGTACAATAAGGATATGCGTAAGAAATATTCGGGCATACAGTTTTATTGGAATAGAGCATTTAGAGAATTAGAATTTTTTGTGTATGAAATAGCAATACACTTCATTTGAATTTCCATTTTTCATTCTTCCTGAACATCTCTCTTGTATGTCTGACAATCCGCTTGCCTCCTGCTACTACTACCAACAATACTTCATTCCAGACTACCGGACACCTAAATTCCACTGACTAAGGTCAGCAGTCTGGCGGAATGCATCCACCTCCAACGGCATAACAAAGGGTCATATGCATCCCTGGGTCAAATTAGGCATTTCGGCTGTACGTCATATTTCCTTCCTGCTGTAGGAAGATGTTGAAATTAGGTGGTAAGAGACAAAATTAAGCCACGGAATCCATGATAAAAATTGATCCGTTTTCTTTTGTGTGTGGAGAACCATTACCAACCACTTTTACACCAATTGCGAACTTAACGAGTTTTCTTCGTAAGAACTCACGAATTTACCCACCACCGTGTAACTTACGCTTCCTTTATTCTGTGCCTTCTGAAGGTGGCATTAAGTCGCTCAAATTGTGGCTCCAGCTCTTCCCCACAAAATTCTCGTGGCAAATGTGGCAGTTTTAATCCACAGCTTAACACCACCCCTCCCTCCGCCCTTCCGATTTGCTACTTTGGATTATTAATTTTACGTCTCCGATTACTGCACTTCTAAACAAGAGACACGAAACAGTGCCTTATCTAACATTTAATTCAATAGCCATCAGAACGGTTTATATTAAAGAGTCAAAATCAGCTGTCATAATCGCCAGGTAAGCGCTATTATTTAAATTTGACTAGAGGGGGAGGCAGCTGTTCGCGGTTTAGGCAGCTTCATTGGGAAAAAAAGACACCCAAAATTTACTTCTTCGAGCCGAAGGGACATAGTGATGTAGGCCTACGCCCAATTTAAATATGATGTCTATAGTCCATTCTGGCAAGATGACGTAAATTCTTCAAGATTTCTCACCTCCACCGCTATGTAGTTGAAGTCTTCGTTCTCTTTGCATTGTTATGCACCGTTGGTTCGCAATTGTTTACCGCCGTTTCGGGACAGCCTATCGGCCCAATCTTCAAGTGTCAAATAGTCAAAAAGACTGGACTGCTCGATAATATGAGCCCAAACGTCGGTAAACTACTACCAGCTAGCGCTGCGTGACAACCCAGAGCAGCAAAGGTCTCATCGTGAAATACGTTTGGTGTCGTAAATGTACTCAGTTATTCATTAAACCGAATATGAACTGGTTTTCTCACTGAGGGTAGGGATGATTCGGGAGATGCCAAGTTCGAATGTCGTTCCACAGACCGGCTAAACCTTTTTCAATAAACTCTCAGAAAATGTCGAAACTGTGCCTTGAAACAGATCAGTACAAATACGGCGCACAAAGTGCTCCAGCCATCGTTCACAGTCATAACAAACAGCTTACACAGAGTAACAAATTACATGTCTTTAAATATTCCTAGTAGCTCATATAACAGCCAATAAGTTGCTGTCATGTGCTTCATTCTAGCTGTTGTAAATAGAAATCATCAATATCTACACTCCGTCCGACCTTGCTAGCCAAATGTACGAAAAAGGATGTGAGTAGCCGTGAATGTGTTAGGCATGGGACAATGGAGAAATACACACGAATCCTTAATCGTAATATCTTAATGTAAGATATCATTTGGCAGATATGGATACGTTCGAGTATGCGAGTATACATACTAACACTCAATGTGATCTTCGAGAGAGATAGGGTGTGAATATTAGGACTGGAGTGTCCGGCTCTTGCAAATACGAACACGACCGTCGGTTATTCGCAGCGATGAACATGTTCAGTCACCCGATCGTTTGAAGGTCTCTGCTCGAGGAATCTTGATCTTCTTTATTTCCTTCTTCCTTTACTCAGTTCAATCATATCATATCCCGCCTTCTTTCCTTTCTTTCTCATCTTTATCTTTCTTCTTTCCTTTCGTCTGTCTCCTCTTTTCTGTAACTACAGCAATCTTTACCGGAACACTACATAGCAGCAATATTAATGAAGTCTTTGTATCACAGCAGACGGATTATAAATTCTACTTTCTTCCGTTGTGTGGGCCGCAGTTTGCTTGCCCACCTTTAGAAGATCACTACAATATTATCTTTCGGGAGTTATCAGATAACTGATATAAATTAATATTTTACTTTCAACCAGAACTTTTAAATTAATGCTGCAGCAACAGGGATACTGCAATACTAGTGACAGGAAAGGAAGGGTGGACCGTGTTACTGGGGGGGTGCTTGTGTGCACACATTGGGCGAAACCTGCCATTCAACGTGATGTACCTCACGGAGAAGAGAAAACATGTTTCAGCGCCGCGCAGCGGGATGCTGTGTCATTAGTCTAACATGAAGGGATACAGATGTCAGTGAAGTCGGTACAGGGGAAGCAGGAGCGCAGAAGATGCGAGAAGCGTTAGAGAATTGCCATTATCCGTGCTTTGAAAATTTAATTTTCAGCTGTCTTGCTTTAATCTGTCGGCATGGCTTCCTTTGCGTAGCAAATGAATTCTACTAGTTCCTACACCACCAAATAGCAAGGAAACTAGGCTGCTTTATATTTTGCACTGTTGATGTCAACTGGATTATTTAAATATAGGGTCTAACTTAACAAAGTTCAAGCCAGGAAAATTCGAGGTGAAGGAAAATAAATTGCGAACTGTGAATCGGGATTGGGAGGGGGTAGGTACATCAAAACACAACTGTCTTTGTATCTGTTTTATTAGGCTGACGACATGTTTCGGCCACTGTGGGCCATCCTCAGGTCACAAAAATGTATAATGAGGAGAGACTATACAGTGTAAGATCATTAGCTGCGATACATATTCTGAAATTTCAACGAGATCTCGTTGTCATGCGTATTGAACTAATAATATGTTCGACTAGCGAAGTGGATAGAGTTAAAGTACATATATATGTTTTACGTGATGTCCTATAAGCAAAGTGCCTTCAGTTTAAAGTACATATGTATATGGTTGTACACTTCATGTGAGGTGAAAAACCAAGTGGAGTGAGTAGTGCTAAGTGGAAAGCTTGGGGTATCCCGAGCGTGTCCGTAGCGGCTACATGGAAGTTTCAGGTTGGTTGTATGTATGAAAGTTGAAAGTTCAGAATATGTACCACAACTAATTATCTTACACTGTATAGTTTTCCCTCATGTTTGAGGAGACGTCATACCTAAAGAAGAAAACCGCATGGCAGGATATATCACGTCAACCACATGTCAGTCTGGCAACATCAATAACTATCTTTTCAACGTTCCCCAAATTAGCACCTATCTTCATGAAATAAATAAAAAATTTATATGTGCAAGTGACTGACGTAGTCGCATTACCTACCTACCTACTGAAGTACTTAGCTACCTCCATGGAGCACGGCCCTTCTTGAGAAACCAACAGTTCCTCACACCAGCTAAAAGCAGTGGCATATGAAATCATTGATAAAATAACAAATCAAACTATATTCTTTATTCTATAGACTTCTCTTGAAAACAACTTGTTCTTCTGACATTTCTTTCTCTGTTGTGGTAACAGTAACGTGACTGAACCGGACTGACGGTACTGATTCAGACTCAAGAACAGTAGATTCTCCCTCT
>Ga0123352_10021136_pt1 | contig 10374 bp, 5 predicted proteins | sample TergutLab28metaG_FD_89700 | JGI IMG/M metagenome (GOLD analysis project Ga0123352, IMG submission 89700) | Labiotermes labralis P1 segment gut microbial communities from Petit-Saut dam, French Guiana - Lab288 P1 | ecosystem: Host-associated > Arthropoda: Insects > Digestive system > Gut ... | reverse complement strand
TTACCGCAAGTATCCCGGAACTGAAGGTACAAATCAGAACCGCCACTGAAACCCTTACCACTGACATGCTACAAACAGTTTGGAACGAACTCGATTATCGTGTTGATGTTTGTAGAATCACAAAGGGTGCACATATAGAGCACCTGTAAGGTATGTAACAAAAACGTGGAGTGTTGTTCTATTAAATAAAAAAACATATACTCCTATCTCAAGTGTATTGTGTATGACAAGTTGATAAAACCCCGACAATCATTTCGAATAACCCTGTATTTTGACCAGGTTTCCCAAGATGTCTGCTCATCCGAGGTGTCTGAACAAACACGTAGACCCACACACACACCAATTTCGTTTTTTCTCATACGCGTTCTCTGCGCTGCCCATCCCATTTTTTCTAGATTAATTAGCCTAAAGAGATAAAAATGAAGTGTAAAAACTGTGACGCCCTTGTTATACAATTAATTGCAAGATTAAAAAACTACTGTCACGAGCTCTGTATGTAGCGAAAAACACAAGCTGCATCTGTTACACTGAAAGAAAAACACGAAACGTTCAATTTTCCGTGAAAAATTCACGTCGGATATAACGGGATTGAATGAATCTACAAATTTCGGTCCTACATACTGACGTATGGTCTTCAGAACTGACCCACAGGTAATTACAGGTTAAAGTTCTCCTAAGGAAGAACTCTCATTCAGAGTTTGGTTTTAAATGTTGCGTGTGGTTCTCTTCACCACGCTCCCCACCCATAGAAACAGGTTAGCACGCTACTTTCAAAACTAGACGGTACATTTAAATTGACGTTATTTCTAAATGTGAAATTTCAATTTCAATTAAGCCTGTACACTGAAAGTTAAACATAAAATAAACGAACAATGTTCCAAATAATACGCCTATGACTGACAATACACATCTTTGAGATAACTGGCTTTGGCCGCGGTGTAGTTGAGGCTTTCGCTGTTCTGGGATGTTACTCGTTGTAGGATCGTATTGGGTTGCCGACATTTCGGGACAGTCTATAGGTCCCACCGTCTAGGGTTAAGCAGTTCCTTGAAGATAGGACAGATAGGTTGTCAAGAAAAGTCGCTAAACTACCACCAAATAACGCCGGGGAATATTCCAGAAGACTTCAATGCAATCCAATTCTTGAAACTTGCAGGGATGAGGAAGTGAGGAAAGACGAAGGAAAAGGGACGCGCAAGGCTAGTGCTAGTGAAAAATTCTATACAAATACATATGCTGCTAGCACTTCAGGAGCCGGCACTGTCGCTCTAATGTACGTGATGAATGCTTTTGCACAGACAGTAAGTAGATACTGACTCATATACCTTCGCAGGCAAATACCCATCCCATCCTGCCTGCATTCCTTAAATACCTTCCAAGTCCCTAGTTACCAGACAATATAGTAGATCTATTTTCTTAAATATGATCTTCATATCGAAAACTGTCTGGAGTCTGGATGGAGTTTTTACACAAAATTTTAGGAACTACACATTGTTCCGGCATCAGGCGTAACGGTGCCTACACTGTTGAACGGCATAGAGACAGCAGCCAGTCCTTTCTAACTGTTGTTTTGGGATATGAACCTTTGAGGTGTTTTAAAAAACACAAGGTGATGGACAGCACTCAAAATAATAGTCACGCATACTGTCACACAGCGCCCTCAGGAGCATACAGATTTACTGTCTTTTTCTTCTTTCTTAAAAAGACAAATACAAATTTTCTCACAAACCGCACGAATTTCGAAGAAAAAAGTTATTGGATATAAAATGTGAGTTTAGGTTTTATTTACAACTTTGAAACATTTCTCATTCTAGGAAGAATTGAGCGAGATATGTTCAAATATGTATCTTGGCCTTCATGTAAAAAACGCCGTCATTCATGTCAGATTGTAATGAAACTTGAGTTTTCTTAACAGACTTTCGAAAAATTCTCAAATGTGAAATTTCATGAAAATCCGTCTAGTGGGAGCCGAGTTGTTATTTGCGGACGCAAGGACAGACGGACAGACACGACAGAGCTACTAGTTGCTTCTTGCAATTTTTGAGAAAATGCCTAAAAACACGCAAACGGCCGTTTTTAGATCTATGCTTTGACGAATCGGGTCGAATGACAAGAAATCCACAAATCCTGAGAATCAGCAGTAAAACACAATCCAGTATATGTTTTTTACTGTTTAAAAATTATATCTCCTAAGTGGTCTCCCTGGCATGTAATAACTTCCTTTGCCTTTCCAGTGTCCCCAGGGAAATTAGTCCGGCGTAGGAGGTCAAGAGACCTGGCTGGCCAAGTGGCGTCACCAGAAACGTGGAATGATGCGTCCGGGAAACATGACTCTCAAACATTCCACCGATTCGTTGCTGTGCTTGTGTTGCGGCACAATCTTGCTGAAACCATAACTCACTATCGGCGTCGTCTGCATCCACGTCTAACGTTTCCAACACTGCTGGATATCCTAATGACTTATGATTCCATGACTCAAGTGGTTAGCAGTCGACCGCCCACCGCGGAGGCCCGGATTTACTGCAAGCCAGTCAATGTGGGATGTTTGGTGCACAAAGTGGCAGTAACACGTTCATCTTCCTTTGAGTACTTAAGTTTTGTCCCGTCAGTGTCTTTCTACGAAAAATCCATACTGATTCATTCATAACTGACGCTATATATCGCGACAGTTTACAGCGTCACTAAATAGCGCACTTACATAAATATCATTCGATGCTACAGTACATAAGGAGCTTAAAAGGAGCTTTCATACAACCTAAAGATCCCTCCTAAATAGATTCCTTAGTATATGGAGAAGTTAATAATCTGAATAACAGGCCCTATTTCACGTGGGATCCGAAGAATGATCGGAATATTAACTTGTTACTCCCATATCAGACAGGAGACCTTAATACAGTGACTGGTTAGGGACTGGAAAACCATGGTTTGATTTCCAGGGAAGGCAGGGACTTCTCTTACACCGTTAGGTTCAGCCCGGCTCGGGGGCTCACCCAGCCCTTTATTCGACTATTACCAATCCACACACATTCACGTAGTGCTGGTGTTAAAATTTGTTGGGGTTCGTGGGGTGGTTTTGAATTAATAACAAAGATAACTTAATTTTATCTTACTTCAGCAGTTCTGGCGGTTGTAACACGTAGCTTCACTATAGGGCACACACACAGTTAACCCCTTGCTGCACACTCTGCTGTTGGTGCCATGTGATCTTAGCAAAGATGCTTATGCTTTGCGACAAGACGTTTGTTGACGCTGTGCAGGCGTGCGACAATTTGCCTAACTTTCACTTTGGAGTCATTGTTAATTAGTTTAACATTACTCTCTACACGCAACCTAATACAGAACAACAAGACCAACACGGTTTTTCGATAAAACATTTACGGTGTTCTTCCTGTTTGACTCATAGCGTATCTCCATCACATATATTCCATAGCTGTGTCTGTCGCTGCAATTTTTACGCAGTCGCTAACAGACCGTTAGAAAATTTGTTCAGTAACGAGTACCGAAAGGAACACAAAACCCACTTTCATACAACATAAATGTGTTTTTCTGCAAAACCTGCACATATTATTACAATTGATACATTTTATCTTATTTTGAAGACAACTTATTACATAAGTACACATTTCGTGTACGTTGAATATGTCGGATAAAACTTCAAAATTCAGCATCGTCGTCAGTTTAGCGATTTTTTTAATTACATTGTTTCTTTCATAACGTGTAGTCATGCACTTCAAGATACATAATATTTTCCACAATTAGATATACTGCCAACCGTTTACAAGTTTTGTTCATAAAAACGAAAGTCAAGGAAATTTTTCTACCGGCCGCCATCTTCCCATTTTACGTTATACCTTACGAACAGTGGAATCTTTTTCCAAGATTTATTACTTGCAACATATAAAAACCTAATTAAAAATGAAACTCGTGCCTCTTACTTCCTACACGTCTCCACATGCGCCGTTTTATTCTATTTAACCGTAGGGAAGTAAATGAGAGGTACTGGGGAATATTCCAGTGACATAGCGTCCATTCTCCATTCCAAGTTCGTGGAGATCAGTCCACTGTTTCAAAATTTGAAATGACATGCAGACAGCATGACAATCTCAAAGAAAATTATTCTATGCTTACGAAGGGAGGTAAGCTAACTTTAGTACCAAACTTGCACTGAGATGGGGGCAGAAAAGTTTGGAATGAAAAGGGGAAGAAAGAGATAAAGAGCTGTTTTGTAAAAGTCTACACTGAAACCTGATAATTGGGAGAGTATCCAAACAACTTAATCATTTACTGCACAAACGCCCCCTTTCTCTAACCCTGGGGAATTCCAACACACATTCAGAACCCAAAGGGTTTAACAATTATCTGACCTTGTCTGTGCTCCTTCTGAACCCTCAGCAGGGTATGTTGTGCAAAACACTCCACTGCCTCAGTGGGGAAGAATCCCCGAATAACGTCCATCACTATCACATTGTTTATTCCCACTTCTAGCACGCCTAATCATCATCGCTTAGCTTGCAGGGTTTTAGGCCTCGTGACCTATTCCGGTCCCATTAGCAGTCTGGAAGTCTTCTTAGGGGTTGTCCTTGGCTCCGTTCCCACATGATCGATATTTCATCATTAAGTGTGGCAGTCTGTCTGCCGAGCAAGTTGTACCCATTTATTTTGGTAATTCTGAATTTTCATTACAACTGGGTTAACTTTAAGTTCTGATAAAATACCCTCGTTGCTTTTCTAAACTTGCTATGTGTATCTGGCCGTTCTTGTCACAAATTTCATTTCCACTGTTGTTTGTATGTCAAATTTGGACTCTTATACTGCGCTGAAGATCACCTGGACGATTCTGTGAGAAATTAAAGAGTATTACATTGAGTCAAGGAGGAGAGGAATTTCCTACATACAATAAAAAGAAGGAAGGTTAAACGGATTGGTCACATATTGCGTAGGAAAGTTTTCTAAAACGTGCTAATGAAGGAAAGACAGAGGGAATGATAGAAGTGACAGGAAGACAGGGAAGAAGATGTAAGCAGCTAATATTGATGAACTTAAAAAAAAGTTGACACAGTATGTTTAAGCACGTAGGCTGCCTTGGGGATACTGTATATCAAGACTCCAGTTCACTTACACAACTAGTCTACAAAGAATTGTATACATTTTATTACTTCACACTTTTACACCATGTTAATTATACATAAAACAGATAATTTAGTTTTATGCAGTATTAACCGACATTAGTTCCTAGTTCCATGTCGGTTGAAATATATAGGAATACTCGATGTGATATTATAATATAAATATCTAAGGACGACCGTTATGTGTTTTGTTGGTTGAAAGACGTGAATCGATTATCGACAGTGCAAGGAAAGAATAATATAAAACTGTGTTGATGTTTCACTTCTTCTGGTCAAGGAAGGGCCACCATTCGATTCTTGTATACCTGCAGTGGTCAAACCTGGCCGCAGGGTGGGGTGGGGGGGGGAGGTTGAGGACGGTTACTCGAATTAATAAGAGGGTGCCCATAGTTAAAATATAAAATTCTTTCTTCTTGTATTCTTGACGCCTGAAGATGGGATCGATAGGTTGTCCCGAAACGTCGGTAAGGAATTACCACTATATGCTACGTTATGTCCGTCCGAAATAAAAACATTTTAAACTGTCTACGGACCCTAGCGAACCCCTTTCAACAACAACAACAACAACAATAAGAGACACAATAAAGTTTGTACACATTTGCGTTACTCAATATGCTAAGCCTTAGGCATTGAAACGACAGACAAATGGTACATACACATGCCCAATCCAGTGCATGAAGAGGGAGATGTCACAGTGCTGTGGAATCAAGCAATACACACAGACAAATTACAGCAAATAGGCCAGGTATAATAATTAAAAACAAAAGAGAGAAAGCATGCACACTGATATATGTGGCAATACCCGCAGACAGAAATGTCGTGCAAAAGGAAGCGGAAAAGAAGTTAAAATACAAGAGTTTATGTATAGAGATAAAACGAATGTGGAACCTGAAATGTACGATTATACCAGTCATAATTGGAGCCACTGGAATAGTAACGAGAAGCTTAGGGAAATATTTGGAAACTGTACCAGGAAAGCATTCGATAGATTCACTAAAAAAGACAGCTATACTTGGAACATCACACATGATACGGGAAGTACTGCAATGTGAAGCTTGAAGCCTGAGCGGTGGGGATCACCGCTGGTTCAAGAGAAGTACCAGGAAGAAAAGGCCTGTGACAAGAGATGATAATACAAATAATAATAATAATAATACTGTTTACAGTTAAGCTGTTCAGTTGGGCAGGTATGATGGAATCCTTCTGCATACACTGTCCAAAATGCACACAAGCTGTATTTTAACTAGTTTCATCCTACACAAAATTGTATGTGTGTATAAATTACATTTAATCTTCTGTATCAGAGCTATGTGCTTAAGCTTTTTAAGATTTATTGCTTTATTATCAAATGGTGTTGTTGACCAGAATTGCCTATAATATTGATAACTTGTGAAATTGAACAAATTCAATTACCGTTCAAAACGCTTTACATTCGCCCTAGGAACCTCACACGCCCGTTTGCAATTCGCATCACACACATTTAGAACCCCAGTCAAAAGATTAAATATCGCATACTTCATTTAACCTTCTAACAAATTTCTCAAACATAGCTCGCCACTGTGGCGAAACAGTGTTGCAACTGGCAGTAGGACGAGTGTCGCACAATGGCGCAACACACAAGCAACACAACAAGCACTCTAGTTATATTAGCAGCGTCATTATTTCCTTTGTAAATCATAAAATGTGGATACAACGGTAACAATAAAAGAATAACTGCCCCAGTAAGAGTGATAAATAATACAGGACTTTAGTTTGCGATTTGACATTTCTCAGTGACCCTGATTATCGTGGACATACTCTCTTTCTGACGAAACAAAGGCACGGTGAAGAAAAGTTCTGCACAGAAACGCAAAACATCCCCCTGTCTGTGTAGCCCCTATACGGTACAGCGTATCTAATATCGATTTAGGCAGAAGATGGAGTTGACCTTAAACATATACGACACGGTTTTATGTCATTAATAAATTTTACTATACTTACATGCTGTATTCTAATTTGTCTCGCATGTATTGTCGCTAGCTTTAAGTTGTCTTCTGTGTAATTGTTGTTGGTTGGCCGTGTGTATTGTTGTAGTTGTCTTGTGTGTATTTGTTGTTGGTTGGCCGTGTGTATTGTTGTAGTTATCTTATGTTTATTTGTTGTACTGTGTGTGTGTATTGCTGTTTTGTTTTTTTTTACTTTAGATGCCGGACTGCTGGCTAGAAGTCAGTACTCGGAAGGTCCTGCGACCGGCCACCTCGAGACAGGTTTTTCTTGGTTTCCTTGTGTATAAAAGCAAATGCTGAGATGGTTCCCAAGATTCCAAGTTGCCACTACATGCTTCTCATGTAGCCCTCCCGACTTAAATTCAGTAGTAACCGATTTCATGTTTTGTAGACATGTAAAATAACCACTGACACCGGGTAACAACCCAATTTCAGTTAATAAATATTATTATTATATAAATAATTTCATAATGTTAAAAATCCAAATTGTAGAGAAGTTAAAGACCACATTTTCACACAATATTTAAGACTAATTTTAATACCATCCTCGTCTACACTTACAATCAGTACATTTTCTCTATGTATAGAAGCAAAATCGGATTAAGAATACCTGATTTTAGCTTCTATATACATTCCCAATATTCATTAATGTATTAGCTATTCCATATTGAAATTTAGTAGGCGCGGTTGACTGCGGTAAGTTCCTACATGAACACGAGAATTCCTTAGTGTTACTAATCTCCCTCAAGATGGCTAAAGGTAGCCGGAAGAAGTGGGAGGATACTGCCACAGAACAGTAAAATTTAATAGCGATATTACTGTTTAATTAGTTGGAACAAAATATAAATTTAACATTCATAGATCCGTGCATCGCTAATATATAATATATAAGTATGTAACATCCGAATCCGTCCCGAATCTACTGTATTCAGTCCATTCTTTCACACTTCATTTGTCCCAGATCCGTTGTAATAGTACTCGCCTGTCAATACATAAATGTCGCAGACAGTATCCTTCCTTGAGACGTTGCTACAAAACCTGTTGTCTCTTCGGCTAAATAATAAAGCTACAAATAATCATGTAATTTTCCAATGTTTTATTTCGTTCTACACGTTTACGTCTCTCAAGCAGGCAAAACCGTGTTCAACAGAAAGCGTGACTTAGTTCTATATCTGAAAGAATAAACAAACGCGTCAAAGATAGCCACATTGTTCCCTCGCAAGACACGCAGCAGCAAAAATGATAAACAAGTGTTTTGGGTACGTGCAGATATTTATCAGTGTTTACGAAACTTTTAGAAAATATCGTTTTTGTTTTCATAACCACCCATATATTTACAACACGTTTGTTTCTCTTCAAAATCCGAATCAAACTGTCCCGCCTGACAAACGTGCTAGCAGCACTTTGCAACATTTGGTCATGACTATGCGAGCGTGTCGAAATATCAAGTTATTTCAATAATCGTCATGATATCTTTGCACAGGGAACATTGACCGGAAAAAAGAACAATAACAGCCGCTTAGAAAACATTGCCAGAAATATCTGTACTGTCGTGTGAGTCAACACACTACAACCAAGGCCAAAATGAATTCCCTTGTTGACGAAAATCGTTGATGCCGCCTGTCCGGGCAGACAATAGTCTCCGAAAAGGGAATGGATCTAGTCCAAAATTCTAGATGTACATCTCTATACCCTACAAATGATCAGAAATGAATCAGAATAATGAAATTATTCTAGAAAAGCGTGGTTTCAATATATGAGACGATTGTTTTATTGGCAACGTTATTTGAAATGATTAGGTTACAGGTGTCAAATAATGAGATAATATGTGAATGTCGATGGGAAAATAGGCGAAGAAGAGGCATGGTTCAGATCATTCTAAACCTCGGCTCTAGATAGAGGTGAGAGGTCATCCTCACTCTTCGGTCGCTTTAACCCCAGGGAAAGAACATCGGCACTGAATTTTCATACTTTATCAAGTTTTAATGTGAACGAAATGGGATCCCATTGAGCATTATTTTTACTGTACCTTAATATTGTTCTTAGTTGGCCTGAAGATGGCCGGTTACCGCCGAAACATGTAGCCAAATATAACCTAATTGTAATTATTGTCTTGATGTATATTGTGTATTGACGGTACATGATATATTATGCACAGGACGTTGGTTGGGACCCACAGTCGGTCTGAACGTCTTTATACTTGCCGAGAGTCGAACCCCCGAATCGTGTAGCCATTAAGCCTATTCTTTATATTGATTACGCTCTACCGACTGTACCAGCATAGCGTCAGCACGAAATCTGCGATAAGGTTTTCGTTTCACAACGGTGACTAACACGAGCAAGGTGTACTTGTGAAGTTTAGTGAGGAGCTGATCGTATAAACACAAGCCAACTTGATTTTGTATAACGCATTTTGTGTGTTAATGATGAGAGTCTTTACGGTTATGAGGCAATCAGATAGCTTTTAGGTCATGGAAAGCTCTTACAACAATAATAATAACAGGCTGTTTTACTAATACAGGTACAAAGACACGAATGCTGCACTGCAATGTATTATTACTTCATAGTTCCTGACTGTCCGCTCTGTACTGATTTAAGAATTTGAAAGTATACGCCGGGGTTCTCTCAGAACTTCCTGTCTGTATTGTAAAACATAAAATCGTATTGTTACTCAATTAATGCACCAACCAATGCACTTATATAAAAGTCACACATTAAAACACTAAAACTGCTCCGACATGTTTCGGTCCTAAGACCATCATCAGGGCGCTATATTTTCCTTGCTAAAGTCACATTAAAAATAGTCACTGACTAACTTCGTTAATCAGTGACTATGCAAACTCGTGTCCAGGTTGTTTATGACATTTTCGACACCTATTACTAACCCCTTTATATATATATATATATATATATATATGTGTGTGTGTGTGTGTGTGTGTGTGTGTGTAAACTTTACAGAGGACATACCCTTGTGTTTAAATTTACAAGGTAAACAAATTGTTTATAGTTGTCGTCAAACACAACAACAGTATTTTCGTTGTTACACCGTGCATATTGTCGAGTTACTCAATTAATATACCAACTAATTCACTTATATAAAAGTTACACATTAAAACACTAAAACTGCTCCGACATGTTTCGGTCCTAAGACCATGCTGCTACAACACCCTATTAGTACAACGAAGTTAATCAGTGACTATTTTTAATGTGACTTTAGCAAGAAAAATATAGCTCCCTGATGATGGTCTTAGGACCGAAACATG
>Ga0123352_10021135_pt1 | contig 10374 bp, 5 predicted proteins | sample TergutLab28metaG_FD_89700 | JGI IMG/M metagenome (GOLD analysis project Ga0123352, IMG submission 89700) | Labiotermes labralis P1 segment gut microbial communities from Petit-Saut dam, French Guiana - Lab288 P1 | ecosystem: Host-associated > Arthropoda: Insects > Digestive system > Gut ... | reverse complement strand
TAAAAAAAAGGTGTTTTTTTGTTTATAATAAGAAATTTTTTTGTTTCTTCAACAAAAACACACCACCGAGGTGTGATAAACAGGAGTGATTGTTGGTGTTTGGGTGTGGGGGGGTGGGGGGGGGGGGGGGGGGGGGTAGGTGTGTGTGTGGGTGTGTGCACTGAATGGTACAACTACCTCACTTAACCTACGCATAGAACACATGACATACACTGCTGATAAAAGGTAAATTTGTACCCGTGCATGCCACGAAGTGATGTGTGGCAGTGTACGCATAGTTAGCGCGTCACCTCGGTATTAGATGTGGTTGGGTGGACAAACAGACGGCCCGACCGCTCGGTACAATGCCCGGGTAATGAATAGGAGTCTGGGTGGGCCCCAGAGCCGGTCCGAACGCTTCGGAGAAGAGCATGTCTGTTGTCCATGTTGTGAATCGAACGTCGGGTCGTCCAGACGCTTTACCGACGGGACTTTTCCATCTGGGAGCCTTGTAGATACTTCCCCTTGGTTAGTTACAACTCGTTGCTACAAGACGCTGACTAATCAACAAATAAAATTATCGCGAATGTGCAAATCCGCGCAAAACAAATGATCATACATCCCTCTTTATGGCCCATCATGGCTCGGGCTGTTTGTCTCCGGCTTCTCAATGCGGATACACGGGTTCATGCCGGCCCAGTCCATGTGAGACTTGTGACGTCAAAAAAGCAATGAAACACGTTTTCCTCCGAGTATATCGGGGTTTCTCCTGTCAGAATTATTCCAACCATGCTGCCTACTCAGTCTTTACCTTCACGCTATTCTTCTTGCTCTTGTCAGAAGGACAAGTGGAGGAACAGGATATCGTCCGAATAAAGCGATTCTCTTCCAAATGTAAAGAACATTGGAAGGAAAGTGGGTTCACTTCACACAGCGGACTGTGGGATAGTAAGTCAAAGACTTATGTCGCTGATGCATTTATAAATCAGTAATCAATACAACACAGGGAGATCTCCCACTCTTCTTTTCTCTTGTATCTATCACCATCCCAGAAACAGGAAACCTTATTCTAGGATTTCGGCTCGGTAAATTGAAACCAATTTGCCAGTACCCCAGACACGATATTCAGATGTACAAAAAAAAAAACTTCACCAGAACATAAAAGATATACGAGATTTCAACGCATGCACCGAGCGATCAATGCGCAAGAAGTGACAGAAGGGTGGCAAAACTACACAATGATTAGTTTCTTAGTGTGTTATTGGCATTAAATTATATTACGATGACGAAGTGAATCAGAAGCATACAGACATGCAATACACATGGGCTAGATGAGAAATGAATCAAATATTGATACCGATGATCCTTGGATCGAGGTTTAGTTCCCACATTGAAGGGTGCGGACTTCGAGGTGGTCGTTACATTTACGGCAGCGTTCGTCGCGCACAGAGAATCGGCCTACACTTAGCTAAGGGTTAGTGACCGTACGGCCGCTCTGACAACCTGTAAACACAAACATGTTCTCTGCAACTTTCGGTGATAACGTTAAATTGAGGACATACGTGTATGTTGTATGGTTTGACAAGGTCCGGAAGCTAGCGCAAGCTGGGTTCGGGGAGACAGCAGTTGGCGTTCTTCCGTATTCGCGAGTAGCAAGACAGACTGGGAGACTAATAAAGAGGCGTTGGTGATAAAATCTGCAGTGCCGTAAACAAGTGATATTATTCTGGGCTGTAAAAGCTCGAATAACTGAAATAAACAGTGCCAAGAGAAGTGAAGTAACTGTGATTTTTTTTTTAATGTTTTGTTGACCGTGCATCCCTGTATGATCTTTTTCAAATGAAGCCAACTAGGTGCACACTATTTCTTAGTATATTTATTTCAACTTCTCTACATGTTTTGGGCAACTATGTGCCCATCATCAGGGGAACTTACCGTATTTATGCGACACTGGTCTGTATGGGTGGCTGTCTGGTCGGCTGGTCCCGACCAGACAGCCACCCATACAGAGTGAAAAATACCAGTGTCACATAGATACAGTAATTTCTCCTTATAATGGGCACATAGTTGCCCGAAACATGTAGAGAAGTTGAAATAAATACACTAAGAAGTAGTGTGCACCTAGGTGGCTTCATTTGAAAAAGATGTGATATCAATATTTTCGCAATCTTGTCGGTAGACCCACACTTGTCTCCTGTGCCCACCACACGTGGTATTCCCTATTTGGCGTTCATGTTCCACGGCTAAGAGATTTGGCCGGTTATAATATCTAGCTAGGTAGGTAAATCTGAAGACAGAATACGACGTTGGATATCTAAGTGTAGGCGAAACGATAATAAAGTAGATCTTAAAAGCAGATACGGTAGGAGAATGAAATAACTGGGCAAGGGTAAGTTGCAGTGGCGTGTCTCGAGTTAATGTAGCTGGAAATATGCGGGTGCTATAAAAGCGGGCAAATTACCTGAATATCTGAGAAGCTATCAGAGTCTGATGAAGAATCCGTTGCATTGCGTTCTTACAATTGCGATGGGGTGACCTCAATCCCAAGAAGACCAACCAACACTTTACCTTAACAAGCATGTAGAATGTATCTTGACTGCATTCAGTCAGATCTCGAATCAACCTGGGAAACTCCAAAGAAGAAAAATTTCTGTTTACTCCATGCAGTAAATGTGCTACCTCATACTACACCACCGGTCGTCTTCTTCTTCTTCGTCTTCTTCTTCTTCTTCTTCTTCTTCTTCTTCTCCTCCTTCTTTTCCACCTCCTCCTATTCCTTCTCCTCCTCCTTTCTTCTTCTTCTTCTTCTTCTCCTCCTCCTCCTTCCTCGCCTCCTCCTCCTTCTTCTTCTTCTCCTCCTCCACTCCCCCTCCTCCTCCCGCCCTCCCCTCCTGTGTAGTCCGTCTTCAAAGGCTTGAACATCGCTGTGGGTTCGTAAGACGCTGAGATATGAAAACCAAAGTGACGACCTCACCTAATTAGCGCACATTTCCTGCTACAAAACTAAGCACTTAAAAAGAACTAGTGCGAAAACAGCGCTGAAAAGACATTTTCTCTTCGTCGTGTCTGTCTGCTCGTGATCGTAAAGCTGGTCTAGAAGTACGGCCTATAAAATGCGTTATAAGGACAAATTCCTTCTGCATATGCAGTGACGTTATTTCACAGGTCTTGATATAAGTCCTTCTTGTTGGAAACCTCGACTCGGGGGGGAAAACTGCATGCGATTGAAGAAATAACTGAATGGTGAATGAACGGAGAGAAATGTTAGACCAGTAGTGGCCAGCTGGATGAGTTTCGCGAGCATAACTTTTGGAGTCAACTTAGGAGAGAAAAATGTCCTTTATTCATCAAGTGAAACCGTACGGTAGCAACACTGCTCAATTTCAGCGAGAAAACAAAACACTCTTTTTCTTTATTTTGTGGCTTCTTATTTCTGTCTATTCGAATAAAACAGGTTAGTTTCAATTACATCTGAGTCACCTTATTTTGGAATATATTTCAAAGTCCAGCTCACGGCCAGCCTCGTGGGCATGTGATCCGCCAAAATGTTAAAAAGTTGTGGGCAAATTGCGCCTACCGCATCGGTGGAATGCGCGAGCTACGAATACAACCCGCTGTAACAATAACAAACTATGCTTTTTGCAGTACATTGAATCGGAGTGTTCTCACAATACACAGCGATTACTTCCCTATTGGAGGTAGCACAGTGGATAAGGCGTTGTGCTACAAATCGGAAGGTCACTGGTTCGATTCCAGATGGTGTCATTGGAAGTTTTTATTGACATAATCCTTCCGATCGCACTATGGACCTGGGTCGGCTCTGCCTCTAACAGAAATGAGTATCAGGAGTATTTTCTGGGGGTAAAAAGCAGCCGGTGCGTAAGGCTGACAACCTTACCATCATCCTGGGCCACCGTCACTTAATCTGGCAACCTTAACTTCCTGGAACCATCTGGGCACCTCGGGCCTGTAATGGGACTGATTTATTTTAATTTCCTATTGAGCATTAAGTGAATTTCAGTCTCCAAATTATATTGGACATGAACGTTCAACACAAACAGCGAAAGGCATGTTGGCAGCAGTGGTCAGTGGAGGAACTGCCATTTCGCAATGCCAACCGCTGCGTAACTCCGGATAATACGGATGATAAAAAAATCTATCAGGTTCCTGTGCGCACGAGCCAAGCCAACAGATGGGATACATATGCAGTAAATGACCGCAACTAGGTTCACAGAGTTCATTCACAGCTACAGAAAATCCGGACGCATATGCCATACTGCCACATAATGGCCTATTTAAATTTTCGGTCATATTTGAATACATGACTTGCTGCAATTATTTCTTCCATTACTGGGTTTAGTCCGTATGCGTTGACCAATAGGAATGTCATAGTTTTGTTACCATACATTGCCAGTTCCTGCACATTCATCTGCAGAAAGAGCTAATGGATACAAATGAATGAAATTTAAAAGATGAATAGCCGCTAAATAACAGGCGGTCCTAAATTAAAACGAGGTTACAACATGGTTCGCCAATGGCACAGTATAAAAACGCTGGAAGATATTCTGATTGAATAGTGCCAATTTGGTGGAAATTGGGCAATTTTTTGTGTCATATATATTTGGGATTTTAGTTGGGAGGCAATGAACGAAATCGATTATTCCTTTCAAAACTATTTTTTAACTGATAGCTAATTCCCTGTTATCTCTCAATGTCGGAACAATAAACAAATTTATTGTTTTTCATCGACGCTTGCTTTGCGTTAACATAAATCATACCCTTCGGTATGGCAGATGTAACAGGACTCTCAGACAGGAAGGCATAAATATCACGGTCAGAACAGTCGTCTATAACAGAGCACTAACTCTACATACTGCATGCGTAACAAACTGTGTGTTGGTGAGAGACATAACACAAGTAACGCGTGGTGCAGTCTGTCTGCTATCCTTATACAGCGATTGTTATGAAAACTTTCAGCACTCAGTCAAAGTCTCTCAGTCCGTCTTAGCAGCGAAACCCTCGTTGGGACCAGTGACTGGACGTAATTCATGTATTGAATTGCAGTCTTGTGGCTCCAACTCTGACGACAGTGCGGTTCTGCACGTGCTTCAAAGAACAAGTCAAAATCACGCCACCTCTGTCAGTCAGTCAGTCAGTCAATCCGTCCGTCAGTCAGTCAGTTAGTCAGTCAGTCAGTCCGTTAGTCAGTCAGTCAGTCAGTCCGTCAGTCAGTCAGTTAGTCCGTCAGTCAGTCAGTCCGTCAGTTAGTCAGTCATTCCGTCCGTCAGTCCGTTAGTCAGTCAGTCCGTCAGTCAGTCAGTCAGCTCTCCATGGTGGCGGGCCCCACAAGTATATAGCAACCGGAATTTTCAAAGACTAAGATTACTCTCAATTGCTATTTCACGATTAAGTTCTACCGCACATTGAACCCTCTCCGTCTCGGTTATAAAAACCAGTAAATTAATGCTGCATAGCAACACAAATCTCTGTTTGTTCCTCCAACCACATAAACACATAAATGCACTTTGTGGGCAGGAAGTAACATATTTTAATTTTAAACCTGGACACTTATAAAATAAACACTAGTCTCGAAAGAGTCAAAGTTATACACAACAATGTAATTTTGACGGTTCTACGTAATATATAGATCAATTAACGATGCTTTACTAGCTACTAAGGTTCTGAAGCATCGAGTGACGAAAAGGTGGTGTGATATAAGGTGAATGGACGGATGAGGAAGCGATCTTAGCCCATTTAAAGGCTTTAGACCAGAACTTCACTTGCTGGGAATGAGAAAAATCTTGAAATGTTACAGTCACGATAAGCCCGTGACTTGAATTCGAAATGGTACTTTCGTTGTCGTTTGGCATTACAGACATTTACATTCACTTTACTGAAATATCACGCGTGGTAAACGTGATGGGAGCAGTGACAGAGTTTTGTTGACTAAAGTCTTTTGATTTGTTCTTCTCTCCAAACATCGTTAGGTTAATCAAAGGCTAGAGGGTGAGAATGGCGGGGGATGAGGAACGTATGGGAAAGAAGAGAATAGCATGTGCGGTTTTGTAGGGAAACCCGAAGAAAAGAGACCACATGGAAGACCTAGGTGTAGATGGGAGGGTGATAATAAAATAGATCTTAAAAGACATGGTCTGAGAGAGTACGGACTGGATTGATTTGGCTTAGAAGAGACACAAGTGGTGGGCTGTTGTGAATACGGTAATAAACCTTCGGGATACAAACATTTCTGGGAGTTTCTTAACTAGCTTAGGGCTATTCATATTAGTTACGCAAGAAGAACTGGAGTAATTCAGGTGCACGTAAGGTTGTGATTTATTTGGTAAGTAATGGAGGTGACTAAGTTTGTCCTGGGAACTAACTAATCAACTTAGGGATCACAGCCCTGCTTGAGAAGCCAGTAGTTGCTCAGCTAGACAAGACATGCACCCCTAATCCTGAACCGAGCGAATCCAGTCGACACCAACCAATCGTGTTTCTTTCACATCTATTTCAGTATCTCCTTCTCAGGTGTAGTCGCGTCTTCCGAAAGGCCTACTGCTTTCGTGATTTCAAATTAAGAATTTGAAATATTTTTCATCACCCCCATGCGCGCTATATTCCATGTCCTTCTCATCCAATTTTATTTGATCTGCGTATTAATATTTGGTATTTAGAAGAATTTATGGCCCAATTCAAGATAATGAAATAGTGGAATTTATCATTTATATACAGATATAATATCGCGGACGATATTAAAATTAGAAGACTACGACGGGCGGGTCATATTACAAGAACAGAAGATGAAAGGATAAAAATAAAAGTTCTTAATGGGAAAGTTCATAATATAAGACCAATGGGAAAACCAAGAGCAAGATGGGAGGACGTCGTCCAGACGAACGTGTCAAAGATCCTCGGAATACCAGGATGGAGGAGACCAGCAGAAGACAGAGAATAATGGAAGCGTCTTCTGAGGGAGGGCCAGGGCCCAGAAGGGGCTGTAGCGCCATGGCTGCATGGAATGGAACAACATTTGGTGAAATAATGCCATGTTCTCGAGACTCCCCTTACCCGTCCTTCTTAGGCCCAACTATTCTGAGCGCCATCTACTCCAGAAACCCCTGTCCACGATCTTTCGTTAACGCAAGTTACCAAATTCCACACCTGCACAAAATATCAGGTGAAATTATTGTCCTACACGTGCATATAAAGATGAAATTTGGACGGTTATAAAGTAAAACCGCAATAGCGCAGATGGTATAGTGACTTGTTACGGGCTGTATGTGTCAGGGATCGAATCCTGGTGGGGGCGAGGTTTTACCCACCATTACAAACCGACCCTGGGGCCTACCCAGCCTCCTATACGATGGGTACAAGGTTATTACCGAGGGTAAAGCGGGTGGATAGTGGCGTTAACCACTCACCCCATCTAGCGCCGAGGTTAAAGAAGGGGTAGAGCTATACCTCTGCTCCCCCTCTGGACCTTCATGGACTGTTCTAGGGTGAATTTTACCCTTACCGTTATAAAATAATGCACTCACATTACACGGTCCGACTTATGCATCAGTGACGGTTTCCGGTCTGTACATCGCTATGTACAAACCGGAAGCTTCTGCAAACAAATACAGAAACTCATATTTGTATGTAATATTTCTGTTTGACCAGCAATGTAATAAATGTGTTTGTTGCTGTGTGAACTAACCTAGTGTGGTATATACCACACAAGCAAGGTATAACATACATAATGCAGGAAAGGATCCAATTCCGATCATAACGAACAGATGTTTTTATTTATTTCAGTAATTAAACAACTTGATGCACAAAATTTTTATTTTACAATAAGTTTTATTTCATGCCTCTACATGTTTCGAGCACATGTGCTCATCATCAGAAGGTCAAAATTGCATTACACAGCCTCTGGTATCATCACACCTATAGGTAGCCGTCTCGTGCACGAGACTGCTGAGACAAATATAATGAGATGCACGGTCAGCAAAACGTCAAAAAAAGTTTGTAATCAACTGGCAAGAAGATAACAGTAAACAATAAATGCTACAACGATTTTATAGCAAATTATAATCAACATTTTATACAATTTTAAACATAATCAATTTTAACTATAATCTGTACTCTTATAATAAAAGCCAACAATATGCACTATTTCTCAAATTTATTTGATAAAACACTCTACATGTTTCGGACAGGTCCACTGTCCATCATCAGTTATTTGTTATGCTAGTTCTGTTGGCTGTCTGCTAGCGAGGTCAGGACCACGCTAGCAGACAGTCAACATAGCTAGCATGACAAATACCTATTGCGTGTATACAGTGTTGAGACACCCCTGATGATGGACAGTGGAACTGTCCGAAACATGTAGCGCACTTTATCAAATAAATTTGAGAAAGAGTGCATATCGCTGGCTTTTTTCATAAGAATATATCACGATGCACGGTCCTCTAATGCATAATCTGTACATTTGATACGCATAAGCAATGTAAGGCTACTTGTTTTTACAGAGATTTTATTAATATAGGTGTTAGCTCCCTGGTGATGGCAGTTAAGCCGAAACATGTAGCAACTAATCAGGAGTGAAATACATGATACTGGAACTGTGTATTTGTTAGTGTTCTTAACGATCTGTAAATCAATTACAATGCACGGAATATACAATATGAAAGTAACATAATACAGGTCCGGCTGTGTTTTTAGTGGTTGATTTAGAGACGCGCTATCAGTATTTAGATTATACAGTGTCGACTGTAGTGGGATTAATAGGAATATGGAGCACTGGTGGAAGATAATTGAAAGGGTAACACCAAAGTTTTCTACCGCATCCAACATTGATCTCCCTGGGATCGAACACAGGCGTCCGCAGTGTGAAGCCGGCGACAGGTCCAGCGGTGCGCTATAGACGTCAAACTGCCACTGATACATGCATAAGGGCCTTAAAGTGCATAAATTACTTGGTATATGAAGGATGGATTTACACCTCAGAATAAATTATTTCTGTAGCTGAAGAATCACACGGCGAAGGACAGTCAGACACCCCACCCTTGTCGTATCGCCCTCTCGAATCAAAGCGCATCACAAGTTTACCGCACCTGCTGTACCTCATCCGATTATGTGACATCATCTGCTGTTCTTTCTGCATAAACAGCTTTGGCAAATGGAGCAACAACAACACAGCGATGCGCTTTGCTGAGTTTCCAAATGGAAAAGAAAATGGAAAATATACAGACCTGTAGGTCTGTTTTTGTAGTGTAGCTTTTTGTTATAGTCGTAGTTTTGTTTGGGTTTGAAACTTGGTGTCTCACAGGTAAAAGAATAAATTTCTGTTGTGTGAGATTGTGGTACTGAGGAGAGTACCAGGACTAGTGAGGAAAGAAGTAACAGGAGCCTGAAGAAAACTGCGCAACAAGGAGCTGCATAATTTGCACTCGTCTACAGTCAGTATTTGTTAAACCTGGTGGACGAAAAGGAAGGCCCAAATAACACATATCATAGATTTCTGTCCTTCGTCTTTATAAGCTAAGCGGCTCTCAGCTAGTCAAGAAATTACCCGCATTTTATGGAACCCGAAGGTTCATTGCCGCAATTCACCAGTGCCCGCCACCTGTACCTATCCGGGGTCAGGTCGATCCTGTCCTTGCCACCACATCCCATTTCCTGAAGATCCATCTCAATTCGAAAATCTGTGTCTACAAAATTTTGGTAGAAAATCTGAAGGGAAGAGGACAACTGTTAAGATCCGCCTGTACATAGGGGAGCAGCATTCATACTTATCTTGAAAACTGCGTCGAGCTGTGGAGTGGATTTGACTCAGGAGAGAACCAGGTGGCGCACGCTTGTGAGCAAGTTAATGATATTTGGAGCTCCGTAAAGGACGAAGATTCTTGTGATCAGCTGTGCGACTATTTTCTTGTCAAAAGGGCTCTGCTTCACGAAGTAAGCTCGTTTGCTGTGTTTCTTGTTGCTGTTGCTGACCTTATACATTGCAGTAACAAACTCTGGAGTTTCAACACTGTTAATAACAAAAAGACAACCAGCCATCTGACTTGATCCTGAGCCATTAGAGGGCCTGTCCATCTCCAATCCTCAAAGCGTGTCTCTCTAACAGCCACTTTGGTATAACACTCTTATGTTTCTCGGTTTTGCCAGTGAAGGTCTGAAAAAAAGGTCAACTAACAAAAATTCCGTACGCTTATGCTTTTACAGCCTGTTCTGTTCTAGCATTTGTCGATTTGTTCCTTATTATTAATATTTATTAGTTATTATTATTGTGGGCCGGGTAGCTCAGTCGGTATAGCGACTGAGCTACGGGCTGGACGGTCCGGGATCGAATCCCGGTGGGGACGAGATTTTCCGCCCGTCCAGACCGGCCCTGGGGCCCACCCAGCC
>Ga0123352_10021132_pt1 | contig 10374 bp, 4 predicted proteins | sample TergutLab28metaG_FD_89700 | JGI IMG/M metagenome (GOLD analysis project Ga0123352, IMG submission 89700) | Labiotermes labralis P1 segment gut microbial communities from Petit-Saut dam, French Guiana - Lab288 P1 | ecosystem: Host-associated > Arthropoda: Insects > Digestive system > Gut ... | reverse complement strand
GGCATGTAGATGAGGTTGTGGAAAACATATGTAGGTGGCATGTAGGTGAGGTTGTGGAAAACATATGTAGGTGGCATGTAGGTGAGGTTGTGGAAAACATATGTAGGTGGCACGTTGATGAGGTTGTGGAAAACATATGTAGGTGGCATGTAGGTGAGGTGGGCAATACGTGTGTAGGTGGATCCGTAAGATTTATGGAACATAGGTGAGGGTGTGGACAACATATCTAGATGGCTTATAGGTTAAGTTTGTGGACAACTTATTCGGATAGGTAAGGTTGTGGGAAACATATCTAGATGACCTATAACTGAGGTTGTGGGCGACATATCCAGATGGCTTATAGGTAGGTTTGTGGGCAACGTATTTGGATAGGTTAGGTTGTGGAAAACATATGTAGATGACCTATAACTGAGGTTGTGGGCGACATATCCAGATGGCTTATAGGTACGTTTGTGGGCAACGTATTTGGATAGGTTAGGTTTTGGAAAACATATGTAGATGACCTATAATTGAGGTTGTGGGCAACATATCTAGATTATACATTTATAAGGTTGGGGAAGACATGTAGGTGACATATAATAGAGGTTGTGGGCGGCGTATCTAGATGCTACATTGGTGAGGTTGTGAACAACATATCTAGATGGCACGTAGGTGAGGTTGTGGCCAACATATCTGGATAGGTAAGGTTTTGGCAAACATATCGCACACTGCATGCAATAGTGGCACAATTAAAAAATTACCCACTTGTAGTTGATATTACGATTGACCTCAAAAAGTACAACAACTACATTGACCAGTAATGGCATCTGGCGGAGTATATTTTGTCTAAGAAGTGTGCCGGTTTTTTCGGATGTAGGTCTTACATTTTTTAGCTCAATCGTTGTATTAACTCCAAAACGGCAATTTTTTTAGATGTGCCAATATTGCATTCAGTGAGCGATATGCAGACGGAACAAAGGTGGGGTTGTGGATAACATATCTCGATGCGTACATGGTTATGAATTGAAATATTTTAGGGTTTGAATATCTTCCAGATTTGGGGATATTTTATTCTTACTTATTGATCTCTCAATTGTACGTAAAATGATCAAGCGTCAGAAGGGTGCGGGTATCGCCATGTTGTTGTCAGTGTCGTTTTTGTATTGTTCGTCAGAACCTCTTAAGTGTAAGGTTCAGTTGGAGATCTCGGAGGCCCAGGGTTCTGTCTCAGGATAATTTGTGTGGAATTTATGGTGTGTCAAGTGGCAGGTGGCACTGGCACAGGGTTTTGTCCAAGTTCTTCTCTTTACACTAAACCAATTAACTTAACGTTTGTGTACTCACCCATTTCCATGTGCATTATTAACACTCAACAGCTGTCACACTAGGCACAGCTTTTATTGTACATTTCATAGTATTTTAAGGCATTCAAATATTATTTTAACTTTCTTATATACCTGTCTTCCTTTATTTTTTAATGTAATGTTTAGTGCGTGGTCACATGTCGACTCAGCCTCTAACAGAAATGATTACCACCAACATCCCCGGGGGATGTAAAAGCGGCCGGTGCGCAGGGCTGATAAACTTAATGGCTTCGTGTGCCGAGTGTGTTGATATCTATGAGTCTCACCCTCGTGGATTCCACGGGGCGTGTCCAGGCCTGTACAGGGGATTGCGTTAATTTTTCACACGCTGATTGGTGTCAGGAGGTCATCTGCCGAAGTCACAGATTTATCCTTTAAGTATGAAGTCATTGTCAGATATCTGCCAGCATTTTTGTTGCGTGTGGCGACAGAAGTGAGTGGAGCGCCTTTCATGTGAGTGGTCGATTGATTTCATTCACGTCCGAATGCTATGTAAGTGCGTCATTTTCTGTTGGTACAAGGGAAAATGATCTTGTGAAGTGTAGTTGCCGATAAACCTTAGCATTTTGTAACTTTCAAATCTTCCCGATTTTATAATAAAATTTAGACTTTTGAAAGTGTTTTTTTTTTTGTTTCAGTAATTTGTGTATAGAGGCTGATGATTTGTCTGTAATTCTGTTCATATTCGTTGTAAGTGGTCGTTATTTTATCGGACAATTATCTTTAGTCGTTTCCTGTCGGTTTGTTTGTCGTATTAACGTCGTCCATACGGCCGACGGCCCACACACGCGTGGGAGTAGCCGCTTCAGGTGAGGAGTATTAGTCGTCAGAAAAGACACACACACACACACATATATATATATATATATATATCAGAAAAGACACACACACACACACACAACATATATATATATATATGTGTGTGTGTGTGTGTGTGTGTGTGCGCGCGCGCGCGCGCCTGCCTCTCACAATGTGCAACATTCATACAAAATGTGCCGGTGTTTATGTGTATGTTATCCGACGTTGAATAAGGAGGAAAACGAATTTGAAAGTTTTCTCATTTCTTATGTGCGTTGTGTGGCAAAGGTGGTTCTTTTAATGTGCTGTCGTTTCTTACATACAATCCGTGGTTGTTGTGCCTTCTGTGTGTATATGTACGTATACGCTGAATTATTTCACTTAGCTCAGTCGGTATAGTGACTCACTACGGGCTAGACGGTCCGCGTATCGAATCCCGGTAAGGTTGAGATTTCCCGCGCCCGTCCAGGCCGGCCCTGGGGCCCAGCCAGCCTCCTAAACGATGGGTACCGGGTCTTTCCCGGGAGGAAAGCGGCTGGGGTGGGGGGCGTGGTGTTGACCACCCACCCCTATCTAGCGCCGAGGGTGAAGGAAGAATATAGCTATACATCTGCTCCCCCTGGGCCTTCGTGGCCTGTTCTTAGGTGAACTTTACCTTTACCTTACCTTTTATTGCGTACCTTATCTTCGGTTCAAACATGTGAACACGTGAATACTCTGGTACATACTGCGTACCTACTGGCTTCGTGACATAACTTAACCTGTCCTATTTCCACTTTATCCACTAGAAATTTTCCGCCCGTGCCTCGGTACGGCCACAGACGTATGCAGTAACAGGTTTTGCCGTGTTTTGCGAAAAAAAAATTACCAAGCTGCTGGTGATTTTAAGGTTGGCCAACCGTGCCGTAGTTTCGTAACAGCATTACGACATACAAATATGCAGACTTTATCGTTTGCACTTGTGTTTACACTGTCCGCTATTGTACTTGACAGTAGAAATAAGGAAACTTGGTCGCGTTGGGCATACAGAGAGGTGTCGTCTTCGGTTCCTGCAACGAGTTTGTTCTTCTTCAGCTTTCGCAATGCTTCGCGTTGTTAGGAGCGTTAACTTTGAGTTCTTGTGTGAGTTGGTGAAACGTGTCTTGAAGAAGAAAGAAAATATCAGGCTGTTTTTTACTTCAACAACTGCAACCATTGATATGGTGCTACAATCGACAGCACCTGTTGTTCGGAGGAAATTGTCCCTTCAGAGGTGGGTAATTTACAGTAACGAAACTATCAGTAGAACTTACAAAATCGACACAAGAACGTAAAGTCATAGGCCTGTACGAAATTTGCGGTTCATTTAATTTGCTGTTTACGCCTGATTCAGGCAAATTCATCCGGCTTTACGTACGTAGAATGACCTTATGTTTATTGGACCGTGCGTCATCTTGATAGTCGAATAAAGAGAGACCAACTTGATGACACTTGCTTTATTATTTCATTATTTAATGCTCAACATGTTTCGGATGTTAATACATCCATCCTCAGTAGCTTGCGACTTATTTGTTGAGTTATTTCATGGGATGTATTGCTCTGGTTCGATGTGTGTTGGTGTTACGTTGTGGTTTGGCTGGGGTGGTGTGGTATCCGGATGCAGGCTGGAGCACTACTAGAGTGACCTCTTAACAGTATTTAAGTTCATCTAAAGTACTTTATTCGATAATACTGCGTGCATCCCCCCCCCCCCCCCGCAACATACTACAACCAAATATAAAAAAGTAAAGTTGTCCCTTTTCGCGCCGTGAAGGCACAGCTCCCCCCATTTTTAACCGCTGCACTAGTTGGCGGTCAGTTGTAAACGTCACACCCCGGCCGCCTTAAGATCCCCGGTACCCATCGAAGGAGACTGTGTGGGCCTCAGACCGGGGTCAGGAAATTTTGGTGGAGAGAAAAATCTGTCCCTCCCGGAATTCAAACCCCCGGGACATCCACTCCTTAGCCAAGTCGCTCAGACCCGGTCAGGAAGTTTTGGGGGAGAGAAAAATCTGTCCCTCCCGAAATTCGAACCCCCGGGACATCCACTCCTTAGCCAAGTCGCTCAGACCCGGTCAGGAAATTTTTGGGGGAGAGAAAAATCTGTCCCTCCCGGAATTCGAACCCCCGGGACATCCACTCCTTAGCCAAGTCGCTCAGACCCGGTCAGGAAGTTTTGGGGGAAAGAAAAATCTGTCCCTCCCGGAATTCGAACCCCCGGGACATCCAGTCCTTAGCCAAGTCGCTCAGACCCGGTCAGGAAGTTTTGGGGGAGAGAAAAATCTGTCCCTCCCGGAATTCGAACCTCCGGGACATCCACTCCTTAGCCAAGTCGCTACAACTACGAATTAAGATTTTTTAGGCACTTGTCCGTTGAATTATTTGTATCATCTGCTAAATAGTATGAAGTTTGGTTAGATCAGTTGATATAGTGATCAGGCTACCTGGACGATGCAGGAATTCGGATCCGTTTACTGGCTGGTCCACGAATATTTTGTCTCTTTCCCACAGCGTCCAAAGTGGCTCCGGTGCCCACCCAGCCTCTTATTCGTTTGGTACCGGATGCTTTTCCACGGGGTTAATGTGGCCGGCGCTTGTAGCTGCACTTAGTGCCGAGGTTAAGGATTCGTGAAGCTACGTTCCAGCTCCCCCCATGTGCCCTCAAGTTGGGGCGCTTAATTAAGATCAAGTGTAACTTTACCTGTACACATGTCCCTAATACTGAGCCGGGTTAATCCCACTTCACATCCGTCTGTCCTGTATCATTAAGATCTGCTTCTAGGTTTTCCAAGCCTTCAGATTTTCCTGTAAAAACCCTGCTTGTATTTCTTTTCTTCCCCATACGTTCCACTTGTTCTGACGGATAACAATGGGGTCAGCTCTTGATGTTGTGCATTACAGATCTCTTTGTTATGACGTTATTTGCGTATGGACGTAATGATACTCCCGAAACGTCGCGTGTTTATAAAAGATACGACACAACCAATGTACATTGTGCAACATATGTTTTCTTCGTTCTGCAACAGCCCTCCCTAATGGGGCCAGGGGGCCCTGATATTGATGCTGCACGATCGCACTCAGACGCATCACATTCGGTGGGAATCCTCTGGACGAGTGATCAGCCCGACGCAGAGACCTCTACCTGACGACACACAGCACTGTCAACAGACACACATCCATATCGTGGGCGAGATTCGAACCCACAATCGCAGCAAGCGAGCGGCTGCAGACCCACGCGCTTCAGACTGTGCGATTACTGTACATTGTGCAACGTTGTGCTAATATAATGAATATCCAGGGTATTTGAATATCTGCTAGACAATTAGTAGCACAATCAATGAGGCAGGATTCCAGGCTGTAAATCATACACGTTCTGCGCAACTTCATTTTGGAGAATTTTTAGTTCTCTAGCTGTTTAGTTGATTACAGCGTATACAGTCTAGTGGCTGGAGTGTTTCTCACTTGCACGATGCTAAAAATTCACCACGAGGTTACATTCGTCATCCTTCGTACACTGTAACGACTGCGTAGTGGAGCCGTCTGTGTGGCAGTAATTTAATGACAGATGTAGCATAAAAGTGAGCAAATATAGAGGTATGCTATGACATCAGATGTCTGTTAAGCAGATTTAGATGCACTGAAATTTGGAGGCGTAGGGTGTGGGTGTCATCGCCGAATAGCAAGAAGGCCCACTACTTATCTGTCTTTTGGTGTTAAGCAATCTCAGTACAGGCCTGGACAGGCCCAGAGGGTTCCAGGAGGTTGAGGCTCCCAGATTTCAAGACAGTCGGCACATGAAGCTGGTAAGGTTGTCTTCTCGGCCGCCTGGAAAGATTATGTCAAATTATGAAAAATTCCAATGACATTATCGGGAATCGAGCTGCGACCTTCCGACTTGTGGCGCAGTGCCTGAACTAACTGCACCAACGCGTACCCCATCTTGCTGCATCGTAATATTCAATGAGGTTTCGGAGGGTCATTTCCCAGATGTCCGATCCATTCATAGGTATCGCGTTTGCAGCACTAGATTATATGGAACTTTTACCTTTACGCCCCGTATTGATTTGGTGTTATAGTTGGTAGCAAGGGAGAAGCTTTGCCGTAAGTTCGTACTTCATATATTAAGGGGCAGTACAGTAAGCGCTTCTTTGCGAATGTCGTCAAGTTCTGTTGTCTGTTATTTTCAATGTATTATCATGTGGCATTTTTGTGAAGTAGTTTATCGTGTACGGATAAGTTTAGTAACAGGTTTGTAATCTCCAAAACAAGTTACATTTCTAGGCGATTTTAGAGACGTAACTTTGCACTGCGGATTCCCTCTCCATTTTTATTTTCTGGGGGATCCAGTGGAAGTTGTTGCCTGTAGGAACTTCCAAGATAGCTCATGCTCGAGGGTTTGAACCATGCAATAATTTGGAAAAGTCACCGAATTTGTATAATAATTGACGCGTTAGAAGGGTCGTTATTTGGTAGCTGTGGAGACTTATCTTCCATCTTCCAGAAATAAATAACCACTCCGGAAGACTTGTCTTCGCACATTTGTTTAGTATTTGTTATCAATATCGATGTTCTAAAGGTTGACCAAGCCGGTGCCAATGGCCGAGCGTTCTGAAGATCTACATCTTCCGCTCGCCTGCTGAGACTGTGGGTTCGAATCCCACCGGGGGCATAAATGCCTGTCCCTTGTGAGTGTTTTGTGTTGTCATGTAGAGGTCTCTGCGACCAGCTGGTCACTCGTCCAGAGGAGTCCTACCGACTGTGGTCCGTCGTTATGTGTGATGTAGGAAACATCATGAATCAGGAGGCCCTGACCCACTGGGGGCTGTTGTGCCAAAAAAAATGCCAACCTCTGTGACTAAGGGCGAGCCCTTGGTATCCTATTGAACACAAATATAGTGTAATGGGTCTGTAAATTGCATGACGGCATCTCCTCCGTCATCGACACGCACTGCTGTCCATTCTCGATGCCCAAACCCGGTTATTCACCGAAACTGTAACACATTTGCGGCTGGCTGGACTGGACAAGACGTACAGCTGTCGCTGCGCGTACAATTATGGCGTGTGGGGAAGTGAAGGTATAACTCTAAGCGTTATTACTATGGGCATACAGCATACTTCGAAACTCCGGGACGCTGTAACCCAGTGACACAGCGTCAACACCCGGGAAGACCTGAGTCTTCAGATGTTGGCTTCATTGTATGTTCTGTCGTACTTTTTCAAGTGCGATAAATCTTTACCGACATTTCAACAATCGTAGCTACATTAGTGTCGCACTAATGACACTGGAAAGAGTCTACAGTTTACACGCACGGCCGTGAAAAGCACAGTGTCCCGAGCCATGTATAACTTACGCGGAATGTATTCCATTTTTTTATTCCATTTCCGCAATCGACGTTCGAACTACGCCTGCGTTCCTGCCTGAAGGTGACAGGCAGCCCAAACGGCACTTGTTTTGTCAGTTGCGTAAGCCTAAGTCACAGTGGCTGTGTTTCCTGTTTACGAAAACAGCTGACTCTTCTGGAATATTTTCTGCGTGGAGCCGGAAGGTCGCGGGTTAGATTCCCGACGGTGTCGCTGTAGCCTTGCGGTCGACTCAGCCGGTGCATAGGGCCTTGGTACCTCCATGTGCCGAATGTCTAGAAATTCTAGGAGCCTCAACCTCGTATATCCCTAAGGGCCTGTCCAGGCCTGCAGAGGGATTGCTTTGCATTTTTTTGGTTCCTAATATCATTTTTGGACGGAAAAAGAGGGCGTGTCCGGAGAAAAGAAGACGTATTGTGACCCAACCTTGTACCTTATTTCTTTAATGTTCGTTTTAATATTATCATGTCGAAATTCATGTTGTTTACGAAGAGAACGAGTAGCAACGTTTCTGACTGCTATTCGCCACGTGACCCGTTCGAATCCTGGCCAGAATATCGACTTGTGAAAGGGGTTTCGTGGTTTTCTTCGGTTCCTCAGTGCAGATTCCTTGACTACCTGAAATTAGGCCAGGGCCATTTCTTTCCACATCCGAATTTATGATTGCGCCGATCTCCCTCAAATTTGATAGCGTTGTTAAACCATACATAATTAAATACAGGAAGGTGTGGACTGTCTTAGGATGGCGATCAGTGGCGGAATGTATTAAGCCCAGTACGACGCAAAATTTCGTAATTCCTTTACTAGCTGGCTTGCTTTTTCGTTTTCTTTATTCTTATTCTCAAGGAAGACTCGGCTGCATGATGTCATGTGCTAACCAAGATCTTAATTCTGTTGTTTCCACGAGAAAAGTTTCACTGAATAAATTGATTGATCCACCGGAAATGCAACAAGTAGTTGGTAACTGGCGGGAACCAGGTTCACGTTGCAACTGTCGTATGCTAATCGACGGATTAGCTTGCGTACTGACGTTGGGACGAGAGAGAGATAGCAGAAGGTGCGCTTGCGCGAAAGCGTGACAAATCCTGTCCTCTATACCTCAAGTCTCTCGTGTGGTTGAACTGGCTCAGATGTATCGATGAGGTTCCACGGTACGCATCGAGGGATGGGTTGCGTGACGGAGTGTGGTTGTGGACTGACGTTACAGGCTGAAGAAACAATTAAAATCCAGTGGTGAATCAAAGATCTGCGTTTTCAGCTACGCTACGGACGTCCTGTAACGAGAAAACTGGTTGTGCGTCTGGCTTGTAACCACCCACCAGCCTTACCTGCCAAGACCTGTCTTATTTACTGGTGACGTCATTAACCAGTTCGTCTCGCGTGGTACGTGGCAGATTTTTAAAATGTAGCCCGTGAGTAAGTCATTAACAGTGACGTCTTAACATTTTTTGGCGCAGTAGGTCATCGTCACGGAGTTCAGTGCATCAGAAAACCCGGTGAATGTTGGCGTGTAGTGCAGTGGGGGCTGTAGACGACGTTTGTCGAAGAAGTGGAGAACAGTACAGTGAGAGGTGAAACTACTTCTGGGCGTTTAGTATAAAAACAGCCTCGTTAAGAGAGTGAAGTGTTTCATTTTTCCTCACAAAATCCGTATCAACGTGCAGTGAAGTCCTTGTTTGAGGTACCTGTGTTCAAAACTGATGGAAGGCGTGATCGGTTTTGGTTTGGCGTGTTTGTTAGAGTCGGGTGTGTAGCAATGAAGTGATTCTATGAAAGGTATTTTTCTCTTTCCTAGCTCGAATGAAATGAGAGGGATAGTTTTGGAATGCTTTTAGGAGGTTTTACTAACCTTGTTTACTAAAACGTTGTAACAATAAATTAGTTATACATTTTGTGATATTCGTTTTAAGTATAATGTTGTGTCATGTTGAATGTCAGATTTAAAAAAAAAAATAATTTCGAAAATGCATTTTTTATGTTGTAACTAACATGCATCTACAAGATTTATTTGCGTTTAGAGGTTTATCATTTGAGTAAATTGAATTTTACGATGACTGTTTGGCCCTTTGTTTTGAGTTGATTTCAACATGGAAACACGAGACAGTAACAGCATGGAAGAATCGGAAGTGTGAGAGTTCTGCTGTATCAAGCCTGTGACCAGTTTGACTAGTTATATGGCGAATAATGTTAAATTTTTTATTGATGAATTCAGTGCAAACTGATATCGAGTGAAGATAAGTATACTGGCTTAGACCGAACTGCCATGAAGCTGCAGCTCATTGTTGTGGAAACAGGTGAAAGATGGAGGCGTGCTCTGCTCAGGTGAGAGATGGGGCATTTGTCAGTGGCGGCTTGTTATTGAAGGACCGTATATTTTTATGAGTTAGTTGTTGGATGTTATTGCTTTTATGTTTACATGCGTTTAAAGGAAAGTTTTGACTAACAATTTATGTTCTTATTTCAGGGGATGGCGTTCTCTAGATTTTATTTTCTTGCATATAATGGCAATATTTTATTCAGATTTTTCGGCGCCTACATCTGTAGGTGTCTTGTGTTCATTTTATGTGTATTTTTAAGGAGATTTTAAAGTCGCAGTTGTGTGATATACAGGGTTATTCGAAGTGATTGTCGGGGTTTTAACAACTTGTCATACACATTACACTTGAGATAGGAGTATATGTATTTTTTTATTTAATAGAACAACACTCCAAGTGTTTGTTACATGCCTTACAGATGCTGTATATGTGCACCCTTTGTGATTCTACAAACATCAACACGATAATCGAGTTCGTTCCAAACTGTTTGTAGCATGTCAGCGGTGATGGTTTCAATGGCGGTTCTGATTCGTACCTTC
>Ga0123352_10021131_pt1 | contig 10375 bp, 7 predicted proteins | sample TergutLab28metaG_FD_89700 | JGI IMG/M metagenome (GOLD analysis project Ga0123352, IMG submission 89700) | Labiotermes labralis P1 segment gut microbial communities from Petit-Saut dam, French Guiana - Lab288 P1 | ecosystem: Host-associated > Arthropoda: Insects > Digestive system > Gut ... | reverse complement strand
TCTTGTCCGGGTTGGCGATTACTACAAAAAGCAAGGCAGACTTCTTGATGCCTTAAAAATGTATTGGATTGCCCCGGATCGGACAAAGGCAGAGCCTATTATCATGCAGCTGTCTGTATTGATACAAAACCTGATTCAGAATGGGGGAGATAACACCAATGAGTGATACAACGAACGAAGAAGATCAAAAAGAAGATGCTATCTCAAAAATCGAAGAAACCAAGGAAGAGGATGCCATCTCAAGAATCTCAAAGAAAGGTTATCAGCTTCTTAAAGAGAGCAAGGTTTCTGAGGCAAAGGCATGTTTTCTTAAGATCCTTGAAACAGACGAAGCCAACAACTACGCCTTGGTAGGTATGGGAGATGCCGGGCGCAAGGAATCTGATTTTCGTACTGCTATTGTCTACTATAGGCGCTGTCTTGAGCACCACATAGGAAACAACTACGCACTCTTTGGCCTTGCCGATTGCTACAAGGCGCTTAACCAGTACCGTGATGCCATTGAAATATGGGAGCAGTACCTGCTGCGCGATCCCAAAAACATAACCGTTCTTACACGGGTTGCAGATGCGTACCGGAAAGTGCGGAACCACAAGCGCTCCAAGGAAGTGTACCTAAGCGTGCTTGAAATGGAAAGCAGCAATCCCTACGCCATTATTGGGCTTGGACACCTTCACTATGATTTTAAGGAATACGAAGAAGCGTTGACCTACTGGGAACGAATGCGTGATTACCATGGAGAAAAGGTTGATATCCGTGTTTTGACTTCAATCGGGAACTGCTACCGGAAGTTAAAAAAGTTTAAGGACGGTACCCCCTATTTTGAAATGGCACTGAAAAGAGAACCGCAAAATTTCTATGCGCTCTTTGGACTTGCCGATTGCTACCGTGGTTTAAATAATCAAAGCAGCTCGCTTGAATTCTGGAACCGCATACTCCAGCAAGACCCCCGTAACAAAACTATCCTTACCCGTGCAGGGGATGCGTACCGCACACTCAACGATTTTGAAAATGCCGTTAATTGTTACGAACGTGCTCTTAATATTGAGTTTGATACCTACGCTGTAGTGGGGATGGCGCTTGTTGCCAAAGCCCAAGTGAGGTATGACGAAGCGATAGAATCATTTAAGCGTCTTATCCAGCAAGATCAAAAGAACCCTCGTCTTTACATTGAACTTGCAGACTGTCAGACTAAAAAGGGCGACAAGCGCAAAGCTGTTGAAGCCCTTGAAAGCTGGCAGCAACTGGGAATCCGCAACAATGCCATTAATGAGATGCTGGACAAGCTGAGATAAGCCGCTAGTTTTCCAGAAACACAGGGTAAACCCAATGGGTATACCCTGTCGTTGTCCAAAAGCCTGACAAAACTATCAACGTATCAATACGATTTTAAGATACCCAACAAGCGTTCCTTGCTAATTGAACGGAGAAAGTTGGCAAGCCGTGGGCCCTGATCCTTACCGATAAGGGCCTGGTATGCGGCGCGGAAAAGCGCTTTTCCTTCCATGCCGCATTCCTCGGCAACGCGGTAAATTGCTTCTGCACAGGACTTGTCATCGGTAAAGCTTTCGATTCTGGCAATGAGCTTATCGCGTAAAAGGCGGATTGCGCTCTTCTCAGCATCGCTTAATACGCTGGAAGGTTCACTTCCTGAAGGTTTCAGCTTGAAGCGGAAATCCTCTGGAGCGCATTCTTCAACCCAGTATTTGGCGCACACGGCACGGGTACGAAGCGCGTCAATTTGCGCTGCTGTCGGAATTAAAGCAGCGTCAGTACCGCGGCTTAAAGCGGCAAGCGCCTTATCAATATCACCATCGGCAATTTGAATCAGGTTGCACAGATGACGAAACGGAACTTGAAACGGCATAACTAGAGGGAAAACCGTTTTACCATCAGCCGCAGTTTTTACCTGCGAAAGCTCGTAAATTCGCTTTTGCCAGAGGTAGGTATTTTCATCTTTGGCGCTTTCAAGCTTCCAGGCAATGCGCTCGGTTTTATCGTAGTCCTCGTAAATCTTAATTACGTCAAGGTCAAAGGAAATCGTAAACTCAGTATTCGGGCGCGTGCCTGCAAAAAGGTAGCGCGTCAGTTCAGGCGTGTAAACCCGCAATATATCGGGGAGATCAATAACCTTTCCCTTAGAGCTGGACATCTTACCAGGCGTTCCTTTGATACCGATAAAATCGTAGCGGAAGGTAACTGGCGCTTCCCAATCGTAGACTTCTTTACACACGTGGCGCGAGGTATCAAAGCTGCCGCCTGAACTATGGTGATCTTTGCCAGCGGGCTCAAAGTCAACCTTTTCGTACGCCCAGCGCATGGGCCAATCAACCCGCCACAGGAGCTTTGCTACGCTGGTTTTCCGCAAATCAACTGCCGCTTTATTTCCGCACAATTCGCAATGATAGGAAAGCTCCCATTCGCCGTCCCACGAATCAATTCCTGTAGTATCGCGGCTGCACTGCTCGCAAAACACACTTACGGGCCACCATTCGCCCTGTATCTTGTGATCTTCATCGCGGAACTTATCAAGGATGGTTTTAAGCGTTTGCCGATGTAGAAGTGCTTTGCGGATTCCCTGTGCGTACTTCGATGCGCGGTAATTTTGCGCCTGGTACAAATACTCTGGATTTATACCGACCTCTGGCAGCGCAGACTCAACATCAACTTCGTGATGCCGAGCGTAACTTTCATCTCTGCCCCAGGGATCGGGAACAACCGTAATCGGGAAACGAAGGAACTGTGCCAGTTCATCGCGTTTAGGCATGTTTTCAGGCACTTTTCGGAACACATCGTAATCATCCCACGAATAAATAAAGCGCACCTTTTTTCCCATGTCCCGAAGCGCGCGGACGATAAGCTCAACGGAAATAATTTCGCGGAAGTTTCCGATATGCACCGTACCTGAAGGCGTAATTCCTGAAGCACAGGTATAATGCTCATTGAGGTGAGAATCCCTGTTTCCCTTTTCGCGCACTATCTTTGCCGCAGTTTCATCTGCCCAGTGTGAATACACTTCCCGCGTGCGCTGCGGTGTTTGTTCGTTTCCCATACAACAAGTATAGCCTGAATGAAAGCACCTGTGAAGTAGGCGGCGTTTGTTTCTCTGGCTGGCAACAATAGAGTTGTCGAACAAGTCCAATGCCTTGAATAACCAGCGATAATAGTATAGTTTTGTTTCATGGGAGATAGCAACGACAGGCTTATCTTTAAAAACTACGAATACTTTAAAGCCGTTATTGAAGCAGGCGGGGTTTCAAAAGCGGCAGAAAAGCTCTTTATATCTCAATCATCGGTAAGTAAGTACCTGAAACGCCTTGAAGATAACATCGGCTTTAAGCTCTTCAGTCGGCAATCCTACCCGCTTTGCTTAACTAAAGAAGGGGAATTGTACCTTAAATATGTCAACCAGATTTTTGAGCTTGAAAAAGAATTTAAAAGTACGATCTTTGCGTTAAAAGAAAGCTACCTTGGCGTAATAAAAATCGGCATTCCTTTTTTTCATTCCTCGATATTCTTTCCTGCAATTACCCTTACGTTTAACGAGCGTTACCCGCAAATACGCATTAAGGCATACGAAGGATCGTCAAAAGAAATCATGACCATGCTTGATCAGGACAAAGTTGACTTTGCCGTTATATTCAACCTGCCCCACAACAATACCGATATGATTTTTGAACCCCTGGTAAATGAACGGATACTGTTAATTATTGATAAATCCCACCCTGCAATAAAAAAAATTACCTTTGATCCGAAACTTGAAATTAATAAAATCAGCAATGCGGACTTTCTTAATTTTAAGGACGAGCATTTTGTGTTGACAAAGAAAGGGCACACCAGCAGGCAAATGGTACAAAATTATTTTGACAAGCTGGACTTTAAACCGCACACCATACTGGAAACTTCAAACAAGACCACGATAATTAACCTGGTAGGAAACGGCGTAGCTCTCGCCTTCATCCCCGAAATTGTTTTGAAATTTAAAACAAAAAAGCCAGATGTCCTGGCTTTTGAGATCGATGATCCAGTATTACAGCGGGAACTTGGCATTGCATACAACGCTGACAATCTGCTGATTAAACACCACAGACCGCTGATCGATATTTCCAAGGAGATCATTCTTGATTATCTTTCACCTGATAAGGGTGAGCGGTAATCGTACGCTGTTACAGTTCGATCATCACCTTCACAACGTCAGGATGTCCTTCTGCAGCATACTCGTATGCTGCAATAGAATCTTCAAACTTGAAGCGCTTGCTGATAAGCCGCTTTATATCAATTTTTCCAGACTTCACTAAGAGAAGAGCTTTTTCAAAGGTATTTGTGTAGCGGAACACGGTTGCAATGCTTAAGCCGCGGACTTGCAAAAGCGCAATGTTTATCGGCGCAGTTCCATTCATACAGCCAATAATTACGATATTGCCGCCGCGCCGCGCCATGCGGAAAAAATCGGGGTATATGCGCGGGTTTCCCGATGCTTCAAAAATAACATCTGCACCAAGTCCGCCTGTCTCCCTCATAACAAATTCTTCAAGGTTTACCTTTGCAGAGTTCACAGGAATTATATTTGCGTAGCTTCCCGCTATATCGAGTTTTTCCTGCTTTACATCGGAAATGAAGACCTTGCTGCAGCCGCCTGCAAGCGCCGATATTGCACACATAATTCCAATCGTGCCGCATCCCGTTACCAGGGCAACATCGCCTGGTTTGATCTGTGCTTTTTTTGCAGCTTCTATTCCCGTTGAAAGCGGCTCCATCATTGCGCCTTCCGCTGCACTCATTCCTTCTGGAAGCTTAAAGCAAAAGCGCGCAGGGTGCACAACGGTTTCCCTAAGGCATCCGTGTACAGGGGGAGTTGCCCAAAAGACAATGTCTGGATCAAGGTTGTAGTTTCCTTCAAGAACTTCATGCCGCTGCATAGTGGGGATTCCTGGCTCCATGCAAACTACATCGCCAACCTCAACATTTTTTACAGCCGCGCCTTTTTCAAGAATAACGCCTGCAGCTTCGTGCCCCAAAATCATTGGCGCTTTTACAATAAAATCACCAATAGCACCTTCAAGGTAATAGTGAATATCGCTTCCGCATACACCGCAGGCTTTGATCCCAATTTTAACATCATGCGGACCAACAGTTTCTTTCACATCAAAATCACGCAGGCTAAGTTTCTTAACCGATTCCAGTACCAATGCTTTCATGGGTGTCTCCTCTCTATATCGTATACACTTGTTTGCGCAGATCCAAATACTGCGCATATATATCTTCATAGTGTGCAACGTTTTCTTTTATCGGGGACGTTTTTTTGCTGGTGTCAAGGACAATATGTTCCCCGCATAAGGCAGGCACTGAACCTTCGCCGCATACATTCATCGCTTGAATCACAGCGCCAAAAGCGCCAGCTTCCTTTCCCTTTACGCCAATTATTTCCACGTTAAATACATCAGCGGTAATTTGCCGCCAGGGGGCGCTGTTGCTGCCGCCGCCAATTAAGCGCATCTGGCTAAAAAAATTCCCCGAACCTTTAAGTAAACCTGCTCCCCAACGAAGACCAAAGACGGCTGCTTCCGCTGCAGCACGAATGCAATTTGCCTGAGTAAAGTTTTTCATGGTTAGTCCGCAAATGCTGCCCTTAGCTTCGGGGAGGCTCGGAATGCGTTCGCCGTTAAAAAACGGAAGCATGATGATGCCTTCAGAACCAACGGGCGCAGCTGCCATCTTCGCATCAAAATCATCAAGAGGCAGGGCAAGTAATTCCTGCACCGCTGTTGTTACCGATGTTGCATTCATGGTACACACCGTTGGAATCCAACCATTGGGAATAGCATTCTGAATCTGAATAGTATCAGGATACCCTTTGGGGCGCTGGTCGGTAAATATACTGATAACGCCTGATGTTCCTAAATTTATGGAAGCTATACCTGGTGTAACATTTCCCGTTCCAACAGCCGCCATCATATTATCACCGCTTCCTGCAGCAACTACGCATGTTTTGCTTATGTCATATTTTTCTGCAATTTCTTGAGTTACCGTTCCTACAGGATCTGAATCACCGATGACAGGAGGCAGGACTTTCTTAAAATTCTGCGCAATGAGCGAAAGCATGGTGTCGCTCCATGTTCTATCGATAACATTAAAATAACCTGTACCTGAAGCGCTTCCTGCATCGGTTGCAATTATTCCAGTTAAATGATAATTGATATAATCTTTAGGGTTCATTACATGGGTAATTGTATTAAATAGTTCAGGATTATTTTCTTTTAGCCATAGTAATTTTGAGACGGTGTAGCCCACAGGAATTGCCGTTCCAATTTTGCGGATAACCTGCGTACTTCCTCCAGCTGCAGTAATATAACGCTCATTTGCACTGGCTGTTTCAGTATCGTTCCATAGCTTTGCACGGCAGAGCGGTTTTTTATCTGCGCCTAAAACAACAAGCACGTGATGCTGACCTGAAACACTGATACCTGCTATTTTTTTTCTGTCAGCAGTGCTTATGTTTTTCAGTGCATCACTCATTGCACCATCAAGGGCTGTAATCCACCATGAAGGTTCTTGCTCTCTTGCTCCAAATTTATTGGCATACATTTCATGAGCGCGATAACCATCGCCCAGAAAGGATTTTGATTCAGAATCATACACGACAACTTTCGTCCCCTGAGTTCCGCAATCAATGCCGATATAACACGCCATACAATTCCTTTACGGGAAGCTTGTAACAGAGAGTTTCGTAATTACAGAAAACTCCCTGTTACGCACGATAAATTCTATTTAATCGCGCCTGTTGCACGGTGTGCATCAATCAAAGAATCCACGTTATCAATGGTGATAATCGGGCAGTCAATGTCCGTGTTCACTAGACCTGTTACCGCACCTGAGCGGATTTGGTCGGCAAGCTGCATCGTGATACGGGCAAGCTCGTGGGCGTTCTGGAACGATGTTGTCGTCATAAGACCCTCCTGAATTAAGAGGGCGGCTTCCGCAGTGCCGTCAACACCGTACACCAGCAAGTTGGCAAAGCGGGGATTACCTCTGGTAACTTCGATAGCTCCTGCTGCCATATTATCGTTCATTGAAATTACCGCGTGTATTTGATTGTGCGCTTGTACCCAGTCTTCCATGTATCTCATTGCCTCATCCTTGTTCCAGTTGGCAACTTGTTCACCAGCAATTCGAACATCAGGACGCTTGGCGAAAAACTCCTGCTCCCAAGCTCTTCTGCGCTCTGTCGAGTGCAAATTCCCTGGGGGACCAGTAAGGACGACAACCTGCGCATTCTGCGGGACTTGCTGTAGTGCAAACCTTGCATTGATAGCTCCTTGCTCGTAGGGATCGGCATCAACACTGTGCGTAATTCCTTCAAGTCCTGGAACGCGGGGATTGGTCAAAATGATCGGCACTTTTGCATCAACAACACGATGAATCGATGGTGTTTGCGCTTCACCGTTGTTCGGCTGCAGAATAATTAAATCAAAGCGGTTGGCAAGGGCGTTTTCAATGTGGGTATTAACAACGTGATCACTTGCCTGCCCGTCAAATATCGACAACGCAATATCAGGGTAGTTTTGCGTTTCCTCCCGCATCGAGTTGGCAAGCCACGCGGCAAAAGCATCGCCTTGTGCACGTGCAACAAAAGCTACGCGATACTTACCAGCATCTGCACTTTTCTTGGCAGTACAGGCGGTTAAACCGATCATCAGTAAAGCCAACACTACTATCAACTTCTTCATACTACACTCCTCCAAAACCTATATCATTTTAAGCATACGCTTAAATATCCACATTACAACTCTATTACATCACATTAAAATCAAATAGATGCTTCTTTATTTGCACTGTCCTGTCCTTTTTCGTTTTGCGGTACAATAAGCGCTTTGGGGCGGGCGCGTCTATTCTTTGTGTAAATATCGATGATTACGGCTAAGGCAATAATCGCACCACGGGTGATCTGCTGAATGTAAGAATTGATCTCCAGAAGGTTCATGATATTGCCAAGAATGCCCACGATGAACGCACCTGCAAACGTTCCCATTGCAGTTCCGATACCGCCAGAAAAACTCGTGCATCCGATAACGGCGGCGGTAAGCGCGTCAAACTCAAAACCCTGCCCTGCATTCGGCAATCCCGCATTTACCCGCGACATAAAAATAACACCAGCCAAACCAACGAAAGAACCGTTAATCACGTAGCAGAGAAACTTTGTCCGTGCAACACGGATACCTGAAGCATTTGCAGCTTCTTCATTACCGCCTATCGCATACAGCGAGCGCCCAAACCGAGTTTGATTTAATATGTACCACGTTACTACCAATATAAAAACCATAAAAATAATCGGAACGGGAATTGAAAATAAACTTCCCTGTCCGAATATTACAAAATCCCCAATTTGAAGAATATTCTGCCCCATGGTAAACAGCAGAGCTGCGCCGCGTGCAGCAGTCATCACTGCCAAGGTTGCGATAAAGGGAGGAATTTTACATACGGCAACCAGAACTCCGCTGATACAGTTAAACAGCACACCGATAAGGATACCTGTTGCAAACGCAACAAAAAGCGAACCCGTTAAGCGGTACATAAACACGGCAAGTACGCCTGAAAATGCCATAACAGCGCCTGAAGAGAGGTCTATTGTCCCTGAAATGATAAGCATTGTTACACCAAGTGCAAGAATGCAGACAACGGCATTTTGGCGCAAAACATTGGTTAAATTAATTACCGACAAGAAATTGTTGTTGAGCAACGCACTTGCAATAAATACGCAGATCAAAATAACGAAAATGCTGTATCTGCTTAAAAATGCAAACACTTTTGCAAGCTGAAAACCTTCACTCTTAACCACAAGCATAATCCCCTTTACACGCTGTTACTCTGTAGCTTTCAACGTTCCCGTTGCATACTGCATAATTAATTCCTGGGAAAATTGTTCGCGCGTTAATTCTGCTGCAATCTTTCCCTTTGACATCACGTAAATGCGATCGCACATTCCCAGGAGCTCAGGCATTTCTGAAGACACCATGATGATTCCTTTTGTTCCGTCTTTTACAATTTCACTCATCAACTTGTAAATTTCGTACTTTGCCCCAACATCAATACCGCGTGTCGGCTCATCAAGAATGAGAACCTCTGGGTCTTTAATAAGCCATTTTGCCAAAACGACTTTTTGCTGATTTCCACCCGAAAGATTAGCCGTGCGAAACTCAATCGAAGGCGTTTTAATTTTGAGGTTTTCACATTGGCGCTGCACTTCAGCCGTTTCTTGTTTCCTTCGCAGCCGTCCGCCTGAAATGTACCGTGAAAGATTTGGCAGACTGATATTTTCCCTGATACTGCGGACTAACACAAGCCCGTAACGTCGGCGATCTTCGGAGCACATGGCAATGCCGCTTTTAACGCTCTCGCTTACCGTTTTCACAGAAACAGCTTTTCCGCCAATGTTAACCTCACCAGAATCAAGCGGATCTAAGCCGCATAATGCGCGCATAACTTCAGTTCTTCCTGCGCCGATAAGACCTGCAAAACCAATGATTTCACCTGCATTAAGCGTAAAGATAATGTTTGAAAACACATTGCGGCGATTTAAGCGTTCAACATTCAAGAGGCACTTCGTGGAAGCGGTATTTGTTTTTGGATAATCTTTTGACAGTTCCCGCCCAACCATCATTGAAATAATTTTATCGATGGTCATGTTTTGGATGACATCACTGCCAACAACTTTTCCATCGCGGAAAACGGTTACACGGTCTGCAATTTTAAATATCTCATCCATTTTGTGGGAAATGTAAATGATACTTTTCCCCCGCTTTTTCAGATCCTCGATTTTCGTAAACAGATCATCGGTTTCTTTTTGCGGCAATGATGACGTGGGTTCATCCATAATTAAAATCGATGAATCCTTGTAAATCGCCTTCAGTATTTCAAGCATTTGAATATCGGCAATACTTAAATTTTTAAGCTTGGTATGCACGCCTTCGCTCATACGCGGATTATTCATCATGCCTTCACGGCGAAGCAGATCTTCGGTTGTTTTATGGATAAACTTCCAGCGTACTTGCCCCAGCTTATTAATCGGAAGATTTCCCAGAAAAAGACTTTCGGCAACGCTCATTTCAGGGATGTAGGTACACTCCTGAAAAATCATTGCAATGCCGCGCTTGTACGCATCAAGCGGATTTTGAATTTGAGTGGAGCTGCCGTCAATGAGTATTTCCCCATTATCAGCTTTGAAAAACCCGTTGATGATTTTCATCAGCGTTGATTTACCTGCGCCATTTTCGCCGCAGATAGCGTGCACTTCGCCGCGATATGCACGGAAACTTACCGAATCCAGCGCCAAAACGCCAGGAAACGCCTTTGTTATGTTTTTCAGTTCGAGGATTGC
>Ga0123352_10021128_pt1 | contig 10376 bp, 11 predicted proteins | sample TergutLab28metaG_FD_89700 | JGI IMG/M metagenome (GOLD analysis project Ga0123352, IMG submission 89700) | Labiotermes labralis P1 segment gut microbial communities from Petit-Saut dam, French Guiana - Lab288 P1 | ecosystem: Host-associated > Arthropoda: Insects > Digestive system > Gut ... | reverse complement strand
GCCACCAACTCTCTCCATCTTCTCACTCCCAGCACTTGAAGATCTCTTTCTACTTCCTCTTTCCATCTTTTCCTGGGTCTTCCCCTTCTTCTCGTCCCTTCCAGTTCTTGAATGAAGATCTTTTGGGCATCCTATCCTCCTCCATTCTGTCTAGGTGACCTAACCAGCCTATCCTTTGTCCTTTTATCCATTTTACTATATTTTCTCCTTTGCCTATGGGGGTGATCAGGAAGGTTTATGTTTTGTCACTTTTTTTGGTACTTAAATATCCATTTTACTATATTTTCTCCTTTGCCTATGGGGGTGATCAGGAAGGTTTATGTTTTGTCACTTTTTTTGGTACTTAAAAAGAATCTGGAGTAACAAAACCACGATTTAAAAGTAAACATTTTGCTCGGGACTGAAATTAATTATCGGCAGCGGAGTCTGGTTTTCTTTTTAGTGGTGTCCTGAACGTAATTCTGAATCACAGACTGCAGTCCGGTGGGCACCAGGGTCCCCTTCAGTCCTGGAGCACGAAAGAGACCAGTCACTGCATCTGATGCGTAGACTGAAAATTTGGGAAGATTTCCTCAAGTCGTATTCGTGGATTCTCCCAGCGTGTTGCGCGGACGGGGAGTTATTCTGCATTCAAAACACATAATTTGGAGGAAGGATATTATTCCTTAGTCTTTGAAGTTACTTGGTCTAATTGCCAACTCCGTCATTTATAATTCTTTAGAGGGAGGAACTTCTTCCCTTTCTAGATTTTCCCATGTAAATAAACTTTCATGTACCTCTTCTCTTTGTAAGTTCATTTCTCTTCTTTGATGGAACATTTGTTATCATCGCGTGAAGAAGTGTCATCCTTTCTTGTGTTTTATCTGTAGTTAGGAACTGAAACGATAAATAGTGTAAGGCTTATACCCTGCTCATTGCGTAGACGTCAACTGGATTGAATTGCTAGCCGATAGGTCTCGGCGTAAGATCTTGTAATTACAATGTTAAGCCTTTGAATTCTATACAGACGGGCATTTTGTACTGATCAAAATAAGTAATCGACCTTGCAAAGACGAACATAACGTATTTACAAGGGTCACATTCTTGAGATGAAATCTAATTAGGACCAGTATGTACGAGTATGTACCCTTGACTGGTACTTATAATTTGCAGGTTAGACATCCCCGTCTCACCTGAAAATTATAAGTACCAGTCAAGGATACTGCATAAATATAAGAGGTAAAGCTTTCCCATTACAGGCCTGTAGTGGACCAGAGGGTTCCAGGAAGTTAAGGTTCCTAGATTACATGACAACGGCGCAGGATGGTGGTAAGGTTGTCAGCCTTACGCACCGGTCGCTTTTACCTCCAGGAAATATTCCTGGTACTCATTTCTGTTAGAGGCTGATTCGACCTCAGGCCCTTAGTGCGATCGGAAGGATTATGTCAATGAAAAATTCCAATGACACCATCTAGAATCGAACCAGCGACCTGCCAATTCGTAGCTCAGCGGCTTGACCACTGTGCTACCGCGGTCCCCCAATTTTGTTTCAGTATTTTTCGAAGAATTTCAAGTTTTCATTGAAATTGACAAGAGGAACGGGTACTTTACGTACATGAAGACGTATATACATTCACGTTAACATGACGGTTAATTCTGCTTAGAATAGGAAGTGTTTCAGACAAATGTAGAGAAAATCAAAAAACATTTTTGATGTTCATTTTTTCCCCCTAAAAATTGCCCCGTTTATGAGACAACGTGCAAAAGTCTGGTTCAGCCGGACAGGCCGCAGGTGACAATACGACGCATGCGCATTGCATGCTGGATAACTAAGGCTACAGACACACACACTCAGAATATGTAATACTCACTGCTTCTCCACGGCAACAGTGGTTGCACGACTACGCCTCAGTGTTACGTTATATGTACATTGCATGTCTTGCTGACAGTTTTCCAGATTTTTCACAGCGGTATGACTGAAACCCCCGTTCTTCTGCGATACGAATTTGTTGCAATGTGTCAGCGTTTTCCGATACTGCGAAGGATCTGACTTGTTAAATCTTCAAGGATATAATAATAATAATTATTATTATTATTATTAACTGCAATTGGACACTCTATTCTTGTGCAGTTGGGTTGTTACCCGGTGGCAGTGGTTATTGTACATGTATACAAAATATGAAATTGGTTGCTACTAAATTTAAGTCGGGAGGGCTACATGAGAATATTTTATGGTATTTAGACCTTTGAAGACGAAGGACCTGCTATCTTTCGAAAAGTCGGAAACCGCATACCAGGTGACGCAGAGTCTTATCCCAGATTAAGTGATTCCTTGTCAGTTATGTTTGTTTCGGAGATAAGGACTGTGGTCCACTGTGACAGCGCGAGAATGAGATTCGTATAGGCTGTGAACGGTTTGAAATAGAGTACTTAACAGACTAAAGGTAGAATCAAGTCGAAATGTGATGGCACACGTTGACTCACGGGAGGGGAAGTGAGGGGGAAACTGACGAATGGAGTGGGTGGCCAGTACCCTTCACACTACCTCGGAACATGGTGTATCCAGCATTACTACCGCTGATGCGCACACCTCGGCTGCCAGCAGTCGACTGAACTGACGCCCCCGCTGATTTAAATGGACTCGACCGTTTCGCCGAAAGAAGAAATCTGGTTTCTGCGCGTGTGCCATCACATTTCAACTGGCCCCTAAAAACTTATCGGTTGAAGTGCGACAGCGAATATGGATGGAAGGCTGTATTGTGCATTGGAGAGACAGAAAATTTTCAAAGAAAATGCCTGGTGATAATAGAGGAGTGCTGATAAGTCCTTAGCCGGACAGGAAGGAAACAAGCTAATTCCCCGAATTTTATGGAACGTGGAGGTTCATTACCACATTCACAAGATTCCACCACCTGTCCCTACCCTTGTCAAATCAATCCATTCCTCTGCCAGTCACACTTCTGACAGGCGCAGCTTGTTTCCTTGCTGGTCGGGCTAAGGACTTATGAGCATCCCGGTATATTCTTGACGTTTCGCTGGCGAATATGGAGTAATGTACTGCAGATGCAGTAGGAACATACATGTTCCGTTATTGCTGGAAGGTGCGTGCAACCCTTACGCTAATGCATATCTGCCTTCGCAGTGAAAACTCCTCACAGATCTCAACCCTCGCCCGGTAGCAACACTGGGGGAGTCTATCGACCCTCTGCCTATTTAGCATGTAAATTATTCATGGAGCGAAGAGAGAAATATTGACCGAATGCGACCATCTAAACAATTCATACGCTATCGAGTTGTTTCAAATTGGGGTTTCTAATGTCGCCGTAGCTGCACATACTGGAATAACTAACTACCTCCATGGAGCTTAAACTTCCCTCCCACACAACCGCACGCAGTATCAATTACAGTTTTATTTTTGTAATTACAAAGCAGTTTACATATTTAGCGATTAAGAGAAATTTAGTGTGTATAAGAGTGGGTAGTTTTGTCGTGTTTTGTTCTTATGAGTTGGTTAATGGGATATGTGTGTGTGTGTGTTTGTTTGTGTGCGTGTGCGTTCGTGCGTGCGCGTTTGTGTGCGTGTGCGTTTGTGTATGCATTTGTGCGTGTGTTTGTGCATGTTCGTGCGTGTGCGTTTGTGTTTGCACGTTTGTGTGTGCGTGCGCGTTTTTGTGCGTGTGTGTGTGTGTTTCTGCGTATGTGTCTTTGCGTGTGCGTGTGTGTGTGTGTGTGTGTGTGTGTGTGCGCTATTGTGTGTTCGTACGTATGCGTGTGTGGTGTCTGACTGGTATATGAATAGAATATCATAAAAATTCTGGTGCTGCCCGACTTTTCAGTACCCTAAACTATACATCTGTAACATTAGCTTCTGTATGCGTTGTAATGTACAAGCAATACAAGAACGTACAATAAATATTACCTACATTTTGTTGTTTTCTGTAAGATCACTAAGGCTGATAAGAGTAATAAATTATCATCCTTTTTCATATCGCTTTTTGTCAAAGTAAGTCTTATTCCTCTTTGAAGGAATTATTTCTTACGCCAGTTCACAACCGGGGAAAAAAGGCATTGTCAGTAAATTTATTCTCCACCACATATATTGAATTTGTTTCATTTAAAAAATTATGGACGTTTTCTTATAAATTAAGTATTAGGTGTGCTGTTCGGAGAGAACTTCTTCCGTAAATGATAAATTCGAAACTGTTTGTTTCACACGTTTGATAAAAAGTGAATTTGTGTCCTTAAGATAAACGATTAAATATAAATACATTCCAAAGCAGCGATATGGTATTGTACTTCAGAATTTTCACAATTAAATACATACTTTCATCAGAAACCGTAGTCTCCCTTCCGTAAATGCTGTGCTGGTAGTCTTTTACAAGCTGGCTGTAAAATCAGGATTACATTTTTGAGTGGTGTAGATCTATTAATAGGATGGACGGGGCATGTAGTACGTGTGGGGGATAGGAGAAGTGCATACGGATTTTGGTGGGAAAACCTGAGGGAAAAAGACTACTTGGAAGACCTAGGCCTAGATGTTAGGATAATATTGAACTGGATCTTTAGGAAGTGAGTTGGGGTGTATGGAATGGGTTGATCTGGCTCAGGATAGGGATAGATGGCGGGTATTTGTAAACACGGTAATGAAACTTCGGGTTCCATAAAATGCGGAGAATTTCTTGACTATCTGAGAACCGGTTAGCTTCTCAAGATGGACTCTCTTCCCATGGAGTAAGGAAGAAAGTAAGTAAGTAGACCCTTTAATAGTTTTGCAAGTCACCCATGTGCTTAGAGTGTCGCTGAACCTCTGTGTTAGACATGGCCTTTCTTCTCGCGCAGACAAATGCGACTTCTAGAATGAGAAATGTTTGTAGTCGTGGGATACAAATATATCGTAAGATTAATTGCAGTAATACCATAGATCATGAGAAATAGGCTTGTGCTGGGAAGCCTGCAGGCAAGATTTTGATTCTGTTGGGAACATGAGGAAATAAATGGAGAATGTATGAAGGAGGAACAGACGTTTCGCGTGCGAAGAAAATGAGGAGGCATTAATCAGTCTGAAAAAAATAAAACTTTTTTTTTTTGGAATGGAAAAGAATACAATACCATTTAGTTGGAATATAACTGCTCAAAAGACTGCGTTTGCTCGTTCCGAAATTTTTACATTACGCGGCCCCGATACATCTAATGTTATTAACAATATCCCCCCCAACCATGCAGTTTCTCCTCTGTTTGTAATAATTATACCATTTCCTCCTCCATCCCTAATACTAGACTTGTACAGGGTGAGTCTCTCGCTAGAGGCCCCGAACTATTGTCTATAAAAAATTATGTTATTGAGATAATGACTTGGAAATTTATATACACATACCGGGAACGAAGCAAAACAGGACCTGCTTATAATCGATGCTGAAACTGGTCTCCTTTCACATCCAAGCACACTTGAAAGCGTTTCTCCAAATTCTGAAATACTTTTCCCAAAGTGTCGACGTTGACGACTTGAATCTCTTGGCGTATAGCGTCTTTGAGTTGTTCGATTGTGCGGGGTGTATTTTTGTACACTTTGCCCTTCAATAGGCCCCAAAGAAAGAAGTCGTTAGGCTTTAGATCGGCTTCCCCTTGTCTCTTACTTTTTAACCAATTTCTGGATGGAACATTTCAATGGTGAACGTCTTTCACGAAATTCCGTTCGAAATGCCGTCTGGCATGCTTCAAATGAACATGTTTGCCATTATTTACGAACGAGACACCCGCGCTGTTCGACTGTATACATAGACAATAGTTTTTGGCCACTAGCGAGAGACTCACCCTGTATAAGGATTTTCTTTGGCTCTCAAGCCCCCGATGTGGTACATATTACTGCGCTTTTATAAGACATTTCTTTATCAATACTGAGGCATTACAATTCATAAGTTTCCTTCTCCACAAGATGCGTTCTTGTGATAGTGCAAATAATCGGTCCCTTCGTCCAATATAGCAATTTGCAGATGGTCGCTGGAAATTCGCGCACATGGATTATACATTTGTCACAGGCGTATTGTCCAGTATAAGTGTTTTGTACCTTTAAAGAAAAAAATGTATCAGACGGCAAAGAGGAGCGCCTATGTGAGGTTTCAGGTTCCTTTGCTGTTTTTGTTTGGGATTTAGAAATAGGGCTGTCATCATCTATGTGTTGAGTCTGTCTCTTGCACCTGCCGTGAAGGAATTCTGTATTTTACCCCCTTTGTGTGTAGTATTGATTTGTATTATTCTACCGATATAATTACTAGTAATGAACAATGCCGTAACTCCATCGGGTGTGCCATTTCCTCCAGAGGCAGTAGCTAGCCAATCAGCCGATCTGCAGGATTTTTTACCCTCATCACAACTGTCAATTTCTGGATCCCATTCTGAGCTTGATTAATCCAGTCTACGACATTTATGCCTATTTCCTGAGGATCATTTTTAATATTATCCTATCTTTACCGCGTTTCTTGCAAGTAGTTTCTTTTCCTAAGGTTTCTGCACTAAAACCCTGTATGCATACATACGTACCTACATACATACATTCACACACACGTACATACATACATACATGCATACACACACACAAACACACACACACATATATACATACATACATACATACACTACATGCATACATACACACACATACATGCATACATACATGCATACATACATACACACACACACACACACATACATACATACATACATACATACATACATACATACATACATACATACCCATGTATCCATTATTGTCTCAGAAAGACAGTAGGTTATGGAGCAACTAACAAATACACAAATATACCAATTTACAGTGTAAAATACTACAACCATGTTACAAAGCCATATTATATTACACAAGAAAAATTCATCCACACAGTAAAAGGAGAGAGAGAGTGTCTGTAGATATTTGCTGAAGGCTGCTGTAAATTTTGCCTTTGCCTTTACAGCTCTCCTGCCCCCATTTCTTGTCACGTGTACCGCCAGTCACATTGTTTTTGATTTGGTCATCCGAATGGTGTAGTTAATGGACAAAACCGAGAATTACGAACAGGTGTAAAAAACTGAGCACAGTTTTTCTTTTGAATTTTGTTTCGGAGTGACAATTCCATATATTTCCCTTCGTTAATGACAGGTGTACGTTAGTCGATTTTAAAACTGTCACTTCAACACAGCGTCTCGTAATATCGTGTTGAATACTATATATAGCTTTCGACTACAAGGTTTTTCAATTTTGGTGGATATATTATACATAATTCAAACCTCGTCTGTCATGTATAACGACAGACCTGAATATAAACTCAGCTACAGGACTGTAGATTTGAATGTATCAACTTCTGATACAAAGTACATTAATATTTCAGGTTCACCGAAAACGAAACATTCTGGGACAACCATCAGTGACACTGGCCCATAAATATCCGGTTTTTTCGCTAACAGACTTCTCGTGTGTTGACGTGCCCAACGTTAGAAGATATATGACGGGTAGCCCTTTTATTGCTCCAGTGAGTGTTAGTATGTTCATGACAACGGAGAGACAGGCAAATTATTAAATATCTCCACAGCAGGGAACATTTCTAATTATTTGATCACTTTTTACTTACTCAAAAGGTTACATGTGAGAACTATCAAAGCCCTTTGACCTTCCCACCCCCAACCCTCCATGGCTTGACAGCCCTAGTGGTCCTAGGTCTCTTAATTATTGAATTTCAAGGATTACGCTGAGACACACCACACTCGGTAGGAGTCCACTGGACGAGTGATCGGCCCTTCACAGAGACCTCTACCTGACCACACAGAACACTCACAACAGGCAAACGTCGCTTCCTCCTGCGGGATTTTAACCCGTAATCCAAGGAAGCGTGTGGCCGCTGACGCACGCCTTAGACCGCGCGGTCACTGGGGGGGTTTGATCGTGTTTAGAGCCATTTATTATTTTTATATTCTTTATTCCGTGTGTCTTGAATAAATTGTTTACTCGTAACACCAACAGATGCACCAAGATGGTGCAAATGACGCCGGAAAATGTAGGTGCATTGTAAGGCTATATTTTTGTGTGTCGCATGTGCATTGGTTGGTGTGACGCATGAATGATGTTTAAAGCCAGTTTAATGCGGTTCAGATACTCGCAAACTGTTTCTTAAAAAAAAACATTTTAACAAGAATGACAACAAATATTTCTTTAGAGAATCAAGTATTGACTGCTGAGGATAGCGTGTTCGGTCGTAAAGGGTGTCTGTGTTACTTTTACAGGGTGTTGCTTTCGAGATCAACCTTGAAACACACACATACATACATACACACACACACATACATACATACATATATACATACACACACATACATATATACATACACACACACACACACATATATACATACACACACACACACACAAATATATACATACATATATACATACATACATACATACATACACACATAAATACACACATACATATATACACACACACACACACACACACACATATACATACATACATACATACATACATACATAAATACACACATACATATATACACACATACATAATCCATACATACGTACATACACACATACAAACAGACTTACATACATACAGACTTGTGACATATTTGACGTGCAGGTGACCGTGCATTGTGATAAATCCTTATAATAAAACCAACTAGATGCACTAATTTCTCGAATTTATTTTTGGAATAAAACTCTACATGTTTCGGACAGTTCCTCCGTCCATCATCAGGAGTTTTTCACTGTACACACAGCTCGCAAGCTGTCAGCAGACCTGTATGTATTGCTGTGTGTACAGTGAAAAACTCCTGATGATGGACGGAGGAACTTTCCGAAACATGTAGAGTTTTATTCCAAAAATAAAATTGAGAAATTAGTGCATCTAGTTGGTTTTATTATAAGAATTGTGACAAATATGGCTTTGTGTGGTGTGTTATGAACCGCCTGTGGGTGGATGATATTTGACTGGGTAACGTCACATGATAGGTTGGTCCCTGTCATCACGGCGTGGCGCGTCATCAGGTTGCGGATGGAGGAACGGCCCCCAGTGTGCAGGGTAGCTGCGAATATATTGAATAAACAGTCGCGGACAGACGACAAGGGGTGGTCCTCCAGCTTGATAGTTGGATGAGGTGCGAATGACTCCTCACCGTACAAACGTACCCTGTTACGAAATGTTTACAAGATCCTCGGACCTGGACTGATAATCTGTTACGAAATAAGCAACGGAAAAGGGATATGAGATTTGGTACTTGGTATGTTAGGAGCCTGTATAGGGCGGGTTCACTAACAGCAGCGGCCAGGAAGTTAGCAAGATATAAATTAGATTTAGTGGGTGTACAGGATATTAGGTGGGAGAAAGGAGGCACAGTAAGAGCAGGGTATTATAATTTTAAGCTCATGGTTCCGTGCATCATAGTTCAATATTAATAAAAATCCAACTAGATGCAGCAGTATGCAGATATTTATTTACTGCAAAATCACTCTACATGTTTCGGGGTCCATCGCGCCCAGCATCAGGAGTACTAAAAACTATACTAAGCGCACCCTCCGGTACAGGTCGTAATATCGGTGCAGCTACTTCCCTCCAACGTGGCCAGATTGGGCCCGATCTGACCACGTTGGAGTGAAGTAGCTGTACCGATATTATGGCCTGTACCAGAGACTGCGGTTACAGTTTTTAGTGCTCCTGATGATGGGTTCTGTGACACCCGAAACATGTAGAGTGACTTTATAGTAAATATCTGCATACTGCTGCATCTAGTTGGATTTTTATTAGTACAGGGGATTATATATTTTTCTATTGAAAAGGAAACGAAAAATCATCAATTGGGAACAGGATTTTTTTTGTACACCACAGAATAGTGTCAGCAGTTAGGAGAGGAGACCTAGGCGTAGATGGGAGGATAATATTAAAATGTATTTTCAGGAAGTGGGATGTGGGTGTAATGGACTGGATCGAGCTGACTCAGACTAGGGACAGGTGGGGTACACTTGTGACTGCGGTAATGAACCTTCGTGGTCCATAAAATGCGCGGAATTTCTTGACCAGCTGAAAACTTGTTAGCCTCTCAAGAAGGACGCTGCTGCATGGAGTAAGTAAGTAAGCTGGGTATCTAAATTGGGTGTTTTCCATCCCGTTGTGTTAACGTATTATTATTTTGTAAAAGTTTTTTTTTATTATACTGTCTTTACACAACAATGTGCTGCAGTTGTCTGTGTTATTGCACTATCTACTAAGCTACATGTTTCGGCCCTATAAGGCCACCGTCAGGCTTGTATAATAGTGGTATTTTAACCAAGGTACTTCGGCAGTATTACCTACGGGATCCCGTGGTTTACAATTCCAGTGTTGTTAAAACCATATTCTATG
>Ga0123352_10021127_pt1 | contig 10376 bp, 7 predicted proteins | sample TergutLab28metaG_FD_89700 | JGI IMG/M metagenome (GOLD analysis project Ga0123352, IMG submission 89700) | Labiotermes labralis P1 segment gut microbial communities from Petit-Saut dam, French Guiana - Lab288 P1 | ecosystem: Host-associated > Arthropoda: Insects > Digestive system > Gut ... | reverse complement strand
ATACAACGAATGTGGAACCTGAAATGTACGATTGTACCAGTAATAATTGGGGCCACTGGAATAGTAACGAGAAGTTTAAAGAAAAATTTGGAAACTATACCAGGAAAACATTCGATAGATTCAGTACAAAAGACAGCTATACTTGGAACATCACACATAATACAGAAAGTACTGCAATGTGAAGCTTGAAGCCTGAGCGGTGGGGATCACCGCTGTTTCAAGAGAAGTACCAGGAAGAAATACCTGTGACAGGAGACATGCATATTGTATAATAATAATAATAATAATAGCCAGCAGGAAGCAACAATCAGAAGCAGAGAAGGGAATTATAATAATAAACAATATGCCACACTATATCAGCACGTCCAATATTGACACAAAAGCAATATATAAAGAGGCACGATAGAGTGTGTTCAACTCCACTTCACTATACGCAGGGAAGTAAGGATAAAATTAGGAAAGGAATGTTGATATGCGCATGCACAAAAATTACTAGAAACAAGAAATGAACGTAAGATAACAATATTATGGAATCAACAAACGAAAACTGATAGACCCATCCCTAACGATGAACTGGATCCCATAGTGCGTGACAACGAAAAAGGAACATGTCTTGTTAATAGACACTGCGATTTTTGGAGATAAAAATGAGATCAAGGAAGCAGCCGAAATATTCTTAAAATATAAAGACCTTGCAATAGAAACACAGCACATGTGGAATGCAAAAACAATTGTTACCAGTAATAATAGTGGCAAATGGTACCATCCGAAAATCATGCAGAAAATATCTGAGCAACATAACAAGAAAGCCTGACATCAAGGAACTACAGAAAGCATCCATACTGGGCACTGCAAACAGGCTTCCAGAAGTTCCATAGTAGAAGTGCAGAACGTTTACATGCGTGATATATTTTAACCATAGAATAGCTGTTAACCCATAGATCCTAGAGACATTATTTATTCCAGGTTCACGATTGTAAACACCCCGTAAAAAGGCGTTGATGATGAGTATGATGATGAAAATAATAATAATAATAAACAAACATGACCGTATAATCCGTGATAATGAAAAAGAACACGCATGTTAATAGACGTTGCAATCGCAGGAGACAGAAATGTGATTAAAAAAGAAGCACAGAAGATTCTAAAATATGAAGACCTTACAATAGAAATACAGCGCATATGGAATGTAAAAACAGATATGATACCAGTAATAATAGAGGCGACTGGGGCTCTTTGAAATTCATTCAGAAAATACGTGAGCAACATATCAGGAAAACATGAATTCAAGGAACTCCAGAAAACAGCCATATTGGGCACTGCACACATACTTCGGAAAGTACTAATGTAAAAGTACAATAGATTCAATACTGAAACTAACGATATAAGCACCATGAATAGTAACAAAAAAATAGCTACAACACTGTATTCCCTAGGGACATAGTTTGTCTCAGGAATATAAATATAAATACCCTACATAAAGGAGATGATGATGATGATGATGATGATGATAACATTTCACATCACAGTTAACTTTTGAAGACATATCCGAAATTCCCGAACATACCGCTAGGACCCACAGTGACAGGCATTACAAATTCCTGCCACTAGTATACTCGTTTTCACGGCAAAAATCTGCTGTGTTTATTCCTAAGGGATGCTGATTTCTATAAGTGTTACGAGCGACTCGTAACTTTCTATGGCTTAGTCAAAGGAACAAGGCATTTTCAGTAAGCTGCGCTTCAGACTCAGACAATCTGTCCGAAACAAGCGAAATAATCCAAGCAGCTTTGGATGACAATGTTAAGGGAAGAACATAGGTTTCGAATGTTTTTATCGTCAAACCTGGGGAAATTCGGTGGAATACTGTGAGCGTCCAAGTCGTCCGTCCTCAAGTCGAACAGAGGACAATATGGAGAAAGGTCTAAAAAATCTTCAACGAATGCCGATGACTTATCGTTTCGGGGATTGCTGGCATGTTAGGTCTCTCGTATGGAGGAACATGCCAGCGGAGTCAAGGGTGGAACTGCAGCACGCGGCGGACCTCCGCCGAGTCCGTGTTCCGGCTCCTTACCAACAAACACAAGCAGCGACGTTCTTCTATTAGAAATGGTCAAACTTCTCGAAGGCCACAACAGAACAAGAAACGTGGGCTTACTGTTAAGATCCAAAAGCCTAACAACAGTACCCTCAGTGTAAAAACACAAAGACTCGCTAACCGTTCTACACGCGATCCCAAAAATTCATTTCCAGCGGTGCTTCCAGCAGTGGCAGTTTACTAGTAACACTGCAGGGGGTAAAAACCTAAGCGAAACCGTCATCTGATCAAGAACCACCGCGGAAACCTGAAAACTTACACACATTTTATCTACGAGACAAAATAAACCAAAATGCTAAGTCTAGGAGAAGCAAAATCAAACCGGGAGGGAACACAAAATTTTGAAAAGAATAAATTTTTAGTTAAACGTGGCTTGACAAAAAAGCTCTATAACCATCACCCCGAAGAGTTTATCGTAGCAGTTACATTCCATAACTCAGGTAAAACCGACTAGAATGTAGGCTGGATGGAGTATTTACTCTAATGAGTTTTCATGAACATTCTTAGGTCTACCCGTGTGACAACCGGAATCATAAAAATGGCCACAACATTTCTTTTCAAACTCTATCTAGTGTACCATTCAGAGTAATATGACGATTTAACTTAATCTCAGCAACTGAAGCTGAATGATGTGCATGACTAAGGAGGCCAATCGTCGAATTCACACCGTGGGATTCTGGCTTCATTTCCAGGCTAGAGACATTTACGATAAACAAAGTACCCCTCAAAATGTTCTCTTCAAGTACCTCGTTTATCCGTGTCAGTATCATTCCCCCAATGCCCCATACTCATCTCCCCTGTCAGTATCATTCCACCAATGCTCCATACTTATCTGCCCTGTCAGTACCATTCCACCAAAGCTCCATACTCATCTCCCCTGTTAGTATAATTCCACCAATGCTCCACATTTATCTTTCCTGTCAGTACCATTCCACCAATACTCCATACTCATCTCCCCTGTCAGTATCAGTCCACCAATGCTCTATACTTCTCTCCCCTGTCAGTACCATTCCACTAATGCTCCATAATTATCTCCCCTGTAAATATCATTCCACCAATGATCCAAATTTATCTCCCCTGTCAGTATCATTCCACCAATGCTCCATAATCATCTCCCCTGTTAATATCATTCCACCAATGCCCCATACTCATCTCCCCTCTCAGTATCATTCCACCAATGCCTCATAATCATCTCCCCTGTCAGTTTCATTCCGCCTATGCTCCATACTCATCTCCCCTGTAAATATCACTCTACCAATGCTCCATACTTATCTCCCTTGTCAGTACCATTCCACCAATGTTCCACACTCATTCAATCACCTATCATCCACGCCATATAATATTGTAATTTGACAGTATCCCGAATTCTGACGCTCAAAACACTGAAATTACAATATTAAAAAACCAAGAAAACTGGAAATAATGATAAAAGTTCCATAGGCAATAAAACTGCTATAGACTATTTAGCTCTAATTATTTCAACTAATTTAATTCGCATCGGTCTCCGCTGTTTAGTAGCTGGTACTTCTGATTTGTATTGGAGAGGTCCTATGTTCAAATCGCTGACTTAAGATCAAGTGGAATGAGTAAGGTCATTCGTTGCGTCCTTCAACCGCACCAGACACGTTATATAACTTTGCAGAAATACTTCATCCCACACCCACGCCAATTTACCAGTTGCAATCATCTCACATACGGACGTCAAATAGGCCCTAAATTTATGTAGCTGAAGAAATCTCTTTTATCACCTCTGAACGAAATCACGTTTTCTCAACCCGAGAGCTCAGATCTTTGCGGATTTCATGGGTATGTTAAAGAAACTCGATTTAGAAGACCGCCTCTTCTGACTGAGAATCGGGTGAATGTATTGCAGAAACACCTGCTGTTGATCCGCCACCAAGTAAATTGGTTCTGGAAACATCATCGCACTAAACCCATGAGTGCAAACACTCCGTTTCACTTGGTTGGACAGGTAACATTTTACAAGAAGCAGTATACTATCTGCTGGACAAGGGAATTGTTCCCTCAGTTTCAGTTCATAAGATGTACTTATTTGGGTGCACTCGTGAGGAGCTTACTGCGCATAACGAACTTCTGAACAGCCTCTCTAATTCCAAGGCAAACAGTCATTATGTTGTTATAAGTTCATCAACACACACCCTGCGTCAAAATTAAGTCTACTCTTATATGTAAGGCTACTTAAATAAGCACAATTCGCTTATAATCTCATCATGAATGTCACAAAACAGAAATAACTCTATACTTGCAAACTATTATAGGAATAGCTAAAAAACGGCAGGATACAAAATAAGGAGAAAATAAAGACTGGAAGGAAAGAAAAGTTTGCTTTTAGGAATGATTTACACATTTCTTTTTCAGTGGGCTGAGTCTTCAAAATAGGTTTAAATTCAAACGCCTCTTTCATTTTTACAGGTTTTGGGAACTAGATAGTTTGGCCCATCTCGAACAAGACTTAGCTGCAAATAAACGTTGTATAATTGACTGTCTGTATGTACGTTAATTCTTTCACACGTGATGCAGTAACCCTCAGCACATGACAGACAACCTTATCACGGCACTGCCTTACCATGCTCGTATTGACACCTCTACGAGACACTTCGTGCCCTCACGGAAAGCTTTAATCATCGGAGAGCCTCGACAAGCCTTTAACAGCCAAATATCTCTCGTCTAAAAATTACAGAATCATCTGCAGGAGAAAAGGAGTCAATATAATCCATGAACTCAAAATTTTTGTTCTTGACAAATGCATGGAACCATAAACATTAAATTCACATAATCAAACTCTACATGTTTCGGGTGTCAACCACACTCGCCATCAGGAGTACACAAAACTGTAACCACAGCCTCAGGTATTGGTCATATTTTTTGTGCAGCTACCTCCCTCCAACGTGACCACAAGTGGCCACGTTGGAGCTGCACAAAAATACGACCAGTACCGGAGGCTGTAGTTACAGTTTTGCAGTTTTGTGTACACCTGATGATGGGTGTGGTTGACACCCGCAACATGTAGAGTGAACATGCAGACTGATAAATAGACTGCTTTGTGTTGATCTCGTTGGACAATTATTAATATAAAATTTGATTATATGGTTTCAGATCACGTGAAATATTAACCTTTCTACAACAAAATTGCAAGATCCAACAAAACGTAAGCTAATGTTGGGCATCGAAATCCAGTAAAATAAGTGTTCCAAAAACACGCCGTCACAATGCCCCAAAACAGTACAACACTTCACCTATGAAAGATTCGTATTGAAAAATAAATAACAATCAATATATAAGTTAAGAAAATGAGTTGAAACTTGCCTAACCTCTAAAGTAAATCTTCTTTCAGGTACACATAATATTTTCTAGTGAACTATCAATTTAATCTTCCATTCTGACCTTTTACAGATGAAACGTAATCTGCTTTATATTTCGAAACAGTCCGTACCGCGCTGTAAACACTTTCCTCCACGGGTATAAAAACCAATGAGTTAATGATGTATACAGCAAAGGCCGCTGTCTGTTCTGAGATCCGTACAAAACACTCAACGCAAAGTGAGCACAATATAGAATTGTTTAATTTTAATCCTGTTGGTACGTAAAAACGCTAGGCTTTAAAAAGCTAATAATCAGGAACCTTCTAGATTATGTATATTTTCGCCTGGTGATGGCACTTTATGCCTAGACTCGTGGCCAAGAATAAAAGACACGACACAACATACTGTATTTTTCGAGAACGCACAGTAAATTGACAATACGAAAATCTGGCTGGCGTAGAATAATTCATAAGATTGTATGAATCAAGTAACAGGTTGCCAGCGTGCCACTGGAATCCAGACCGTGTTTGTGCTTCTGAAAACCGTGACGTGAATAATAAAGACTTCGGGCCTTGAGACATAAACTGCAATAATGCCATTCAACTTGTGGCACTCATTTAAATACAGCACGTTCCGCATAAGGTGGGTCAAATTTCAGGATGTTATGAGGGCACCGCGGTAGCACAGTGGTTAAGGTGCTGTGCCACAAATCGGAAGGTCGATCCCAGCTGGTGTCAGTGGATTTTTCATTGACATAAAATCCCTCCGATCGCACTATGGCCCTAGGGTCGACTCAGTCTCTAACAGAAATGAGTACCAGGAGTATTTCCTGGGGGTAAAGGCGGCCGGTGTGTAAGGCTGACAACCTACTACCATCCTGTGCCGTTGTCACGGAATCTGAAAATCTAAACTTCCTGGAACTCTCTGGGCCTGTCCAGGCCTGTAACGGAACTGCTTCTTTTGAGTAAAAAATGTTATACCAGGTCTGTCCCAAAAGTAATGAGAATGATTTTTTTTAATGGAACATATATGCAACTACAGTTTATCCTCTTCAAAATAGGCTCCTTGTGATCGAATACAGCGATTCCAGCGTTTCTGCCATTCTTCATAGCAGTGGAGGAAGTCTTCACTTGAGATGTTGTTCAAAGCCTTCGTCGCAGCTGCCTGGACATTTTCAACTGTCCCAAAATTGATGTCCTTTGAGGTGGGTCTTGAACTTGGAGAATAAAAAGAAATCGCACAAAGCCAAGACAGGGCTGTACGGTGGGTGGGGAAGCGTTGTGATATTATTTTGAGCCAAAAATTCCCATACATCAGACAAATTCTTCGGGACCAGTTTCGCACAAATTTTTCTCATGTGCAGATCTTCCGTAATGTTTCGGTGGACGTCCGTTTTGGGTAGTCCTGCCTCCTCTGCGATTAATCGCACAATCAAACGTCGGTCCCTATCCAGAACAGCCTTCACACGAGCCACATTGTCCTCAATTCTTGAAGTTGAAGGACGCCCTGCGCGCTGTTTGTCCTCAACGCTCTCCCTTCCGTCCTTGAACGCCTTGTGCCACCTGAAGACTTGGGCTGAATACAAAACAGCATCCCCATAAGCTGTCCTCAACAACTGCAACGTTTCGGAACCAGATTTTCCGAGTTTCGCGCAGAAATTAATCGCATAACGCTGCTCCAGACTCCTCTGCATTTTCGCCCATGACAAGATACAAAAACTACTACACACTTTGCGAACGCACCGACTGCTACAAAGATGCGGACTCAACTGAGGAAGGTCAAACTGTATACCTGGGCTCCCCCTCCGCCTGCCTCGACCACCACTTTCCTTTCCTGGCCCTTCTGCGCTACGAAAAATAAAATCATTCTCATTACTTTTGGGACAGACCATATATGAACATACGTCGAAGTATCAAGCGTTAAATCGCTACGAGCAAATTAACTTTTCAGGATACTGTACGATATTGCGCGGTATCAGTTCTCACGATCCACATTCACGCTTATACCAACTTCTGCCCAACACTACTCTCTCGTACTTCGCACTCGTTGTCATCCATAGGCCTGGACTGCGGGATCACCAGATCTCACGTCCTTGGATTACTTCTCGTAGGGGGCAGATGCAATACATGGTCTACAGGCAACAACAGTAGACAAGAGAATTCTTGCAGCGAAGAGTGGGGTCCGGTAACCTCGTAAGACGAAATAATGAAATTACCAGAGAAGCAACAAATTTTCTTCGAGACGCGCAGAATTTGTACATACAGAAATATGGTGGCCATTTTGAACAGTAATCAGAGTAACGCAACAGAAACTGAATTCCTTTGATATTATATCATCAAAACCGATGTTTTCTTTCATGTTGTAACATAATTATGTTAACTAACTCGGTAACGCAGCTAAAAATCGACTTTATCTTGTGTAGTGTTATCTGACACACCATTTTCTTGTGACATTGTACATAAGGTAGGGTACGACTTAATCGCTGCCTTTGTTTTGTAGTGTTAGAGGACACTGTTGTGTAATGCCTTAAGGCTTGAAGGACATACATATTTTTACTGTGGTGTTATGTGACACAAATTTCTTACAATTTGTAGAGTATAAAAAACCGAAAGTTTTGCGAAATGTTTAGTTAAAAACATACGCGCACATAAAATGCTCTTAGTGGCATACCGGTTGGTAATCGGGCGAATGTTGATGTAACATTTTACATTCGAAATGAATCACATAGTAAAATCCCCCAAGTATGGTACATCTTAAACGAAACATTCTGCATAGAGATAGTTTCTGAAAAATGTGAAAGTTTTATATACCCGGCTCTTAGAAAATCGAAATATAACAACACGAAGACATGAATTATTTAAATTTCCTGCAATTTACATACTGACAAATATTCCGTTTCTAATTGCACTCTCTACTCAACTGTTGCATGCAATTGGAGTCATATCATGCAGCCCTTCACTAGATCTAATGATTGTTAGTTTAACGACGCTGTTTCCACTGAAAAAGTTACATAACGTCGAATTCTGGGGAAAGGTTCAAGAACGATAAGTAGGTAGGCATAGGTAACCAGAGGGGTCGCATTCCATCATGCGACTGGCCGAATGGAAATATACACAGCGCCAAGTTGGATAGTTGGTCGTCAGTTTTGGTGCTACTAAACCACCCTGAAGATGGGGACAGAGCTAGTTCCCCAAACGTCGGAAAACCTTCACATCTTAACCCGGCTACGTGCCCTAGAAAATTTCACTGGATATGGAAAGAGCTTGTTACGGTCTGTTTAAAGGTATCAGACCGTTGACCATGTGCAAGAACTCAGAAATACCAAGAACAATATGAGACAACATATTCTAAGATAATACACTACTTTTGCATGAAGTGTCTGAGAAACATCGTGTAAGTCTAGATCAAGCCGACTGCTGCTGGAAACGCGTACCCTTTTAATGCGTCCGCAACATAAAGGGCACACTGTCAACTATAAAAACACCTACTTAATGTCAACTTCAACCTTATCACAGACGAGGCATTGGCGACCAAGTCCAGGCGCTATAATAATTAAGTATGATGTGGGGAAAATGTGAATGAGACAGGCCACTTGGAAACGAGGTCTGTCGTTGAAACGTATATGAAATAACGAGGGGCTGGCCAAGCGGACTGAATTCTGCCACAGGTGTAAATGCAAATCGATTCGAGTATAAACATACGCCGTAGCCGTTCTAAAATAATGCGCAACATTGTGCACACCTTAGATTAAGGTCCGCCCCCAGCCAAATGGGCAGATAAAAACAATTATAATGCATAAAGAGAACTGAGTTTTTTGAGGTGGGGTGGATGGAGGCCATTACTGGTCACGGTAAAGTTGAAAAGAACCAAGATGGCTTAGGTTAAGCGACTAAGAGTGGTCACCGGTGTCACGACGCCACTTTCAGGACTGCACGGATGCCTTCATTTTGACCATAGACAGGTTCCAGCTTACGTAATATGCGCCTAACGTAAACTCGGGCTTACGTAATTAATGCTTATTAATTATTAACATTAATTAATGTTTGTGTCATATTTTTTCCTTGTGGCGCTTCCACCTGATTCCGGGTTATGGCCGCTCCTGAAAGGTTTTCGCGATCACACTCATTGGGCGTACCACAGTCGGTAGGACTCCTCTGGGCGAGTGATCGACCCGAGGCAGTGACCTCTAACTGACAACACACAATATTCATAACAGAAAGACATCCACGACCCCGGTGGGATTCAAACTCGCAAACCCAGCATGCGTGCGGCCGAAGGCCCACGTCTTACACCGTGCAGCCACTAGAATCGGCTTTATATATAATAATGTTATTAATGCTGTAATTATTCCATATATTATGTGATTAAAAAACTGATATAATATTTTACACATGTACATTAGTATTGTAGCAACCGACGGTGTGTGACAAATAAGTGGGAGTGGTGTCAATTCCGACTTGCGTAAATTTTGGGGTACGTAGAAGTTTCAGGAAAGAAACTTTTACATAAGACGAAAACTATCCGTAACTTGAAACTGAACATTATAAATAAAAACTATCGTAAATAAAGGGACAGAAAACACGCCTAGCCCTTCAGGAACATGATGGTGATGAACTATCGCAAATAATTCATTTGTAATATTTGTCAGCTGAAGGGTTTCTAAAGAAGGATTGGATTTTATCAGTGGCGAAAACACCATCTACAGAATTTAAATTTCGTGCGGTATGGCCTCACGAAGACAGCCTCTGTGGTCTAGTGGTCAGAGTTTCTGGCTACAGATACAGAGGTCCCGGGTTCGATCCCTGGCGCTACCAGATTTTCTGAGTAGTAGAGGGTCTGGAACGGGGTCCACTCAGCCTCGTGAGCCTCGTGAGGTCAATTGAGGAGCTACTTGAATGAAAAAAGTAGCGGCTCCAGGTCTAGAAAACAGAGATTAACGGCTGTGGGGACCCGTT
>Ga0123352_10021123_pt1 | contig 10377 bp, 6 predicted proteins | sample TergutLab28metaG_FD_89700 | JGI IMG/M metagenome (GOLD analysis project Ga0123352, IMG submission 89700) | Labiotermes labralis P1 segment gut microbial communities from Petit-Saut dam, French Guiana - Lab288 P1 | ecosystem: Host-associated > Arthropoda: Insects > Digestive system > Gut ... | reverse complement strand
TTCCCCCACACAATAAATAAACTGTAATGGTTATTAAACAAAATGAACTAGTCCGTTACCGCCATAAAGGAATGCAAACGCTGTTTGTCCCCCCCCCCCCAAAAAAAAAACTTTGTGGACAGAATGTAGAGTTCTTAAACATTAAACGTAGCAGTACAAAAAGTAACCACTTGGCTTTGAAGGGTTAAACGGTACACAGGATGCGCACTTCTACACAGACAGCATACTCAGCATCTCCTATAATCTGCATCTGCTGCATTCTTACGATGTATGTCCACAGCCACATCAGAATTAACATGACAGATAGCATATGTGTTATCCAATTTACATTCTACTGTATTAGGCACAGCAAAATGTTAGCCACTCATTTAAACGTTGTTAGAACGCACAGCTAGCCCTGTCCACACCATGAAGACATATGTGGGGAGTAGAGATATGGCTCCAATTATTCCTAAACTTGACACTACGTTTAAACATTGCAAACACAAAAATGTGGTATGGACGGCTTAAATAATACTAAGGAACATATATGATAAGTGGTTAACAAACACAAAAACACACTCCTAAAAAATGTAACTCCTTGTGTTTCCTCTTTCTGTTATCTCTGCTTCCAGCCACAGACCTAACACAGAAAACTTGCACATTGTGACATTCAATCTAAATGCTTGCTAGGATATGTGGCAGCCAGGATTGTTAATGCAATGTCCATGTACTATTGTCGGAGGTTGCACAGTTCAAATCTCTGTTCACGATATCTTATTTCATAAATTTATGAGCGGACTTCTTTTAATTTCTTTTTTCTGAACATGAGACGACAATGTTTATTTTTTAAACCACATGAACAAACTTTAACACAGTCTGAATATGCCTGTTTTTCTTCCGTGATTATGGACAATGCTGCGTATTCAATTCTAGGTTGAAGAAATCCAACAATATGCAACTGTATGCAGATATTAATTAACCGCCAAATTACTCCACGTTTCGGGCGTCCATTGCGCCCATCATCAGAATACACAGAACTGTAGTTGAAGCCTGTGGTACAGATCATACTATCTGGGGAGCAAGCTTCTTCAAACATGACCAAATAAGGACTTATTTGGTCATGTTTGAAGATGCTTGCTCCCCAGATAGTATGATCTGTACCAGAGGCTGCAACAACAGTTTTATGTACTCCCGATGATGGGCGTGATGGACACCCGAAACATGTAGAGTAATTTAGTGGTTAATTAATATCTGTATACTGTTGCATCTTGTTGGAGTAATTTAGCGGTAAATAAATATCTGCATACAGATGCATCTTGTTGGATTTCTATGACCTAGAATTACGATGCACGGAACCACAAATATAAAAAAAAAAGTGTTCAAATCTATCAAACCATGAAATTCAAGTCAGAGGAATTCTCTGTGATATGGCTAAGGCTTGTAACTGTGCTGGTCCTGAGAGCTTACTAAATTACATTTTAGGACATTCGAACAGGTGCATAATTGTTTATGTCCTATCTGACAGAAAACACAAAGCTGAAATAAAATCATCTAATGCCATTCAGAATTTTTTTTCTCTCAAACCGCGACAGAATAAAACATGGGGTTCCCCAACAGACAATCCTACGAATCCTACTTTTTATACCACATAAAAATGACATTCCCACTGACAAACACTTTATCAGAAACCGTAACATTCACAGCAACATTCCTGTCATCTACTAAAAACAGTAATGATGCCTGTTCAGGATCATACACAGTTCTACCTCAAATGGGTAAAGGTTTTACTGCCAATAAGGTGGCCTGAAACCTAGACACAACAAATATATTAATCTTATGCATATTGGACAGTGCATCATCTTGATATTTGAATAAAGGTAGACCAATTTGATGACACTTGTTTTATTATGTCAATTTACCGCTCAACATGTTTTGGATGTTAATACATCCATTTTCAGGAGTTTGCGACTACTTGGTGCGTTATTGTGTACGCTGTATTGTGTTGACTTGAGGCGTGTTGGTGTTATGTAGCGGGATTGGCTGTTGGTGATGTGGTATCCGAGTGCAGGCTGAGCTTGGATACCACATCACCAACAACCAATCCGCTACATAACACCAACACGCCTCTAGTCAGCACAATACAGCCTACACAATAACGCACCAAATAGTTGCAAGCTCCTGAAGATGGATGTATTTACATCTGAAACATGTTGAGCAGTAAACTGACATAATAAAGCAAGTGTCATCAAGTTGATCTACCTTTATTCAAATATATTAATAATTATCCAAGATGCAACACAAACAGTATATTTATTATTCTGCAAGTTCACTCTACATGTTTTGGGTGTCAACCACACCCATCATCAGGAGTACACAAAACTGTAACTACAGCCTCCGGTACTGGTCATAATTTTTGTGCAGCTACCTCCCTCCAACATGGAGGGGGAGGGAGCTGCACAAAAAATATGACCAGTACCAGAGGCTGTAGTTACAGCTTCGTGTACTGATAATGGGTGTGGTTGACACCCGAAACATGTACAGTGAACTTGCAGAATAATAAATGGACTGCTCTATGTTGCATCTCGTTGGACAATTATTAATATAGATCGGCGATGAACGGAACCAAAAACATAAAATGCAACAAATATAATGAAATTTATACTAAATAATTCTCCAGTATACACATTACACAATGGTTATATTAAAAATACACATCACTGTCAGTAAACGTAAAATTCCTTGTTTTCCACACCTATACCGGAAATATCCTGTTGATCAAATGATATTCCACATGTTAGGCACTTAGGTCATACCTGCTCCAGTGATACACTCCACAAAATTTATTTTGCCTCTTTGTATTTGAATAAAAAAATCTGGGTAAAGGATGGACTGATTTGTCTTACATTAAAAAAGATACTCTACAAAAGAAATGTGATATTATCACGGTTGGTGCAAAAACTAGAAACTCATTTTTCATGTTTTGTTGATCATGCATAGTGATATATTCCTATAATAAGTACTAACAGGATTAACTATTTACTTTCAATTTATTTCAATAATTAACATCTGCACGTTTCAAGCAGGCGTACTGCTCATCATCGGGAGGTATCACTCTATACAGCAATTGGTATATGTCATGTGTCTATGTTGACTGGTTGTTGACAGTTCCATTCTGATCCTGCCAAAACCCACAAAACCCAGTCAACGAAACGCATGACATATACCAACCGCCATATATACAGAGTAATACCCCCTGATGATAAACAGTAAGCCTGCTCAAAACATGTAGAGGTTAATTACTGAAATAAATTGAAAGTAACGAGTGCATCCTGTTGGTTCTTACTGTACGGACCTAGAAATTTATGTGGCAGGCTCTTTTAAGAGACTACAGATTTTACCTCATCAGTGTCAATGTATGTTTTCTTTAATAAACTTCACCGTAAAAAAAAAGATACTTTCGAACAATTCAACCATACACAACACTAATACAAGGAATAAGCAGAATCTTCATAGACCAAATGCCAACTGTTCACCTTTTCGGAAGTGCGTACTACACTGGCTTCAAAATTGTCAACAGTTTACCACGCGCACTCTCACAAGTTTTATAAATAAAAAATGTTAAATTTAAGTCATCTAGTGCCTTTCTATCACTTAAGACACTTATTATAAGTTGCAAATAATGGATTTATTGTAACAGTGAAATTCTGCATGTGAAACGCGTATAATGTTTTTGTATTGTACGAAGTTTTGCTCGTTTTGTATTTTTCTGACTTACTCTTCATCCTACTTCCATACTAAATTCTGGATCAATAGAATGTGTATTTGTATGTAACAAGGAAAGAAACCACATCCTATGTGAACAGGTTCACCTGTTAGTCATGTGCATCTATTAACATTTAGTAACAAGGTAATTATAACATTTTCACATCCAAATACCCCAAATGATCAAGTAATACATACTCCCAAAATTACCAAAAAATTAAATGCCCTTTTCCAAACTTGCAACTGCAAGAGAATGATGTGAAGACATCAAGAACTTAGCATCATGACAAAAAATGATGTCAACTTATATGCCAGAGAGTATCACAATTTTTTCCATGAGACAAAAAAGACTGTCAAGAGTACTGGTAACCAGTACATAACAAGCACATATGAAATACCAAAACTATACTCTTCACCCAAACTACCAATGGATACAAATGAACAATGTCTTGTCATCAATGAACACTCCACACAAACAAGGAAACAAAACTATTTATTCAAGTATGCTCAAAGTAATTACCATAAAATAATATTAAAATTATATTATTTCATACCTGAGAGTCTGAGTGAAATCGATCACTTGTGGATCCAGATATGTCGCAATTTCCAGATGACTTTCGTTTCCTCTTTTCTGGAAGAGGACTACTAGGTCTACTATGATGATCAGAGTTTCTAGCTGGTGAGTTCACTGCTGATGATGGCAAGTCATCAGACGTTTTACTATGAATGGCATTGTCAGCAAGACCACGTATCTGAAGGGCCTCGGCTGTCTTCAAGAACATTGGAAGCAAGTTCTGACTTACATTAACTTCACCTTCATACATAAATTGTAACAGAGCTTTCATTTCCGTATAATTCACATCCCTCAAAAAAATTATTGGGTGAGGATGTGTGTTTTGTAGGAAAATACTTTCAAAATAGGGGCTACAAGCTGACAAAATTGTCTGGTGGGCCTTAAATGTTTCACCATCACAAGCAAGCGTTACATCTACTAAAACTTCTCTTTGTAGTAAACCACTCAGTACGTCTGTTAGGTTCTTTTGATGATTGTTCCACCGGAGACAGAATTGTTGGTCCATATTTAATTCTATTACAACTGGCTTACACCTGAAAAATAAGTTATTATATTAAATCAACGACGAATATTTATTGCGCCACTAACTCTTCATATCTGTATAGATAACGCTACTCATAACTCCAAATCCATAACAAATCACGACCACGGGTTAGATTTCGCGTCGTTACCTACTTTGTCGCAGCATCAAACCGCCATTATTGCTTCCAACGGAATCTGTGTAGGCATAATGACCCTCAGGAAATTAACGGTAACTACGCTGTTTCCTTAAATGATTGGGTCATACTGTACGAAGACATACTTATGTACATTAACTCGAGGATACTGATGCGTTTGTAGAGTTAGATGCAATCAATTTGCAGCAAATTTCGACATTTTACTCACCTTTTCTAAACGTCTCCTAGCCCTTCAGCCACTGAACGACAAAGCTCTTTCTTTCAAGTCACAGCTTCCTAAATCACGGATGTGCCAGCATGATCTGTCAAAAAAACTTTGTTCCTCCACGCTCCGTGCTTCGATGGCCTTCAAGAAATAGTCCATGAAGCCCTTTCCAGATAAGGTATAAGTGAATATTTGCCTCTATGTTGATTTGTTCTATAAAAATGTGCCAGCTTCCTACACACTAAATTTACAGTTTAAATACGAATATAAATAGAACCTGAGCTAGATGATCTGTGAACCTGAGTCATACTCAAATGAAAGCGTTTTCCATTAGATACGTTCGCTGTCTTGCGGAGCGGCTATTGTATCCACGCTCTGTAGTTGGTTCTATAACGTGGTTCCTGACATGAACTATGCTGGTGCTGGCCTTGACCGCCTGAACGCTGCTTGGGGCGATCGAATTACCGAGACATATGGAGATTTAATGTAAAAGAATCCTGGAAGTAAAATGTGTGTCCTTTTTCTCCACATCCTTCACCCAAATAATTTCTTCCGTTGGATAAGTATTTAATGAGTTCAACGCGATTTTCCTGCCATCCCGTACACGTGTGACGTAATGAGTTTAAAATTCAACCTCTCCAACTTCTTTCTTTGATTCAATACTTGTTAGTAATTACTATCTGACCAGTAGATACATTTCTTCTATGTGGCATATCATAGGAAATAATTATTTTGTCATGTTTCCTGCTGAAATCTTTTAAGTAATACAACGGACTGCTTAACCCTTGGTGATGGGACCTGTATGTTGTCCCGAAACATCGCTAATAATCTACCAACCTACGCCACGCGCCATCCCAGCGGAGCAATGTGCACACAAACACCATGAAACCTAGCATCTTTATCTTCACAACTTGCTTGAATTGGACAATCCGAAGACCGGGATATGATCACGAAGCTTGTTCAAAGTTAACACTGATGAATGACATAATAAAATTAAGTTTGAAGGAAGCAATAAAAAAATTTGTTAAAAACGTGTCCTGTGTAACTGTAATGACCGAAAATTTTTTACACCCAGTCTGTAAGTTGTGGTCATGTCTGATATGGAAGTTGGCTGGTTGTAAATTAAAAACGTTTCATAATACTAAGTGAAGAATATTAATTAGTGACCTCTTCAGTATGTAATGTTCTCAGTCCTGCAGTTTTGCTTCAAGGTATAAATACTTTTCACAAAATTCTCTCGATGGATATTTTCATGTACTGGAAACATACACATTTTTTTTAGTGCCCTCTAAATAGACCTGTGAAAAATGTGCTTATACTTGCAACAATTAAAGCTTATGCATTCTGACCACACCTGAAAGTTACATAAAATGATATGACAACAAACACTTTCACTCATGTCAGCAGTGCACATGTCCTAAGCACCAGGTCCCCAAGTCCCCTCTGCAACTAAATTTTCTATAGTTGTGCCCAACAATTGTTGGTCCACAGTATGGAACTTGCTTCATGTTTCCATCTGGCATCTAGAATTTTGAGGTAGCTCCTAGATTTTGGAAAATTGTGCCCCTTGCCTTAGGCCTATACCAAAGTTTCTCTCTTCTTCTAAGTATCCTCAGTTTTTCAGTAGGTTTTTACCACCACAATTCTCAACATATTCACAAAGATTTTCCACATCTGAGATATGTGGGTGAGCACAGATTATAAGATTCATACTAGTGTAACTTTAACCAAATGCTGTCTTCATATGAGTTATCAATGGCACATATCCCTTTCAGCACATATTATTAAAATAAGATGTATTTATCATTGTTTTGAAACTGTATCTTATTTTTGTTGGTGCTTCATTTGGGCACTATCATTTGGCCTGAATGTATCAGCTAAAAGGGACTTAAATTTTACTTACTCTGTATGACCAATGATTCAAAAAGAAAATTCATATCACTTTTAAAATGTGCCAGTGCTGCTAATGGTGTTAGAAAAATTGTGAGCTTCTAGAACAGAGAGTATATAAAGTGGCCACAAAGCAAAAGGGAAGTGCTTGAAGGTTATGAGGTATTTTTTCAAGTTACAGAAATAAGATGTACTGATCTACCAGACTCTTTTCATATCACACATCAACAGTGGCTCCTATTTAATTTAGAAATAGGAGTTACATTTCTCAGCATATCTTGAAAAGCAGTATTATTTGTTACATTATGGTCCCTTTTTGATTCCTGAGTACACAAGCTATTATTTATGCTCAAAATTTCATGGCTATCACTGTTATTGTAAAAACTATGTTGTATTTTATATATCAGAATTGTACGTACATGGTTAAGAGCTTATATTTATTTTACTGTGTAACATTCATACAAATCATAACCGAGAAACAATACCGACAGTATGTACGGGTATGTATGTATGAATGAAAATTCCTACATAACATTGTGATACATCCCAACATCAGAACAGAATCCTGCTTGGTCTGAATCTTAGAAAAGTGCTGCGAACCTATAGCAGGAATCTTCTCAGTTATTTTTTGCAGTACCACCAGTAATGTAGGGGCACACAGTGGCGCAGTTGGTTGAGGCAATGCACTACAAGCCAGAAGGTCGCAGGTTCGATTCCCAATGGTGCCATCAGAAATTTTCATTGATATAATCCTTCCGGCCACACTACGGACCTGGGGTCGACTCAGCCTCTAACAGAAATGAGTACCAGGAATATTTCCTGGGCTGTAAAGGTGTCCGGTGTGTAGGGCTGACAACCTTACCACCTTTGTGTATCAATTGTCATGAAATCTGGGAGCCTCAACCTCCTGGAACCCTCAGGGCCTGTCCAGGCCTGTAATGGTATTGCTTTACCTTTTAAAAGTGATATACCAATACAGCATCATAATGTAGGCCACAACTCCTCCTCTTTTCTGACCACCATTTACACCCATAATTCAGTGACAATAAAATAAAGCTACTCATCCTGATAAGCTATCACTCCTAAATGATTTCTTTCAGTGAAATTTGCAATCACTTCTTGTTCTGGTTGTGCTACATCTCATCCTTCTTTATTTACTCACTCTACACACTTCTGAAGCTCTATTCATGTGACTTTTTTTGTCTATGTTTATTTATCTCAAATAATTCCTTGCAGCCGAGTCTTTCAAGAATCTGACTCACTCAGCCTGTCAGGATATTCCCCACTTCTGATTGAATTGTAGGTTCAGTACCATATTCACAAAAGTGTGAAATCATGTTTATCCTGAAGCATCCAGTCTAAATAGTCACACCCCAACTCTCTATGAATAATTTTTTATTGTCTTCCCTTCCATACCCATGATTTTCACTCTCTTCCCCTCAGATCTTCTAATTACAATTTCACATATCACTTTTCAGACATCCACACAAGCACTGTATATGTTTTTTGTATTAAATGTTCACAGATAATCAAAGAGCTGAATATAAGTGTAAAGAAGAGCAGGCAATGAAGCAGACAGTCACCTAGACTAGTTTTGAATTTCCAACAACAACAGGGATTTCCCATTCTTCTACCACATTCCTCAACTCTCTGATATCCTTCAAACAGTGCTGCATATATCCAGCAGCGTATATAGGTCACTGTTATCACCTAACTTACACAGGTAAAGGTAAAGTGATCCTGTTACAGGCCTGGCGTGGCCCAGAGGATGCATAGAGGTATAGCTCTACTCTTCCATGACCGCAGCACTAGAAGAGGGTGAGAGGTCAGCAGCATGCCCCAGCCGCACTTTACTCCCAGAAAGAACCGGTACCCATTGTACAGGAGGCTGGGTGGGCTCCAGGGCCGGTCTGGACGGGCAGAAAATCTCGTCCCCACCGAGATTCGATCCTGGACTGTCCAGCCCGTAGTCAGTCGCTATACTAACTGAGCTACCCGGCCCATTATCACCTAACTTATATTATGAAGAAATCTCCCAGACTGTCAAAAATTCTTTATGGCAAATACTGTATGTGATATAATATAGATTCAATTTAGAGGCCCTTCAAACAAATTCTTATTAGTGAAGTCATCCTCAAGTACAAAGGACATAGATTCTTGACTAGTTGGGAAATTATTAGCTTCTCAGTGATGACCCTGCTGTATGATGTTAGGTTGGCCATATATTATAACAGATTACATTAACCCTTAACCTGCTAACGCAGAAAATATGGTGAGCTCCTAATAATGCCAGCAGATGGCAGAAGGTATTTCAGTTGGCATTTAAAGGGTTAATACATTTTCTTTTATTAAACTGAGCTTATACTAAAAACCCTAAACACACTACAGCATTTACCTTAAAGGACAACTGCCAGGGTACACTAACAAAGAAATTCATCACTTGAGACAAAAAGTAACCTACATCTACATTCAATCACTCATACACTAAAACCTGCAAAGAGCAAATTACTGATTTTGCACATACACGAATGAACAACAGAGATTCGTACACTGCATATACATTCATATCTGAATGTACATCTTTCTTAAAAATACATTTCTGGTTAGTTACAGTTTTGTTGCTGAGTAAGCCTGTCTTTGTGGTGGGTCACAGGTTTTGCAATGGAATATTTATTTTTTGTTCAGACAATAGTAAAGGTAAATCAGTCCCAATAGAGGGCCGAGGTGCCCAAAGGTTCCAGGAAGTTAAGGTTCCCAGATTACGTGACAATGGCCCAGGATGGTGGTAAGGTTGTCAGCCCTAAGCACCGGCTGCTTTTTACCCCCAGGAAATACTCCTGGTACCCATTTCTGTTAGAGGCTGAGTCAACCCCAGGGCCATAGTGCAATCAGAAGGATTATGTCAATGAAAAATTCCATTGACACCATCTGTAGATCTAACTATATTAACCTATAATAGCATACAATAGCAGAACCCATGTACCCACACCACCCATCCTACATAACACATGCAAAATCTCGTACCCACTTCACCTCTTACCTCCCCACTGTATACGACCCACATAAGTTGAGTATAGCTGCTTACTAAGTTGTTTCAATTCTCAACCTGAAGATGGCCAATGTAAAGTGCCGAAAATTGTAGATGTTATTTATGTAATAAATTCTATATACAGGATGTCCCAGGAGGAAAGGACCTAACTTCGGGAGAGTGTTCCTTAGGTCAAACTATAACGATATAACCCAAAACACCTATATCCAAAGTTCAATGGTTACGGAGATATTGGCCA
>Ga0123352_10021120_pt1 | contig 10378 bp, 8 predicted proteins | sample TergutLab28metaG_FD_89700 | JGI IMG/M metagenome (GOLD analysis project Ga0123352, IMG submission 89700) | Labiotermes labralis P1 segment gut microbial communities from Petit-Saut dam, French Guiana - Lab288 P1 | ecosystem: Host-associated > Arthropoda: Insects > Digestive system > Gut ... | reverse complement strand
CTTGAGCATTTCTTCTGGTATCAGATTGATTTTTCTAGAGCCTGCCGCGATTCCATCTATGCAAGAAATGGTTCCCGGTTTAGAAGCCATCAGAATTGAACCTGGAACCTTTGATGCATATCAAACTGAGCCGGTATACACGGTAGCTATCATCACGGCTTTGGGTGCCCACAAAGATTTATGTGAAGATTTAGTGTTTCAGATCACTCAAGTCGTTCACGAAGCACATGAAAGGCTCAACAGATTTGTTAGTTCCGATGATAATGTGATCTTAACTAACCCGCTGGCCGGTAGAGATGAAAATTTCCCTATACACCCCGGCGCTTTAAGGTTTTATAGGGAAATAGGCCTTATCCAATAAAATTGGCTCTTTTGCCTTAATCAAGTAAAAATTGCTAGTACCTGCTTGAATGGTTTTGTTCTGCCAGCGTAAAAATATCGCGCTGAGTTTTTCCAATATTCGCTGCAGACATATAGCTTTAAAGTCTGCAGCGACAGAGGAGATGCTCGTATGAGTGAAATAAAAGAAGAAGTACAAAAAACAAACAGTTACTTTGAGTATTTCGTTTCATCTAAAAAAATTGATCCACAAGCTGTTCTAGCGCTATTCCTATCCGCCATGTCTACTATGATGGCGCTATATTTTTTGATGACAGCTTATTATGGAACTCCCGCAGGCATTGCACATCGGCTTATATTTTTGCTTTTTGTGTTGCTCCATGTCTTTTTCCTGTTTCCTACGAAGAGAAAAAATTGGAATGATAAGTTTAATATTTATTTCTTCGTTGACTTGTTTCTGGCTCTTTGCACCCTTGGTGTAGGAGTTTATTTTTTGGGTGATCTTCATGGCTGGCAAGCACGTTTTTTCCGGCCAAACTTGAATGATACAATTGCAGGCACCATTACGATATTACTTGTACTGGAAGCCACTCGCAGAGCGGTGGGAGCAATTATGACCGTCATCGCTCTACTTTTCATTTTGCACACAAGCTTTGCCAATTACTTTCCCGGGTTATTGAGAGCAGCGCCAACAAGATGGGCACGATTGGTGGACGTGATGGTAAGCGATCAAGGTATTCTTTCCGATCCAATTCAATCTATGGCGACTTTTATCATCCTGTTTCTAGTTTTCGGAGCACTCCTAGAGCAAACTGGCGCTGGGCGATATTTTATTAATATGGCCTATTCGGTCGGCGGTAGGCTCACAGCTGGTCCGGCTAAAACATCTGTGATTGCCAGTGCTCTTTTCGGTAGTATTTCCGGCAGCTCGGTAGCCAATGTAGCTTCTACAGGAGTTTTTACCATCCCATTGATGAAATCCGTAGGGTATTCCGCAGAGGAATCCGCAGCTATAGAAGCCGTAGGTTCTACAGGCGGCAACTACATACCGCCTATTATGGGAGCGGTGGCTTTTCTTATGGCGCAATTTTTGAGGGTTCCTTATATGACTATTGTTCAGCATGCATGGATCCCAGCGTTTGTGTATTATTTCGCTCTATTGGCGACGGTTCATTTCAGTGGAAAACGCAAAAACATTGCCCCTCCGGTTGAAAAAGACAAGCTCCCCTCTTTTTGGAAAGCGTTGAAAGAAAGCTGGCATCTATTTTTTTCGCTGCTGGTGCTGGTCATGTTTTTGATGCAAGGTTATACGGCTACCATGGCAGCTTTTTGGGGTACTGTGATGTTGTTCGCCTTGAGTTTTATCCGGCGTGACACTTGGATCACACCACGTAAAATGATAGTGGGGTTCGAAAAAGTGGCAAAAACAGCTCTTACCGTGGGAATGGCCTGTGCTACCGCTGGTATTATCATTGGCAGTATGTTTTCATCCGGCATTGGGGCCAGATTGTCCTGGATCGTAATCAACGCGGCTGGCGGTGACCCATTCATCACATTGATCTACACAGCCATTATCTCCTTGATTCTGGGGTGCGGAATGCCTTCAGTGGGCGTGTATCTCATTCTTGTGACCACAGTTATCCCCGCACTGATTGAACTGGGAATAAACCCTGTGGCAGCACATTTCTTTGCCTTCTACTTCGCAGTAGTCTCCAATTTCACACCTCCAGTTTGCGTGGCTACATTTGCTGCTGCTGCGATAGCGGAATCGTCTCCTATGAAATCTGCTCTTAAAGCGTTTTTTGTCGGGATTTCAACCTACGTAATACCTTTTATTTTTGTCTATCATACAGGTTTACTCATGATAGGCAGCGCCGGAGATATCCTCATTGCCACGTTCAGGGCGCTTTTAGCTGTGTTTTTCCTGTCTGCGGCAGTTAACGGTTTTCTGCTCAAGCGAGTTTCGTTGATTGAACGGGCAATAATGATTACTATTCCAATCTTAATCATAATTCCAGAATCAATGCCCGCTACTATCATTGGGCTTACGCTAGCCGCAGTAAGCGTTTTTTTGCAGAACATAAATATTAAATCTCAGTTTGTATTGATAAGACGCTAATTATTGCTAAAAGGAGAGAAAACATTTGAAGGCCGAAAGCTTGCGGGCGATAGTTGATTGGGTGTTATTAATCTTGATTATTGGTTCAATTATGTACTTGGGAAAAATCAGAATGCATCAAATCACTTTAAATCGTTTTCTTCTGTTGAACTTCGGAATTATTGTTTGCCTGATTATAATTTATAGGGCTATCTGTATACGTTTTTTTCTCCCAGGCTCAAAAGGTGATTCTGAATAATTCTCACTGCTTGAGAGTGTGTTGTAATATTGGAATATCAAAGGAGGTATGAAACTAAAATCTCCAGCGCCTGTTCGTAGATTTATGAGCAATTAAGTGTAGATTTCATTATCCTGATTTTCATTCTGCTTCATTTTTTTCGTGTACATAAATTTGAGGAGGAAAATAATGAAAAAGCATGTTTTATTTATAGGGGTAATTCTTTTTATGGTATTTTCCTTTGTAGCTTATGCCCAAGCTACTGCTGCTCCTGAAAGAATCAGGCTCGGAGATGGAAGAACCCAATTTTATTCGTTTATAAGTTCCAGCGCTGGTGGAACTTGGTACACTATGGTGGGTGGAGCCATCAGCCTGTTCAATGAATATTTTGAAGGAGCGCGATTCTCTATCGAAGCCAGCGGCGGATCGGTTGAGAATACTCGCCGCCTCGCCAGAGGTGAGGTCGATTTCGGTATAGCTTACTCATCTCATATATATGAGGCTATGAGTGGAACCGGCCTTTTTGAAGGAGAACCGCCGAATGACAACATTAGGGTTGTTGCAAGAATTTTTATTAGCCCTCATAAATTTGTTACCTTGCAAGGTTTTGGTATCACGTCATTATCCGATATGGAAGGGCGTACAGTGTCTTTGGGGGCAGCTGGTTCCGGTACGAGCGATAACTCGCGTCGTACTCTCAGAGCGTTAGGTATTAATGTTAACGAAGTAGAAATGATGTTCTCAGATGCCGCGCGCGCTCTGCAAGATGGGCATATAGCGGCGCTCGGACAAGGCGGCGCGCCTGCTGCAGGTATAGTAGAGCTTGCAGCTACCAGAGATATCCATATAATTCCGTTTTCAGAAGAAGAACTTAGAATAATGGTGGAACTAAATCCATATTTTGCCCCTGGTGAACTTCCAGCCCACACCTATCAAGGGCAACCCGAAGCAGTGCCGGTGTTTACTTTCAGCGTATATTGGATTGCACACAGAGATGTTCCAGACCAAGTTGTATATGAAAGCCTTAGACTTGCTGCCAGCGAATACGGACTTGCACATTTATCCACAGACCATAGGCAATGGGCGACTCTTTCTTATTCAGAAGAGGACGAGAATATACTAGGATTAGTTTTCCACCCTGGCGCACTTGCTTATTGGAGGCAATAATTTCATATTGAAAATCGCATTCTTGGAGACCTCCTTGAGAGTGTTGATTGAGTGGCCAGAAGGTTTTAATTGATCAACACTCTCATTTAATTTCAGTAACTTAACGTAAAGAAAGGCAAACTGCCAATGAAGCGTTCACTCGAAGGAAATTTGGGAAAAGTTGTATTTGTTCTTGCGGCCATGTTCGGATTGACTTTTTTTTATATTTCTGGATTTGGCCTTCGCTGGAGACCGACTGAAGCAAACCTTGCTTTTTTCTTATTCTTTACTTTTGCGTTGTCTTTTTTAATTTACGCGCCGTCAAAAAAACTAACTACGAATAAACCAGCGTTGATCGTTGATTGCTGCTTGGCTGTCATTACTTGTTCAGCTGTCATTTATTGGCTTTTTACCTTTGCCACTTACGCCGCTACACGCGTTGGAAACCCAACTCAGCTGGATTTGATTTGTGGAGCAATTGTTATAGTCGCATCACTTGAGATTGCCCGGCGAGCGCTTGGCAATATACTGGCAGGATTAGGAATAGTATTTTTACTTACCTTATATTTTGGCCCTCACTTACCTGACATTTTTGCACACAGGGGTTTTTCCGTCGTAAGAATAATTGAATTTTTAGCATGTGGTACAGGAGGCATTTACGGCAGTATAACGGCTACTTTCGCGACCTTTATCATGCCGTTTATGGTATTCGGAGCGTTCCTGCAAAAATCTGGAGGAGCTGAATTTTTTGTAGATATATCCAAGGCCTTGGCTGGCAGAATCGCCGGAGGCTCTGCTCTCATGTCTATTGGAACCACTGGTCTATTTGGTACTGTTTCAGGTAGTCCCATAGCTGTCGTAATGGCAGTGGGGCCATTCTGTGTTCCCATGATGAAAAAAGCTGGCTACGACAGCAATTACGCAGGTGCAGTTATGGCCTCTGCCGCTACCGGCGCACAGTTCCTACCCCCCGTTATGGGAGCAGGAGCCTTTATATTGGCAACGCTAACCGAAGTTCCATATTCGACTATTCTCGTTATGGCTCTCGTTCCGGCGCTGTTCTTCTATATGTCATTAGTAGCGCAAACTTATTTTCATGCTAAACGTATCGGTTTGAGCGGACTTAAACCCGAAGAGCAGCTCAAATTGTCCGATGTGCTTAAAAAAGGATGGTACTTTATATTTGTGCTGGTCGGCTGTACCGTGTTGATCGCTGTGGGGTACTCCATTCCATTAATGGCATTCTGGGCCACTATAATCATCATTGCATGTGGTATGGTTCGTAAAGAAACTCGTTTCACTCCCAAAAAATTTTTTGAAACATGTGCAATAGCAGGCCGCGATTCTCTTATTGTAGGGGCCACAGCTGGAACGATCGGTATTATCATGGGATCAATCAGCCTGTCAGGAATGGGAATCCAATTTTCTGCGGCAATCCTATCGCTTTCACAGGGGCATTTATTTACCAGTCTGATACTGGTCATCTTCATCTCGCTTATCGTGGGTTTAGGTTTGCCAACCACAGCCGCATACATCATATTGGCTATACTGGCGGCCCCTGCGTTAATTCGTCTTGGTATAGAGCCGGTATATGCACATTTGCTTGTATTTTGGCTTTCTATGGCGTCTAATGTTACGCCGCCTGTTTGTGTGGCTGCCTTTGCCGGAGCTGGCGTTGCAGGAGGAGATCCAATGAGAACTGGCATGAAAGCATTTGTCTTGTCGATCTACCTCTATTTAATGGCATTTGCCTTTGTCTATGCGCCACAAATCACATTGGTGGGATTTGATGTTTTTCCTGTTGTTGAAATCATTATCAGCTGGGCATTTGCTACAATCGCACTAGCGGCAGCGGTACAAGGCTGGTACATCAAAAATCTCAATATCCCAGAGCGCCTGGTTATATTAGCAGCTACTGTTTTCCTAGCAATTCCTGGAATTTTCTCCAGTTTGATAGGAGCGGGAATTCTACTGGCTGTTACGCTGATAATCCGTAGTTCAAATAAAAATAAATCCGTCTACACAAATATTAATTAAGGAGGCATAATCAATGCGCGATAAAGTAGTGTTTGACACTAAAAATATTCCTTTTACTAAAGTTGACTGGGGGCAGACTAAAGAGCTTGTGGGTAAGTTTTGTGAAGCGCGCTCGGATAACGTGCTTATTAAAATTACAGAATATCTGCCTAGCCATACGCATACACTGCACGTGCATCCTGACCAAGAGGAGATCATCTTCGTGCTGTCTGGACGAGGGGAAACGGAAACCGCGAGCGGTAAGGTCGATTTGTATCCTGGCTGCATCTCGTTTATTCCGGCAGGTGTGCCGCACGCTACTTATAATCCTTACGAAAATGAATCGATGACAGCGGTCATAATCAAATCTCCGCCAGATCTAGATCCGCTAAAATAAGGAATATAGTCGTTCATTTGTTTCAACATAAAGACATAAAGAATAGACGTTCGAGGGATGGAAAGCTGTTTTGTTTAAACTTCCTCCTTGAACGTAATTATATTTGGGAGTAATCTAAGAAAAGCATCAGGAGGTACAGGAATCATGGAAGAATTCAGGTATATTGGAAAACCAGTCAGTCGAGTAGATGCTTATGACAAAGTTACTGGGATGGCTGAGTATGGAGCGGATGTTAGACAACCAGGGGAACTCTACGGAGCGGTGTATCGTTCGCCTTACCCTCATGCGCGCATATTGAGCATTGATACTTCTTTAGCTAAAAAAGCACCTGGGGTACGCGCTGTTATTACAGGTAAAGATCACCCAATTCTATACGGGGCCGTCATTGCGGATGAGCCGTTCCTTGCCATCGACAAAGTTCGCTATTACGGAGAAGCAGTAGCCGCAGTAGCTGCGGACACCATGGAGCAAGCGGTAGAAGCTGTAAAATTAATCACCGCAGAGTATGAAGAATTGCCTGTAATCGAAAATGTAATGGACGCAGTCAAGGCAGATTCTCCTGTTGTACACGACAGTTGGCAGTCCTATAAGAAGTACGGCAGTGTAGGGTGCGTGGACGGCAGCAATATATGCGACGTTTTTAAGGTTCGTAAGGGCGACGTTGAGCAGGGCTTTGCTCAAGCAGACGTTATCATCGAAGATCAATACAGCACCGCGTTAATTCAGCATGTTACCATAGAGACACATTCAGCCACAGTTTCTGTCGACCATAAAGGGCGAATAACCTGTTGGACTTCAGCGCAGTCTCCTTTCATAGTAAGGCAATATTTCACGAATACTTTGGGTTTAAACAATAATGACGTCCGAATTATCGGTACATATGTCGGCGGCGGTTTTGGCTCGAAATATGATTTGCGCACCGAGCAAATAGCTTATATGCTGGCATGCGAAGTTAAAGGCCGCCCTGTGAAAGTTGAATTTAACCGCACTGAAGACTTTATCGCGACTGTGGTGCGCGGAGGTGCATTTACCAAAATGAAAACCGGCGTGACCAAAGACGGTAAAATTGTGGCACGGCAGGTGGAAATATATTGGGACACTGGCGCATATACCACGATGGGACCGCGCGTAGCCACTAATGGCGCTATTGCGGCCAGCGGACCATATGAAATTCCAAACGTCAAAATTGACAGCGTCTGTGTGGTTACCAACAAACCAATCAGTGGCGCCTATCGCGGTTTTGGCGTTCCTGAAACTCACTGGCCGGGCGAAAGCCAAATAGACGCGTTAGCCAAGAAACTGGGTATGGATCCGCTGGAACTACGCAAGAAAAATGTTTACCGAGAAGGTTCCATATCCGTGACAGGTGAAAAATTGTTTAGCGTTGGGATATACGATTCTTTAATAAAAGCGGGGGAAATGATAGATTGGCAAAGTAACAATTTATGCGGAAAAACTCCGGCAGGTAAGCTGCGGGGAAAAGGGCTGGCTTGTTTTTGGAAGATGACAAGCTCGCCTTCAAATACCTCAGCCCTGGTTAAATTGAACGAGGATTCTAGCTGCGTTATCAATATAGGAGGCTCAGAAATGGGGCAAGGAGCCTATACCGTAGCCTGTCAAATAGTGGCAGAAGAATTGGGCCTTCCAATTGAAAAAGTAATGGTTACAGACACCATAGACTCTCATTATACGCCATTCGATAAAACTACCACCTCCAGCCGCTTTACTTTCATGATGGGGAATACGCTGATTTTGGCATGCAACGATATTAAAGAACAACTCATTGAGCGTGCGTCAACATCATGGAAAATTCCAAAAGAATCCATAGTCATCGAGCAAGGAGTTATTAAAGAAGTTAAAGGAGAGGGAAGAAGCGCGCTAATTGCGGAGCTGGGCAAGAGTAATTTTAAAAAAGAATTGCCGCTTTTGTTAGGAAGAGGAACGTTTTCCACAGCATATAACATCATCCCGGCTGACCCGGAAACCGCTCAATCTCCGCGACCTACAACGTTTTGGATTTACGGAACGCAGGCTACCGAAGTCGAGGTTGATCCTGAAACCGGAGAAGTAGATGTTGTAAAATTTGTTGCGGCACATGATTGCGGGAAAGCGCTTAACCCTCATACATGTAAGCAACAAATAGAAGGTGCTATCGTTATGGGTTTAGGACACGCGTTACGCGAAGAATTGATTTACGACAAGGGGATTCCGCAAAATGCCACTATGGTAGATTTTAAGATTCCAACACTACGCGATTTCCCTAAAGAAGCAGATATAGCATTTGTTGACGCGCCTCACCGTGAAGGGCCGTATGGAGCAAAGGGCGTCGGGGAAACTGCGCTGACTGCCACTTGGCCGGCAGTTGGGAATGCGGTTAGTGCAGCCGTTGGCCATGCTTTTAATCACATCCCGATCAAAGCGGAACAAATTATAGATTGTTTAGAAACAAAAAAATCATAATGACTGGAGGTGGATTTTATGTGGCCAAAATTTGAATTATTGACACCATCTACTATTTCAGAAGCATCGGAGCTCTCCATGTCATACGGGCAAAACGCTCGTTACCTTGCGGGGGGCACCGATCTATTTGTGCAAATGCATGAAAAAAAATTAGCGATGAATTATCTAATTGATCTTACCGGCATCAGCGATATTGCGGGAATCAATGTTTTACCGGATGGCTCTGCCAAAATAGGTTCGCTGACTACCTTTACCGAGATTGTTAATAACGACTACATTTGAAACATTTACCCCGCTCTGGTAGATGCCGCAAGTCAACAGGGCTCTGTGCAAGTTAGGAACTTAGCCACTATAGGAGGAAATCTCTGCAACGCCATTCCTTCCGCTGATTCAGCCCCCGCATTGATGGCATGTAACGCCCAAGTGGAGATCTCCGACGGCAAAAAGAACCGTAATTTACCGCTCGAACAATTTCTCTTGGGTGTTCGCAAAACTGCCCTAAACCCTGGAGAACTTCTCTCTGCGATATTCATGCCGCCTCCGGTTAAAAATTTTGCCAGTGCCTACTATAAATTTTCCCGGCGCAAGGCGATGGATTTGGCATTATTAGGCGTAGCAGTATCAATGACTGTAGAAAACAATATTTTCTCTGACGTGCGTATTGCATTGGGTACAGCAGCCCCCACCGCTATCCGCGTGCGTGAGGCGGAAGATTTTATGCGGAATAAACCGCTTAGCGATGAAATTATCATAGAAGCCGCGAAATTAGCTGCTTCGGTTTCAAACCCCCGCAGCAGTTATCGCGCCAGCGGGAAATATCGCAAGCAATTAATTCAGAGCCTTATTCCAAGAGTGTTTGCCACAGCGCGCGAGCGACATGAAAGAAAGGTGGGCTAATCATGGTTGATAAAAATATTAAAGTAACGGTAAATGGCTCACTCTACGCTTTCACTGTGCCTGCCAACAAAACTTTATTAAGTCTGATTCGAGACGACATTGGTTTACGAGGAACAAAAGAAGGTTGTGGAGTTGGTGAATGCGGAGCCTGTACCGTACTGATGAATGGGAAAACAGTCAATGCTTGTATGGTCGCTGCGATTCGCGCAGATGGCGCTGACATTCTCACGGTAGAAGGATTAATTGGTAAGAATGGACAATTAGACCCGTTGCAGCAGGCTTTTATAGATGAAGGCGCGGTTCAGTGTGGATTTTGTACGCCGGGTATGTTAATGGCCGCGAAAGGTTTGCTGCTGGAAAACCCTCACCCCACAGAAGAAGAAATTTGTAAAGGACTTGAAGGTAATCTTTGTCGCTGTACCGGCTATACCCCAATTATTCGTGCGGTGCATAAAGCAGCTCAAAAATGTCAATAACGTAGCGTAGAAGCCCAAAGCAGTTTTAAAACCAGATCATTTCCTGCAAGATTTTGATTTTGTTGGATGGGGTTTAACTATGTTTGCGGTTCTGAGCTTTGACTCAAAACCGCAAACATAAGTTTACGATAAATTACGAGAGGTTACATCAATGAATATAGCCGTAAAATATGTTGGTTTTTTTGTATTTTTAGTGCTGGGGATTGTGGTTGGAGTGTCGCAGATGTTCCAGCCGGCATTGGATTTGCTGGGACACTATACATTGATGATGCTTATTATTACCGTAGGCTTATGGGTTTTCACCCCGCTTG
>Ga0123352_10021119_pt1 | contig 10378 bp, 6 predicted proteins | sample TergutLab28metaG_FD_89700 | JGI IMG/M metagenome (GOLD analysis project Ga0123352, IMG submission 89700) | Labiotermes labralis P1 segment gut microbial communities from Petit-Saut dam, French Guiana - Lab288 P1 | ecosystem: Host-associated > Arthropoda: Insects > Digestive system > Gut ... | reverse complement strand
TTCGATCCCAGCTGGTGTCAGTGGATTTTTCATTGACATAAAATCCTTCCGATCGCACTATGGCCCTGGGGTCGACTCAGCCTCTAACAGAAATGAGTACCAGGAATATTTCCTGGGGGTAAAAGCGGCCGGTGCGTAAGTCTGACAACCTTCCCACCATCCTGTGCCGTTGTCACGAAATCTGGGAGCCTTAACTTCCTGGAACCCTCTGGGCCTGTCCAGGCCTGTAATGGGACTGCTTTACCTTTTTATTTAAGTCGAAGTGGTCGTTACGTAAGTAATATATTACTGCTGTAAGATGCTGTCCATCTTATAAACCAGGTTCATTAATGCTGCCTATCGGGCGTTAATATTGTCGTTAAGGTCGATCACACAAGCACTCACGATAGAACCCCTTCTGCGTCTATAGAATTATTACCGACAAGAGATTGACAGTCCTCATCTTAACACAGATGTACATCGGAATAACTGACGTGTAGAACACACGCGCACATCCTCCTACAAAATCCAGTATTAGCGAATGACAGTTTGCTTGAATAAGCCGGAAGAAGAACATCAGCACTTCTGTACACGTCACAGTCACAAATATCGTCCATATCATTACGTGAACTAATCCAGTTAATATCAACATTGTAAGTACCCACATTTTATGTACCCAATTTAACTGTATTATATAGCACGACCAAACAGTTATCTTTGCTACTATAGAAGTCCAGAGCCCCCGATTAGACAATAGTGAATAGCGGAACATCGAGATAAAATATTAGCGCCTGACAGGCAGCATTAATGAACCTGGCTTATAAGATGGACAACATCTTCCAGCAATAATATAGTACTTATTTAACGACCATTTCGTCTTCAATATATGTATCTATCCTTTTGTATTTTATCATTTTAATTACAGTATAGCCAATTCGAACACTTAATAAAACGCACGGACTGAGTTTTTAATATTATTTAAAAAATACCAACTTTATTTGTACCCACTTTCTCTTATGGTTGTAAATATTTTGCGATCCCACAAATGTGCACTTTTACTTGATGTACCTTTAACATGGTTCATGAATTGGCCTGATGAGGACTCTATGAGTCGAAACATATCGCCATATTTATAATTGACAATAAATTAGTTGTGTTTTGACTGAACCAACTCTTAGAATATTTAAGTGGAAAACACAACAGGATGGTTCCAATTAAAATATTATATTTGAAATACCTGAACACATTTGTGACTTGCACACTTTCACTTTGTAAGAGGATGAATGTCGTTACTTCACAAAAACAGCTCTAAATTTGAACAATGACTTAAGACAAATCACTCTGACAGGGAAATTTTCAGGCAACCAGTTACCATGCATTGATATAAATAAATACATGAATTTTAAATTATATCCAAATTGTTTTCCTTCAGAAAATTCAGTTGCCAGGTTTCCGTATATACTTGATACACAGTTAGAACCTTTTCAGCCTTCAGGTGACCAGACTTATTGAAAATTACTGTCACTTAATAAAGATAACTTGTTACTGTAGTTACTAATATCATTACTGTGAAAAATGAATTTCAGATGTTTTCATTTGTATCATGAAGACAAAGAAATTTAAAAGGGAAATAGATAATTTTTATTTTATTTATGACTATCATTAGTATAATTAAAAGAAAATTTATTTCTAATACAGGACTATATTACGGATTTAGTCCATGTCTTCAGTTACATCCAAAGCTCGGAGGAACCAAAAGCTTACATTTACAGTGTTATTCTTCTTCTGCATGTGCTTGATTTTCTGAAACACAGTACCTACACAGATAAAAATGCATTGCCAATTAAACATACAAGTCTGGTTGATGCAACAGAGACGGAGACACACTCACTCAACCGCACGTTCGTAACAAATTTATAATTTTAATATGACGGTTTTCTGAGAATTGTTGGTTTCTTTAATCGCTAGTATAGTTTTTAATACCTACGTTAAGTATGTGCCACATAACGCAAGTAGATGAGCAATAAGTTTAAAATTAGTCAATACTCATTCTAAGGCCATAAATAATTTCGTTCATATAATTATGAATTTTAATTTATTCTTAATAATTTCCAGATTGATGTGGAAATGAAAGGATACGAAAACTTCACTGATATCAAAGAAACGTTTCCAGACCTAAAGACTTTATTGTCAGTAGGAGGATGGGCTGAGGGCGGCCATAACTACTCGGCTCTGGTATCTGTCAAAGAACGAAGAGATGCTTTTGTGAGAAGTGTCGTGGGTAAGCATAACACAGCGAATATTTCTCGGTTACCTTAATAAAAGCAGTGAAAAAAAAATTCGTTACCGTATAGCTAAATTGTTTATCAGTGATGTCGTTATGATATGTCCATGTAGAGGTGTAAATTTTAAAGAAACAGTTTATAGTATCGAACTGTTTCCGCGCATAATTTATCGCGATAAATATGAACCTGAGTGATGTGCACATAATGATTAATAAGAGAGTTAGGCAGAAGACACTGTGCACAGCTTCGTAACCAAAGGACTCATACAAATAAGGATATTCGTTTGTGGGCACTTACCGTGAGCTTCCAGCGGTGAAGCAAAGTCCTGGCGGCGAAATGCAAAGATTTCTTTCACGGCGGCCGATAACGCAGGGTGCTGGCTTCTGTCAACAGAGAATAGAAAAGCTCGATTCACGATAGGTTCAGTAGCGCAGCTTTGAAAGAGACCAGCTGGGATAGCAGTACGTCTGAACTGAGTGTATTAGAGTTGAAAATGAGGGTCCAAAGTTTATGCATTACAGATACATTTTCTGATCAATTTATTTATGTTAAATAAAAGAGCGTATCGAAAAAACAGTTTGCGGAAGTAAATGAATATATATATATATATATATATATATATATATGTGTGTGTGTGTGTGTGTGTGTGTGTGTGTGTGTGTGTGTGTGTGTGTACAAACACAAAAATGCAAATATTCGAGACGATATATCTAAGGTTCTAAAATTCTTTCAGCTATCAAATAAACTATACTAAACATTACCGCACATTTGTGTCGCAAAACACACACATAGATTTCACGTCTGTCTGGCTGTCTGTCTGACTCTCTGTGTAGCTGTCTGTCTAGTTGTCTCTTTTCCGTCCGCCTTTCCGCATGTGCCAGAAAAACTGCAAAAGATGTTCACAAAGTTCGATAATTTTGTCAAAACATTTCAAATTTGGTTGAATTTGGACAAAGGTACTTTACACTACAACCTACGTCCTTTTTTGCTGTCATTTAGAACATAGCGCCCAAAGATTTACCAGTTCGAAAAATGTTCAAAACAAGCGCCGTAGCGAAGAACGAGACACAATGTACATTTAATAAACCACTTAGCAATAATTAAGGATTTCGACATAATTAAACAAGAGTGAGACAAAACTCCAAAATCCTTATCCTGCGTTTCTACTTCCCAGTTTGTTATATAACCGAAATTTACTTTGATGTAACATCTGGTAGATTTCATGTACGAATATGGTTTCGATGGAATCGACCTGGACTGGGAATATCCTGGAGCAACGGAGAGAGGAGGCAAGCCTTCTGACAAGGAAAACTTCTTGTTTCTGGTTGAGGAGCTTAGAACTGCCTTCGATAAAGAAGGCTATGACTGGGAGATAACTATGGCTGTTCCCTTGACACAACAGAAGTTGCAAGATGGGTACCGCGTACCGGAGCTCTGTGGGTAAGTTTCAAGGCGAAATGTGACCATACATGACGATGGGACACAATATCTAAGTTGTTACTGGCACTAGCCTAAGCGTAGGACGAACTGGGAATCGTGGTTCAAATTCTGGCAGGAGCACAGGACGTTACTAAACCATCCACACTGGCTCTGGGGTAAACCTAGCATCCTATACTAAGAATACCGGGGCCCTTTCCTCTGAAAAAAAAGTGCGTGAAGCTAGGCATTTGCTTCTATTACCGAGGTCCAGAATGCTGGATGGTGTAACTTCACCAAAATCCGTCAAATGCCTTCAGGATGTAGCGATTAATTAGAAGCATGGATGACTTCACATTTCTACCTTCTTTGATGTTACAAACTGGAGTTATAATTACAGAAACCGTATATTAATCCTAGTTTTTACATGTATTGGTCATGAATAAACGTTTAACAACTTCGATCTTTAAAACTACTCTCGCCATTATTTCCGTAGTAGTTCAATTACGGATATACTTTCCTTTTGGTGTCCTCGAAGTAATTTACCTAAGGAACGCTCTCTCGAATTATGGCAGTTCCCCCTGAAACAGTCTGTATGTAACATTTTCAGAACACAGTGTTGCTGAACCCTACATTTTACTCCTATACTTCCATGTATATCATAAGAAAGTTCAGGCTACAGAGTTCTATAAATGAATATTACATGGTATGTCTTTCAGAGTCATATCACACACAGTCTTCAACATCTGAACAGGTCATATCTCAAGCTTCTAAACCCATATCACGAAACAGCAGCAATTCGTTTGTGATATTAACAAATGGACAAGTAGAATTGACAAATCTCAAAATGAGAATCATTTTCAAACCCACGTGGTTTATTGCAACGCAAGGAATTGCATAAAATGCCTTTTGTCCTCTACTCAGTCTTTCCGCTCAACGAAGGAACTCTATCAGAACATGAATTTCTGCCATTTCTGATCCACAAATATACAAACCGAATTTACATTGGTCCAGTTGACTGGTTATAAAGGAAAAAAGCAATCTCATTACAGGCCTGGAGAGGACCTGAGGGTTCCAGGAGTTTGAGACTCCCAGATTTCAAGAAAGTCGGCACGTAAAGGTGGTTAGTTTGTCAGCTCTAGGCACCGGGCGCATTTACCCCCACGAAATGTTCCTGGTATTCATTTCAGCTAGAGGGTGAGTCAGCTCCAGGGCCATAGTGCGGTCGGAAGGATTATGTCAAAGCATAATTCTTATGACACGCCAACTACCGGCTTGTAGCGCAGCGTCTCAAGCGGCTGCGCCACCGCGTGCCCCTTTGTTTATACTGGTACCACCGTTAACTTCCCGATTCTGTTCGCTTCACACTCAACCACCGAAATGAAAGGCCCAACAAATAGGTTACAACCCGCCTGTGGATAAGTCGAGGAAAACTGTAGAATAACCGTCACAATTGTCATCAAGGTCAATGTCATTTGAAGATAGTGAACTCCACGTAGAGGCGGAGGACAACTATCCGTCCAGGAAGGAAGAGAACAGCAAATAAGCTCACCTGTCTTGAGAATATGGAAAATATAAAGAGGAAGACTGAGTGAGAGACGACGATAAAATCGCTACGTGTGACTATGCTTATGAGGACAGCTGGTGTAACCACAAGGCAAATTTGGAAAGAGACCCTCATCATCAGCTGCTTCAGGCTAAGTGAAAGATTATTGTGAATATGATGGCAAGAATAGTTAAACATTCTGTGGATTCTGTCACGTTACATCACTGGGTGGTATTGTAGAGGGCAGAAGTAAAAAAATCTCTGTACAGGCCAGGACAAGCCTTTTAGGGCTCCAAGAGTTTGAGACCCTTAGATTTCCAGACAGTCGAAACATGAAGGTGGTACGTTTGTCAGGCCTATGCACCGGTTGCATTTACCGCCACGAAATATTCCTGACACTAATTCATATTAGAGGCTGCGCCGACCCCAGGGCTATAGTGAGTCCGGAAGGATTAAATAAATGAAAAATTCCAATGACATCTTCGGGAATCGAAACCTACAGCTTAGAAGTGAAGAAAGGAATTGCACCATGTGAGCTGTGTGGGTGCACCAGGAAAGAAAACGTTTGTGAAAATTGGCTAATAAAAATGAAGAAGGAAGAAACGTCGCGTGATAATTTAACTTTCCAAACTTCTGTCCTCACATATGATTTAAATACGTAATTAAAACGCATTTAAATGTTTGACCTGACTCTTCACTGATGTTAGCCCCAGTCATCCTAGTGGACTGTGGTGAACCGAAAATTCAGCGGTCTATTTAAAATAGGCCGTAAACAAATGCCGTCACGCTCCCTTTAATTTTACTACGTTAATTTGTAGCTGAAATTTTAAAAGAAAGAACTGTATTTGGTATCTTCGTACGCAAATGCTGGTTTACTACTTCACAAAAATAGAGTATTTAAACTTATCAAAGACATTTCTCATAATCACTGCATATTCATACTACAAGTGATTTAGATACATACATAAATTTCCATTTAATATGACACGCATAATGTTAGTATATCCAGTTTCTAAGAGCAAATAATCTGCCATATTTGTGCACTTTGCGACAATATTATACTTTCAACTGTCCTAACAATTGTAGTGATACATTCGTAATATCTTTGCTTCGCTTTCTTGTATTTTTAATTTTCCTCAAGTGTAAAGAGTAACTACACTGAGTTTTGATGTCCTAATTGACACTATTACGTACTGCATTGATTTGGTTTCTTCAGGCTTACTGACGCTGTACACGTAATGGCTTACGACCTAAGGGGCATTTGGGATGGCTTTGCGGATGTGCATAGCCCCTTATACAAAAGACCACACGATAAAGGAGTTCTGGAGAGAATTAATGTTGTAAGTAGTCATGACACGTAGCATAAAATATAAGGAATAATACTTTTTTTATGCACAACATTATCTCTAAGAATGATGCAAGCAGTACTTACACTAGTCTGTTAATCTCTGTAAGTATCCTACCAAAAGTACGATGTTTAACACGGCGGGAAAACAAAGCACTCTTATTCTTACAGAAAGGAGAGCATACTGCACGCACAGTGATAAACCAAGTTTTACACCGTGTAATCACTTGAATATGACTGCTTTAATAAATGTAAAGAAACTCGGGGTCTATGGCTAGCACATTGGGAAAATGTCCGTTAACAGACGTCGCAGTAGGCCATACAAATAATGAGCAAAAACGGCATGTATTCGTCATGACTGTGCAGGGAGATGGTTCTTCAAATGTAACAGTCGGCAGCAGATAAAGCTATCTTATTGTGCTCCTTAGCTGAATATAGCGAAATCAGTCACATGCATAATCTCAAGCAAGAATAATTGTCAGTTTTCTACTGCAAATATAGAGTACGTAACTTAGTATGCGTCTCTTTGAATACTATCTTCTGTCATCGTCAGGTTTCTACTGAAGTATAAGTGTACCTACGTTATTGGGTGTCTCTTTCAAGACTATCATCAGTCATCATCAGGTCCCTATTGCAAATATGAGGGTACGCACCTTCGTATGGCCGATCCCAGTGGCCACCCTGTCTAAGGTATGGGTGTACTGTCGCTCGATTCCTGGGACTGCGGGTTCGAATCCCTCCGGGATATGGATGTCTGTCTCTTGTGAATGTTGTGTGTTGTCAGGTAGAAGACTCTGCGACGGGTCGATCACCCGTCGCAGAGGAGTCCTACCGAGTGTGGTGTGTCTGAGTGTCATGCAGGAACCTCATACAGGGGGCGTAGAACCACTATGGCTGTCCAGCCACGACAGGAAAAAAAAAGACCTTAGTATAGGTCTCTTTGAAGACTATCATCAGTCACCGTTTAGATGTTCTGGACTATAAACAGTTTTTGCACAAACAAGAGTAACAAGAAACCAATAAGTGGGATGAACATGGACTTGGGATGTAGCACGCATGGGGCATGAGAAAGGTATACACGAAGTATACTGACATTCAAATCGATCCACGTTGTGCGAAGGTGTGATGGATTCACTGGCTCAGGATAGGGACCAGTGACTGGCCCCTGTTGACACGGTAATGACCGCTCGGTTTCCACTCAACAGCGACGAAAGTTATGAATACGTCAACAACTATTTACTTTGTCAAAAGGATTCTGCTTGATGGAATTATTAGCATCATCTTCAAAATTTCACCTTAGTTAGACCCGAACACTTGAAGACATTTGCTACCTTGAGTTCTATTAAATCTACTAGAGACAAAAAGCTTTAAAGAGCCCAGCGGCGATCTGTGTCTATGTGCCATAACCATCCCCCGCCACATATGAAGGTTTTTTATACGGTGGCGCGTTTCAGGATTTAAGCCTTAATTTCACGCCCTCCAAGTCAGAAGGAATACCGTGATGCTGTTTTTATTCATGTTACACTGGTCTGCAGAACTGCCCGTCCCTTTGTGCATTGCACATCTTTGAAATCGTTCTCGTAATTACGGAGAATGGCTTAATTTTTTGTGTTACATGAAAAATTGCCCTTCGACTAGATGCGTGAAAGCAGCCAATTTGTTCCGCAGAGGCGCGGACACGTTTAGAAAACCAATCACAGCTTTACAACAGATTTTATGTTAACAGAATATATTTGTTCACAAATTGCATTTTTTGGTTGCAATGCAACTTGATAACAAATTTTCTCCGTGTGTCCAGTCAGCACCTAAACTTACCTAATTCTGTCCCTTTTTCTCTCCTTCTTCTTCCCTGTGGATCCACCGTGCAATTATTTTGCGTTTGTTTTCCTTTTGTGTAGCGCCTACTGAAAAATTGCGGTGTGTTGGAACCTGATATTTAATAGGGTGCTGAGACAGCACTCACACTTGCCTCACCTTGTGCCTGAATTGTTTTCGTTTGCCTAAATAATTGTGCTGTGCCGTGTATTTGTGTATTTACATATATGTTCTCCTGTCGGTGTCGTAATTGTCCTTCCGCTGTTAACCCTGTACTTTAATAAAATGAAGTGCTCATAATCATCAACATCCCCACCACCACCACCACCACCACCGCCACCGCGTGAAAGCAGTAAGCATTAAATATTCTGAATGTGCGTCTGAATTCTTGCCCTCTCCTTATGTTGAACATATGAACTTAAGTCTAAGCCCCCCACTTTATTTCTGCAAGGTCCTTTTAGGAACGTTCGCAAGTGAGAAAAACGACTATTAGTTTTGTCGTGCCTCTATATCCGTCCGTCCATCCTCCCCTCCACATGAAACAACTCGGTTCACACTGGAAGGATTTTCATGAAATTTTATATTTGAGTATTTCGAAAATCTGTCACGAAAACAAACGTTTCATTAAAATCTGACAACATTAATGTGTACTGCACATGAAGACCAATGTGCATTAATTATAATATCTCACTCAGTTGTTCCTGGAATGAGAAATGTTTCAGACAAAATTTGTAAAGAAAATTAAAACACGAATTTTAAGTTCAATAAATTTTTTTTCCGAAAATCATGCCGTTTATCAGATAATTGTGGGTAAATTTTATACAGCCAGACAGGCCATAGATGACAATATGATACGGCATGCATTTTGTTTGCTGGATAAATAAGGGCGAGCGCACACCAAGGGATCTGTAAACAGCAACACTACTGCAACTTGCAAGAATTTCTGCCAGACCGAGCCGAAAACATGGAACTGCATTGTGCTGCGCACACATAAAATTGCAACGTCAGAGAAGACTAAGCAACTCCGCTCCCAGGAAAATGAACTAGCGGATATTCCCAAGAGCTGCTGCATTGCACGGTGGTTGTCCAGTTTCCTTTGTGTGACTTTCTTTTCCCCGTTGGCACGAAAGTTCGATGAATACATCAATTTTGTTTCTGTACAGTTAAATGATCATCAGCCAGGCCTTTCTGACAAGGGCCACCCACAAGGTCAGAGTGAATTGGGCGTGGGAAAGAATTTCACATGACATGAAGGAACCTGATATTTTGTGACTAAAACTTATAAGAAAATCGCAATAGAAAGTAGGCTAATTAAGGCAAGAAAATAATACATTATGACCTTTTTTGCTTACAAGTTATCACATAAGTGATTTTTAATGAGTAATTATGAACTGCATTTAACTGATGTAACCCCACTCTCGCGGAACTGCTCCTACAGGCGTTACGAAATAATCAGCCAAGCTTCTTCTCATGAAAAGCAACCGCAGTGATTACAAACAGCCGGTACTTCCTAAAGTACGTCGGCCAAATGACTTGGATCCTGTTCATACTTGCTTAATGGATGCAAGAAGCAACAAACTCGGGCAAAAACACCAGACACAGACAGGGAATTTCACGTAGTCTGCTCTCTGACACGAAAACAGTAGATTGTCAAAAAAAAAATATTTTTAAAACAGGAGTTTTGAAACTGATTGATGACGCTCATCCAATGGGTTGGCAGAAATGTCCAGTGTTTACTGTATATCACCTACGCTGAACTCTCTTCAAGAAGTGCGGCGTGGCTCGCAGTCATTTTTGGTCTACTGGGAACATAATTAATAATTATGATAATAATAATGGTAACGGGCAACCTTATTCAATAAGCATGCTTGACAGACACTGTAACAACAGAGGAATGGTAATGTAGACAAATTGTCAGACATCAATATGTTATTTTTTATACAAATTTATTATATCTGTAGCAACCAGTAGATAAATATCCCTTACCCGAGG
>Ga0123352_10021114_pt1 | contig 10379 bp, 6 predicted proteins | sample TergutLab28metaG_FD_89700 | JGI IMG/M metagenome (GOLD analysis project Ga0123352, IMG submission 89700) | Labiotermes labralis P1 segment gut microbial communities from Petit-Saut dam, French Guiana - Lab288 P1 | ecosystem: Host-associated > Arthropoda: Insects > Digestive system > Gut ... | reverse complement strand
TTTACAGCGCGGTACGGACTGGGCCTACAACTAGAGCGGTCTGCGCTTCGTCTGTAAAGGGTTAATGTAAGATATCACTGTTATCAATAATATTACAGCACATAAAATTAAATGTCTACTAATTAAACCTGGTCTTAACTTTTTAAAGCCTACTGGTTATTCTTATGATGAGGCAGTCTGATAATATGTACGCTTTTGAAAATTGGTTGACAAAAGCTTATAAATGAGGTAATTCCATCAAACACAGTCACTGAGAAGAAAACAAGTCTTCAGCTAGTCAAAATTGTATACAGTGTTAACTTATATCGCCGTGTTCTTGAAAGCACTCCACTGATACCAATACTGGCACAGATAATTCCGCTCCACACCACAAAAAGTATATCTGCAAGGGCCCTTTGGTTCAAGGTTTCATTCACTACTGTGTCAGGTTTCCAAAAACAGGTCTATCGTTGAGTTTTTAGAAGGAATCCTTGTGCTCAAGTTCAGTATATCCTATTCGTACTGCATGCCTCACCTATTTCATCATTCTTATTTGATAAAACTAATAATATTTGTAAGCCGATCCAGATGGCCGTGCCTTCAAGGGGGAGGTCTGAAGCGGCTTGACTGCGGGGCTCGTGCGTTCAAATCCCGCCGACGGCTTCGATGTGTCGTCTCTTGTGTTTGTACTGTGTTGCGTAGGTAGCGGCCTTTGCGACGAGCCGATCACTCATTCAGAGGAGTCCTACAGAGTGTGTGTGTTTGTTTGTGTGAGTGTGTGTGTCTTATTGCGTGTGATCTAGGAACCTCAATAATGGGGCGATCTAGGTCTGATGTGGGTTGTTGCAACAGAAAAAGAAATGTTTGTTCAGGGGTAAAAATCCTGAAGCTCTTCGTTATGTCGTTTCATCCGTCCTCCTCTTTCTTCCAAGCCTTAGACCTAAACGTTCATGAAAGCTCTCTATTTACGTCATGCCTGTTATACACACATTACCTAGACACTGTAGGTCATGTCCTCAACCATCACGATAGTGTAATGGTTATGCTGTAGCCTTGCATTCGACACACGCCCGATTGAAACATCGGCTGCAATATCAAATACCCTCTCTGAGGTTTTTCATGGTTTTCCTCAGAACTTACAAAAAAATTTCGGGACAGTACTTTACACTAGGACCGAAAGTTTCCTTCCACAATTTAGCGGTCACCACACGTTATAATTAAATCACTATAACTTACGAAGAGCGTCGTTAAATAAACTGTAGCAAGGCTGTTAATTTGAAACATTCTTCAGCTGATCAGTAAACAGCAGAAAACATAAGACTCTCAAGGCAAGAGATATTCTTCTTACCCAAACATCTAGACAGGCTCTGGGGTCCACCCTTGCTCTCGGTTTAATGAGTACTGAATTCTTTCCGGGAGGTAAAGCGGCCGGGACGTGAAGCTAACCACTCTCTTTCGAGTTTTGCCGAGGTTCAATATGAGTGGAGCTATACCTCTCTTCGTCCATATGCCTTCATGTCGTGAACAGATAAAACTTTACCTTTCAGTGCAACAAACTATATATGAAGTCTGGCTGTAGTATCCACTTAAAGCTCCGTACCAAATATATACATCAGCTTCTGTCATACCAAGAAGGGCTGCATTTCCACATGTAGTGTACATAAATTTCTTGTATCCTCTCAAGAAACATCTATTAGTTAAGCAAACACCAGAAATCAAGTGCTGTTTGTAATGGACACCTCTGTGTTCTCTCTGAAGTAGGAGTTAACTGTCTATTTACAAATTATTTGGAAGCAAATCTTCATAGAATAAATTTATGAGTAATATCAACTGAAGAGTGATATCTTCCTTCACAACCCTACACGATAGGCAGAGTAACGGATTCAAAAGTTGAGGGTTAGTCCTCTGATCTGTACAAGACAGCATGTCTGGGGAATGGGCGGACCTTTAGCCGCTAGAGCGATGGCCAAGCACGTAGAAGGACTTAAACCGTAGAAATACTGCAAGATGTTGTACATAAGACACGATATATAATGCAGTACACACACCGGTTGGGGTGTGGCAGTGTCACAGATTACGGCGTATTTCCTAGAATTAAATTCCATACGACGTACTGTCAAGCTACGGGAACAATCGATTACGTACGGATTATTCAATTAACCCTTCAAACGCCAAGTTAAATCCAATCTGCCATTTGATGGCATTATTAGGAGCTCACCCTATACTCCACCTTAGCAGGATAAGGGTTAATAATAGTAACTGACAAATTACGTTAGGCAACAGTTGGATCTTTTTAAGAAATAAGTACAAGTATAAATATTTAATCATAAACTTCATACCTGAAGGTCTTCTTAAAAATTCTATGTAAAATTTTGCTGCGTAGGAAAATAATAATTGTTTTTTTCTGAGAATCATCTAAATCATACGTCTAAATACATTTTGTGGCAGAAGTGCAGATTATTTAATGTTACATTAAGTGTTACACCCTAACGACTGCTCTGTAAATGGTTTATGTAAGGGAATAGATAGAGAACAGGGAGCTGAGAGGAATATCTGGGCATAAGAGAAATGAAGATGCAACTCGAAATCTTCATCAAGTATGGTTTTGCAAAACAATATTAAAAATGATAAGCACAGTACACGTACTACGAATGAAAAAATGATAAATTCTTGCAATATTAAACTTATGTTCGGAAAATCAAAAGGCATGGGTTCATGCCATATTTAAATGAATATTAAACAAGATGGGTATTAGGATGTGGACTCGATTACTATAGCTGGAACAGGGACACGTTGGGGAGCATGTATCTAAATTTGGTAGTAACTTTCGAGTTACACACAAGACGTAAAATTTGCTGGCTAAATGGGCAACCAAAACCTTCTCAAGAAATTCAACATTATTCTTGTATTCATTTATATACAACTGTACATTCAAAAAATAAAGTTATAATTTACATCAAAACTTTAACATTCCTACATGTGTCGGAGATAAATAGCCATTTTCAGGGAAAAGTCAATACAAAGAGATATGCAACATTAAAACATCGAAATCAAGAAAGTTTCTAATCTATTGAAATAATTACGTAAGCAGACTTTATTCTTGTAGTTGTGACTTTAGTAACATATTCATTTAAAGGACGCTGAAAGAAGATAATATTAAAATGTATCTACAATAAGTAAACTCTGAGTTCGTGTATTTGTTTTAACTCATTCAATATACGGTCTATTGATGGATCCTCGTGAATAAATTAATGGTAAATATTCTCACTGGCTTGGAGACTATTTGCTTCAGAAGAACGACTGTACTCGAGGTATATTTTTAAAATTACAAATTTAGCCTATAAATATATGTAGTGTAGGTTAATATATCAGTTACTCAGTTACATTATACACTTCTAAGTATTAACAAATAGAACAAATAAGACACGGATGCCAAATATTAAAGTTATATTCTCCTAAAGTAACTTCAGAAACTGCAACATATATGTCAATGTCAGAACCTACAGCAGAAAGTCAATGTCAGTACCTGCGGTAGACCTAAGTAATCACCAGATTCTACGGCACAACTTAGTCAAAGCATGACCTACGGCACACATAAGATAGCGCCAGAACCTACAGCACACCTAAATCATCGTCAGAAACACGGCATATCTACGTCAACACCAGGACATGCTGCACACTTAAGTCAACGAAAGATACAACGGCACAACTAATTCAACGGCAGGATCTACTGCACACCTCAGTCAAATTCAGAAACACGGCAAACCTAAGTCAACTCAAGAACGGCACAAGTAAGAACGCCGGAACCTGCGTCTGACGTGAGATAGCGCCAGAACCTACGGCACACCTAAGCCAAAGCAGGAAGCGTCACGTTAGACACAGCTGGACCACCAAGAAAACGACTATTGCACCTGATATCCTGTCCGTAATCACTCACAACATCTACATGATCCTCGGTGATGTGACGCCATCCACTTTGGTAGCCACGTAAGTTGCAAAGCTTCGAAGGCACCTTCTGCTGTCATACTCAAGGTATAAAGAGCACATATATTAGTTGATGTGGTACGGTTCAAAACTCTATGAATTATAATTTGTAGGTTAGTTTATTTCTTTCTTTAATAACAAAGCATTAGCTGCCTATGTCATAGCTCCTTTTACGCCCACAACAACCACCGTGTACAGAACAATTTTACTATTTAAATGCTCCAATAGGCAGTAGAACTTAAAATTACAAAATTATGACACCAAAATATATGGAAACACGCAGAACAGTCGAAGAACAGAACATCAGTTTGCATGTGATGTGTGTTGTGTTGTCTCAAATATATATATATATATATATATATATATATATATATATATGCATTTGTATTTATATATATATATTTTTGCATTTGTATTTAAGTTTTCACTTTATGCCATGCGGAAAAGTTAGGGAAAATCATTACATTTTAGGGGTAGCTTACATGAAGATTAAATGCTTTAACCTCCTAAGTTGAACACACAGTTCGAGTTTTACGGAATTAAAAACGCTTTGTTTGCCAATTATTAAACAAGACGAATCTAACAGGATTTCTGCAGTAACAGACGTCACCTAAAAACAGAATATTGTTTTAGCAGGCATGGGATTGAAAGTAGAGAAGCTGCAACATAGAGGGTCTGGCTTTCTTTAATTAATCGTCCGCCCTCTTTGTCTCCTTCCTTCTGTTCCATTTATCTCATTCACCCAAAATAAAACATAACAGACAACAAAATATCCAATTGTAATGAATTTAAAAGAAGAGCTACGAACAAGACCAGCCACGTCCTGCAACAAATGTTTACAGAAATTTAACACAATTGGAGTGCTAAACTAAACTGTAGGCCATAATGGCTTATGGTGCAGTGGAGGAAATCTGTATGCTGTAATACAAAGCTGTAACTGTAAGCTGTGACAATGCCTCAGGCCACTGTCACAAAGGTTAAAATTATTTCCCTCTCATTATTTGCAGTAATTGTACTTTCGATGTTATGTGATCAGAGATACTGATCGTTGTAAAGCATAAATAAACAAATAGATAAAAAAAATTTGGTTGTTTTTTACGATTACGGAGCAGCCAAGCTAGCGCATTTGGTATAGCTAATCGCTGCAGGTTGGAAGGTACGGGGATTGAATCCCGGTGGATAGGTGAGATATTCCGTGCCATACAGACGAGACCTGAAGCCCACTCAGTCGCTACCGGTGTCTTTCCGGGGGAGGGGGTAAAACGGCCGGGACGTGGTGTTAGCCCCTCACCTCCTTCTAGCTCCAGGGTTGCAAAAGGATTTTAGCTATACTTTCACTCCCTTTTGTGCCTGCTTCGGCATGACATGGTGTGACAGTTACCTGATGCTTTTGTGTTGACGGTAACCATGACATGAAATTTGTGAAAACCTGATATACAAGTATATAAAAAATTTAAAATAATGCGAACCATAAACATAAATATTTTTCCGATCTGTGGTAATGTGTCTGATGGCGCAAAGCGATCAGACACATTGGTAGCGGAAATTAACGACAGAAAGAAAACAATGTCACACAATTTTTAACTTATAAATTCTGCTAGCTTAAGTGTGTAACATAAATATGAAACCTTTGTTGTTTATATGCTTTGTTATTTGTATGCTTTGTTGTTTTCCATTTTAATTAATTTACTTAAATTGTTACACAGGTATTAGGCCTGCTACAAATCAATGTCATGTGTTCTCTTTAATTTTTAAATTTGATTCCAATTTAATAAGATTTAGAAGTGCCATTTACGCACCGAGAACAATATTTTTAGCGTATTAAATTTTAATATCTTGCTCATCGTTTCAACCGCATTTCCACAATTAAAATTATTGTAAATACGAGATAAGGCACCATCCTGTGAAACAATTAAAGTAATACGCCATAATCCACAGGATGTATAGCTATGATTTCCGCGAATAGTTATAAAATTGTTCCGTTTGTCTCTATTATAACCCTAGAGGTGTCTGTGAAATGATGGATTCTGCACTGCCGACAGAACCAAATGTCCTCTTAGCCGCTTCGTAACTAAAACTGCCATCTGGCGTTCCAGTCCTCAACTACACACTCACCCACAAACCAAGTTCTTTACATTAAGAAGGATGTGGAGAAAAACTGTTGCCACGTAATACCAATATTCACGTGGCTATACAATAATTTCCCTATGTCAAGCATATACCAACAAATTCACGCATATCTTACTAAGTCACCACTTTATTATGACTATACGTCACTCCAATATGTTTCAACCTTTAAAGGGTCATCTTCAGGGAGTATATTTGATACATTCTTGCATATCCGCTAATTTCACATCCGATGACTCATTTTCTTGAACGTGCTGCAAGAATGTATCAAATATTCTTCCTGAAGATGATCCTTTAAAGGTTTAAACATGTTGGAGTGACGTATAGGGGTAATAAACAGGTGATATAATAATACACAAGTGCCTTTTTGGTACTTATTTCGTACTGGTATTAGTGCAAGGAGGCCACAGCTCACCTATGACTGTAGAGCCAATGATGATGATGATATTAGTGCATGGATATGAACAGGATAAAGAATTCCCCGTCTTGTGTGCAAACCCAAAACTTCATTACCATGTTCACAACATTTCAGCAACGAAAGCCCCGTTTCGTTGTAAATTCAGCCATGAATCCTTATACACTCGTGCACAAGTTTTCTGTTTGCGTACAGGTTTTTTTTTTGCCGAAATGTCGTATACGCGAGATTCTGACTGCTGCAATCAGATCGCTACTGAGGGTCAGGACCAGTCGATGTTAAATTACTACTAAGTTGTGCCGCAGCTCGTGATCGTGACTCGTGAACAATGGCCTCGTCGAGTCACGCAAGGATTTTCTTGTACTTAAAGTTAACCCGAGTGTACTTTGCTAAGGCAAACAGTTTTCGTACAAACAAGCTAGTTTCATTAATTTTGTAATTTAACCTATTTCGCCAGGCTACAAAACGTTTCCTGCTTCACTCCGTTTATATTCAGAACCTGCGCCAAGAGCTGCAAGATTTTACGTATTTACATATAAACCCAATTCAACTCCGGCTGCAACTTTCTCAAAGTTAAGGTAGTACATGCAGAATTCTGTGAAAGTTTTAGGCCGTACTCTAATAATAAAAGAGAACATACATTGCTGTTGATAGTTGAAGCAGGGTAATCAAAGTTAGATACTAGTCAGGTTGTATACGAAACTATGTGCAAGTAATTACCGTGCAGAATACAACGTGCTCTCAACTACTGCTAGTTGCAAACACACACAACCAAAGGTAGTATTTTATGGGTAATTTTCTGCATGACCAAGAGATTAATATTATTTAAGCTTACACGTTTCGAGCTGTTTGACCCCTTCCAATTAGAACCTTTACATTCCGTAGTTTGCCCAACGACAGTTCCATAGCTTCTTCCACAGACAGTTCTCCACACAGTCCGACCTATTAGCTCCCTCTTTCACTTTCAAGTATCCTCTCATTTTCTTAAGCTAATCCAGTAGCTGTTTACATTTTCTTCCTCGTCTCCCCGTCACTAATATCCTTCCCTCTACCTTTCCTTCATAAACGTGCTCTAGAAGGCAGTTCCTACACAAGATGTGACCAATCCAGTTAGCCTTCCTACTTTCAGTAGTATGTGGGATTTCCTCTTCTGCTTGACTCTATATAATACTTTTTCTTTTCTCACACTGACCTCCGAATGATATTATCCATCATTCTTCAGCATCACATTTCAAAATTTTCCAGGTAATTCTGAGGTACTCTCCGAAGTGCCCAAGTTTCAGTACCACACAAATTGAAGTTCAAATGGTGAGAAGTCTTCTTTTTGAAATCTGCTTTTTTCATGGCAGTCCTGTATTTACTGTCACTTGTACATTTTCCATCATTTGTTACCACTGCACCCAAATAAATGAAATATTATACATTCTCCATCTATTTATCACCTATCATAATCTTCCTTGAGCATCGTTAACTTAAGATTCTCATTACCTTATTTTTTACACCTGTATTTCCATTTCACAGCATCTTTCAGGTTAATAATGTCCTAGAGTACTGTTTCTAATCCAGAACTAAAAACTGAAAACATGAAACAGTCTTGGACGTTTGATCGTATTTCTTTCACGCGGTGTTGTCTCGCCGCAAGGCCCTTAGCTGCGCAGAACAACGCAACGAATTCCATAAAAAAAGAGTCCTTCCTGTGTAGATAATGGTTATTCAGACTTGTAAAAATTTTTCCCTGTTTTGAAAAACGCAAAAGTTCATTACAATATTTTAAACAGCCCATATATTATTGATATACTGAGAGAGAGTATTCAAGTCAATAACCTGGAAAACTGTTACTTTGAGACCAATTTTAATAATATCTCAATCTATGCCTATATCTTTTAAGCAGCTCTAGTCTTTAGGGTTTTCCGCCAAATCTTCCGCTCAGCTCATACTTCTCATTTTGATCGTCCTAGTAAAATCTGAATTAAAGTACAAATTACGAAGGTCACCACTAAGCAGTTTCTGAGGCCATTTGTTATGTCCTCCATTTTAGGCCCAAATTTCTTCTCCACAACCAGTTCTGGAAGACCCTCGGGTTGAATTCTTCCCTTAATATGAGAAGTCAAATTTCAGATTCATGCAAAACATCTTGTAAAATTAGGCCCAAAATGTTGTAAATTTGAACACCAAAACAACAAGCAGACAAGAGTGTCAATCCGCGTTCCGGTTGAATTCAAAGCGGTAATCTTGGTGTCTGAGACTAAAGACACATGGGATAGATTTCCTACATTTCTTTAGCACCAGCCTCGCCTAGCCTTTGTGATCGGCAGTAAAGGAACATTCATAACCTATAAGAAGACCTGTCTTGAAAAAGGAACTGTTCGTCAGAACGGTACAACACACAAAGTCTCCAAGAAGGAAGGAAAATTCTGAATGTATTTACAATAGCCGCCTAGAAGTAATTCTTTTAATCGTGCATGGAATGATTCGCTAAAACACAAACTCCAGTGTTTATAGAATTTAATGATGAACTTTATGGCATATGAAAACTACTTTAAATTCAAAGATAGATTGAGACTTCAATATTTAGCAGGGAAAAGTTTAAAAATTAGCATAAAATCTTTCACGTAAAATGTTTATGTACGTACACGAGTTCTCTCCGAATAAACTTTACAAATGAATATTTCGGAAACATTCATTATATTTTACGGAACACAAACTTTGTTCTTATTAAGTTTTTATCTTACCGTTAAGGCAAGATGAAATGTTTAGTTTGTACTCGATGTTTAAAATAATTTATTAGAATGAAATATGGTGGAAGGACAGCAAGACAGAAATTTCCTTTATGGTCACACAAAAGAAAACATTTTGTTTCATCTCAATGTTAAAGGGAATGACTTGGGGAAGATGAATCTCGGGCAATCTGAGATGGAAAATCAGAAAGAAGGAGTGTTTGCCTTCTCCTCTCGGGTGTCAGAAATGTGTCACATTCATCACAAGGCCCCACGCAAAGAGGAGGGTAGCACCAAAGATTAATGATGGATGAAGAACTAGCCAGCCCACTACATTTGTATTGTTTGCACGAGCAGGACCAGCACTGTTGCTACAGGCACAGGCAAGTGGAAAATCCGTTCACTTTTTGTATGAGATCTCAGCTTATCACGGTGGTGAACGAGAAGTTTTCTATCTTCGTGAAATAAAGCCTTATGATACGGTAGGACACTATCAAATTGCAGAGGAAATTACTGCATGCAACTTTAGAGTAGGAAACCTACGTTATGAACGTCCAATCTGTATGTTCCTAAAAAATGTTCGTAGCTTTAACAGAACGCATAAAGTCGCATAAAATATATTCCTCCAGTACTTCTTCACTCCACAGATCCTCCCAGAAGAGTTGTTACTACATTAACCAATAGTTCCAACAATGTTCCTCACTATTCTATCACACAGAGTTACGTGTTTTGCGCATGAATATCATTAAAAGCCTATTCCTCTAAACTCAGTTAACATTTTCACTTACGCAATGCAAAAGTTAGGTGCTTTCTATGAACAGAGAAGGTAATTATTTTAAACTACAACGGTAACATGTTTTAACGACTTTTCAGTAGATAAAGTTTTATTTAACTTTTCACTATTAAAACCATTCATTAACCTGCATTCCGAACTTAAGACGATGGAAAGTTTGAGGTTATGTTTGACAAACACAAGCAAAATCTGTAATTTTGTGACCAGTTCTTCACGTAAATATAGTAAGATATTGTAGCACAATGGGGACCGCGGTAGCACAGTGGTTAAGGTGCTGTGCTACAAATCGGAAGGTCGCTGGTTCGATTCCAGATGGTGTCATTGGAATTTTTCATTGACATAATCCTTCCGATCGCACTATGGC
>Ga0123352_10021111_pt1 | contig 10379 bp, 3 predicted proteins | sample TergutLab28metaG_FD_89700 | JGI IMG/M metagenome (GOLD analysis project Ga0123352, IMG submission 89700) | Labiotermes labralis P1 segment gut microbial communities from Petit-Saut dam, French Guiana - Lab288 P1 | ecosystem: Host-associated > Arthropoda: Insects > Digestive system > Gut ... | reverse complement strand
GAGTTACTCAATTATTACACCAACCACTGCACATATATAAAATTTATAAAATTTACACATTAAAACATTAAAAACGCTCCGACATGTTTCGGTCCTAAGACTATCATCAGGGAGCTATATCGTCCTTGCTAAAGTCACACTAAAATTAGTGACAGATTAACTTCGTTGTACCAGTTGGGCATTGTGGCAGCATGCCGTGTTGTGTAATGTTATGTTGCGAAGAGTGACATCCATAGCAGGGCACTCTTCGCAACATAACATTACACAACACGGCATGTTGCCACAATACCCAACTGGTACAGCGAAATTAATGTGAATTTTTATAGTGTGACTTTAGCAAGGACGATATGGCTCCCTGATGATGGTCTTAGGACCGAAACATGTCGGAGCGTTTTTAATGTGTAAATTTTATAAATTTTATATATGTGCAGTAGTTGGTATAATAATAAAATACCCATTTTAATATTATCCTAGAGTATATTTTTATATTTCGATCCTTTAATTTTTTGGTAAGGAAATAACCAAGAAGAAGGTAGTATCGAGCCCTGGTCCTTCAGTCCATGGTCTGTTTCGTGAGTTACTGAGCTGCCCTGCGGCATTAAGAGCCCTCAAATAATTTTCTCTCAGTTCTGTTTTCCATAAACAAACCAACATTAAGGCTACAGACGGTGTAACATACTTTACCAATAAAACCCCACTTGTGCTCATTACTCTAAATACATCGGACAGTGTCTCATTAGCATTCGATTATTTATCCTGCCTCCACTTCACACATTTCAGCAGATAAACACTAATGTAAAGCGCGCAACAAATCCCCCCCCCCCCAATTACAGGGTCATTGACACATTCGACTGGCTAGAGTGATTGCATGGAGACGCTTGTGTGGGCATATCGCATTGAAATCACGGCTAACGTGTTCTGCAATAAAAGAATTCTCAACTCACCAAGTTAAGCTCTATACATGTGTGAAAACACAAAAGCTTAATTACAAAATAACGAATTTCTGTTCGAAGGACAATGCATTTTTTTCCGATAATGTGCAAATAGGTTTCACAGCCAATCAGGAAGCGTTTCCTTTTCTAACTGCCGCTTCTCTGCGTTCATCGGGAGGACTTATAAATGTATTATTTTGCGTTATGTAAAAAGTTAGAAAGAATTTTTAATCCTGAAATGAGTATTCAGTATTGGAAGTAAATTAAAAGGAGCGTTATGTCCATGCGCGTCATTGAGAAAATAGAGGTACGTCTCCACTCATTCATAACCTATATGAAAAATTAGCTTCACACCCCAGCAGAATCTGGGTGGAGTCCGGAACTGGTTTGGAAATTTTATAGGAGAGAAGTGACATGTCACTACTGGGAACCGGGTCACTGTTCCTCACATCTTCGTCAGTACTCGATTTACATCATCAGTACATGTACTGAGACATCCCGACTCACATTTCCAAGTGCTGTTCGGCTTTACACATCAATACTTTACTGAATTATTATCGTGTGTTGGAATAAATTATTCATCGACCACCACATACGCCTGTAGCTATGTCGGCAATGCTTTGATAATTTTCTGTTTACCTTTCTCCTGTTTTTTTTTTCACGTATTTGTATTTGTGGCCGTTCCTGTGTGCGTGTGTCTGCTTTAAACATTTTCAATCCAGATTCTTTTTCTGCAGTTAACTACACTTGCCCAAATTAATTTCCAACAAAACTTATAGTTTTGAAAGTTAATAGAGAAGGCACCAGACGGCGGGATCTTAGGAAAATAACCAAAACACATTCTAAAATAACGTGGCAATTTGAACTCGACATTGGACATAGTAAAACGGAAGACGCTATCGAGAGTTGTTTGACATTGGACCTTGGAAAACGGAACTCACTCTCTTGTGTAAATCGAAAGTGGACCTTGTAGAACGGAACACACAGCCTAGTGTAACTCAACATTGGACATTTAAATCGTAACGCGCTGTCGAGTTGTAGTCGACTTTGATCTCATCAGGATTCATACATATTTACTATTTGCCGTTTGACATTAAACTCTGAGTTAACACAACGTTCGGGGTTGAGGAATGCCCGTTGCATGTAATGCTGTGCTTGTAGTTCGAACACAGTGTGACACTTGTGGCCTTGACAGAGGAAACTATGAATATTACAGGAAGGCGACACCGTTTATTTTGATGGGTATTTACCAGCGGTTTGGACAAACATGTCGTCACAACTAACGCTAAGCAGAGAGCAGCAGTTTTGTTTGGAACTTTGACACCAGAGAGCACAGATTCACCTTCTTGAAGGGAAGCGGTGGGGGGCGGGGGGGATGCTGCAATAAGATATGAGAGAGGAAAGACAGACGCTTCCTGAATTCTTCAAATCTTAGTGGTTATTATATTTACCGCCAGGTTTAAAATAAAAGGTCTGAATTTTGCCCAGACAGGGAATTTATATTTGATGTAAGCACCTATTTTTTTTCTTGTAAAACTTCAATTATTTAAGTTTGTAATGGAAGTGCTGTGTGTTCTCTGTAAGGTTTGCACCAAATCGTTATATATAATGCCGTTTATTTTGGTCTCCAAACATTTAAACATACTTCCCTTATAATCCTTGAGAACTTTAACCATCGCACCAGGACAAAACTGTTAATGGTATTGCAGCCAGGAATGGCCGCTCAGTCTGAGATACACTCGAGTGAGTTGTGTCAGGACAGTTCGGCTTTTAAGGTTCAAGGCACTGCTACATACACAGACCAATTAGCTGTACAGAGTTAAAGAATATTTCATTTTGACCCCACTTCGTGCTCTTTAATAAGAATTTAAGCGAATTTATTGCTGAGAGAGCTGATAATGTCCTGATGCTATACTAATTAGCGAGCCTTGAACAGTCCAGCAGCATACAAATTGGGGTGTCGATGGTAGCAGTAATAAGGAACTGAATAGTGCAACAAAGAAACGGATTAATGAATCTGTGTTTGAATGGAGTGAAAATCGAGTACGTAATTGATAGTGGTTTGTATGTATTGTGCCTTTGTGTTACGGTAATGCGTGCTGGAGAGGGAAATACAAGTATCGACATTGTGTATCGGCAAAATGGCGTTTTGCTGTCCCATATTACTGACCGTTGGTTGTAACCATTACTAATACCGGATTTGGTGAGCATATCCATGTATTTCGACGGAAGTCGACATCTTTGACGCGAGAATAGCGCACATGGCGCCGTGAGACAAAATAGCTTCATTAAAATTTATGAAAGAGACCTTAAAATATACGAAGCATTTCCATTGTCGAATTTCAGAAAATTCTGTGTAGGGTTTAAAAATATCCATTTCAGTGCGGTGCATACATACATACATCCATACATACATACATACACATATACATATGTACATACATACATACATACATACACAAATACATACATACATACACACACAAATACATACATACATACACAAATGCATACATACACACACATACATACATACATACATACACACATACATACATACACAAATACACACAAACAAACATACATACATACATACATACATACATAAACACATACATTCATACATACACATACATATATACCTACATACACATGCATATATACATACATATATACATACATACAAACATAATACATACACATACATACATAAATACATACATACATACTACACACACATACATACAAACATACATACATACACATACGTACATATATACATACATACACGCAAGCACATACATACATGCATACATACATATGTACATACATACATGCATACATACATACACACATACATACATACACACACGTACACACACACATACATTCATACATACATACACACATGCATACATATATACATACATACACACACAAACACACATATAACGGAGTGACGTTTTTTTAAATCACAATTCGTACCTGCCAAATCAGTGTATATTTTTTACTTTACATTTTTAAAGGTTTTTACGGAAACGAATATATATATATATATTAATCTTTGTCGCACGCTCGAAGAAAGTTATAATCCTCTACATTCTGTTAACATTGAGAAAGAAGCACTATAATTTACGTTGATCATGTGCAAACCTTCTCTGCTTATCCACGGTGTGTGAGAAGGTTGTCCATTATATCTGGCATTTGTCTACGGCTCAACGAGAACTGTTTGAAAACGCATGACATGTACTGTATACGTACTTTTCTGACGCCCAGTTCATAAAGTATGGCTTTTAGAATAGTGTGACTAAAATAATCAAATTTTGAAGACCTCATATGTGGTTTATTTAAGGGACTGTCACGGTGTTGAGAGGATTCTAAATTGACTTAATATAGTTTTTCATTTCTGACACTGATTTAGGCAATTTCTAACGTCTGATTGTCTCATTTATCTATTGAAATTGTACTGACTGCCGACAGAGATGGCGTTTGGTTAGCTTTCTGAGAAATGGCTTGGTTCTCCAGTAGACGTTAGGCGTACTGAATTGTTATTGATATGCTCTCTGAATTGCAGACTCGCCAATTTTCTGACGTACTCACCGATTGCCTGAGAATTGACCAACCGCAGAACCATTTGACTATTTATCTTATGCCGTGACTGCATGACTAATCATGTGTTTGTAACCAATGTACGTAGGCCTGTTCTGGTGGGGAATATTCCGTCATGCCAAATATTAACTGAAGAAGAAAACTTAAATCCAATTTGCGTGATATGACCAAAAATGGCACGTGTGTATAGTGCGTTTATCACACAATACTTATCATCATCAGTTTTCAGTGCTACATCTTGTATATACACACACGTAGAGAAGAAACAGGCTGTACGCTATTATAAAAAGTAACCCAGTTTTTATATGTTTTTAAATAAATGAATTTTACCGTATTTTAACCTTTTGACGCCTAATGTCAACTACAATGGTCGTACCGCACCGCTAACCTCTAAAGTTGCATTTTATATATTTATTCAACAAATATAGTTGTTGAATATTTTAAAAATGGTATGTACTCTCCGATTTTTTCTCTTCAAAATGCAGTTTGTTTCATAATTCTAACCTATTTGGTTCCTGTATTATTCACATTTTATTTACAGGGTGTGCTAAAATTTAAAAAAAAATAATTCCGGCGCCAAAAGGTTAATAATATATAAGCCGATATTCAGTGACCATGTGATAGGTTTAGGGCATTGTTTGGTAACATCGAGTGGTTCACTTATGTGTTTTGTTTGGATTGCTAATATTCTGGTAAGTTACCCTGAATATGGTTGCGATAGCGAGCAAAACATGTTGGTGATAAACATTATGTGATTTACACAATATACACAAGTGCCTTTGTTGGTCATGTCTTGTAAAGCGAATTCTATTACTGGTGCATCGATGTAGAATAATTCTATTAACTCTTTAAGGACGAAACATTTCTGAGTTATATAAGGACTCAGTCCGTACCGCGCAGTAAACTCTCCTCACCTCGGTTATAAAACCCAATCTGTTACAGATGTATAAGGCAGAAGGTACTGTTCTTTCTGAGATCCACACAAAACACATAAATACAGTGTAATCATCAAGCACAGTTTTTGAATGTTAAACCTAATGGAACGTATAGTAACCGGTAGGCTTTGAAAGGTTAAGTTTCAGCAAATTTCATTGCCTTCACTGTAGCTTTTTTTCTTTATTTAGGCCAATAACCTATAAATATAATGCAGAAATAAACAGTGTATCTGGGCTTGTGTGTATTGCATAATCTTCCTGTCGGGCCCAAAAGAATAGAAAACGGGTGTATCTTGCTTTGTTTTACTCATAATGCTTATGAAAATCAGATCTAAGATATTATCAATGTTTGTAATAAATGTAGAAGTAAATTTTGTTGCTATTAAGTACTTGACTCTGAAATAGTCTATAAAATATTTAAATTGGTTTAAAATCTGCCTTATTTTTCTGATTAACAATCAGGTACGAAATGCTAGTGTAATTGTGTCTTAGGTCATATTTGTTGTAATCCTTTGAGAAGATATAGTAACAATTTAAACACGTAGATAAAGGGTAGCTAAGAATGGTGTATAGGGAATGTTATTAGAAGTGTCGAAAGAGTGCACATTTATAAAGCATCTTAAGAAAGCACGCAATAATACTGAATAACAAACACCACACAAATCTCAATCACACGATGCCGTACATATGTATTTGGAAACATTTTACAAAATGTTGATACCCCAATCTTATAAACACATCATGTTTAAAATATGTAAGAAATCCTTTATGTGTTTTTACCCGCCAGACCTGAAGATGGCCTAATATGAGCAAGTCGAAACATGTCGTCTGCCTCTTAATATAAAGTGCAATATAGGAATAAAGTGTAGGTCAGGCTGGAGTGGATTGTGAACATTACAGGGACTTTTCCGTTTTATTAATCATTCGCTGCCATCTATATTTATGCAACTCGGTGTTCCCTTTTTAAAACAAGCAATTCCACATGCCGGAAATGGGAGAACTGTTTTAGCGTTGATATAAAGAATATATCCCTTGGCTTAAATGAGTCTGTGTCTTTTATTTCGTGTCCAGTGCCGCCCTTTCCCATCATTACATTTCAAACTTGGACCATGTATCATATATTAATTTCTTTAAGGTGATATGATGTTCATGATTCATCTAACTTGAAGATTGAGGCAATAAATTTCTCCGAAACTTCAGTAAATCTGTACCACCTTACATTGCTTAATATTCCAGAAGATACTAATTTCTACGGGCTATAGTTGTTGTGTTCCTTGCTGCAGAACTTCTTCCTGCGCGCAACTTAATCACACCTTAAGAGGATCGTTGTGGAATAACAGCAGGTACAGTAACCGTCAAAAAAAGTGGCTTTTATTGTAATTGCAGAATTTAACTTTACGAATTTCAAATAAAAAATAATGCCTAGTTTGGAAGAATTCTCAAAGTTCTGCTATCTCATTCAGAAAGGTTTTACGTTCTTTCGCAAAATTAAGAAATGCTACGCTTAGTCTGTCCTCGTGCAACAACTCGGCTAACACTGAACGTATTTTCATAAAATTATGTACTTGAAGATTATTCGGAAGCTTGTCGAGAAAGTTAAAGTTTTATTAAAATCTGAAAATAATAACAGTCAATTCACACGACGACCTGTATTTGTGTAAATTAAATAAGAACTCTCCGAATTCTTCTCGGGTTGATGAATGTTTGAGAGAAAAGTTGTGGAGAGAATCCAAACGCACGTACTATTTCCTGAAGTCGTTCCGTGTATGAGATAATATGGAAAAATATGGTAAAGCCAGACAGACCACAGATGACAGCTTAATGCTACTGAGAAGAGATGCGACTCTCATTACGGATAGCTACAGTATGAACACAGACACACACACCCTTGATATCGAATAGTGCTATTGATATGAGCAGTACGAAATATTGTGGAGCCCCGCAGCAGTGCAAATCGAAACCACTGGTGCATTGTCATGACAACCAACACTTTTATATTTCTGACTGGATCTGAGCCAACAACAATAAAAAGGGAACGTATTGTTACGTTTCCATAGCAACAACGGTTAGGCTAACTCGCCGCACTGTAAGGTTATACGTATAGGTATACTTTGTTTTCCTAAGGAAACTAGCAGCGTAGCATAACAATAACGGCTGTAACGTGGTGAAACATTTGCCGGTCTGCAGCAGTGTAGATTAGCACATTATACGGACTATTAATATTCATAAGCTGAAATGTATCCTCCACACAAGCCATTATGTATACGGTATAGTAAGTCTAACAATTGTGAATGTTATTGTACACACGACTCGCTGCTTCCTTACGAATGAGCGGAATGATATCAAGAGAACCCATTTTTTTTAATTATCAATAGAGCATTCCATTTTATTTACGCTAAATTACCTATTCTGCGAGGAACTCTTTAGCCTTTCGTGTTGTACTTCATATGCATGTCTACAGACACAAACGATACGCGGAACAGCTGATTAATATCAGATTACTTGCGATGAGGAGCTTAGTTGTGTGACTGCTGGCCTCCACCACCCTGTAAATGAAGTCTTCACTCTTCTGCGATGTCACGCAGCTTTAATTGGTAGTTAGTTACCGACTTTTCGAAGAAGCCTATTAAGCCCTCGGGTAGCCACCCGACAGGGTAGCGGCACTACGTGTTGATCCGAGGACTGGCACATTTCTGCCCTCGGTCCTTTGAGCCGCCGAATTCTGGATAATAGGGTCTTATGGAGGATAAGTAATGGAAACAGGATACAGCACGAGATAAAATAAGAAAGATAATTGTATTAACAAGTTCAACACAGAACTATAGACAGCAATGATAAAAGCAATAGAAATAGTTGAATAGGAACATAATTTTTCAAACACGCACGAAGCCGATCGTAAATTACGCAATACAAACATATACCCATCGGCTTAGCGTAAGTTTACAATATGTACAAGGAAGCACAGCCGACCAAAGAATAAGTACAACAAACAATACAAATGTCGGCTCATGTAAACTTACAACACAAGTGCTTAAACCCACAGCCGATCAGAAAACACGTATTGCAGTTAACATAATAGTCGGCCGAACACGACATTTATCGTGCGTGAAATACAAGCAAGACAGAAAGCAATACTGTAACCAAATACATCACTTTGACTCGTGTAAACAAAACAAAGCAATTCCACCTACGGGGAGGTAAGATCGTACCAGCCCCTCCCGAGGCAAACGCTAGGCAGACGTCGGGGATCGTCACAAAACATAACCGAAACTTCAATTTGAAAATACAAAGACTGAAACAAAACCTAACCTCAAAACATATCCCTGACATCTGCGTAGCCTTCTCGGAGAAAATAACTGGAGATGAAGCCTCCTGTTCCTGGCCCGGCCAGCGAGAGAACCCGGTAGTTGATGAGATGAAACCAGGAAAACGAGTCCCGGACAAAAAAATCAAAACCCAAAAGGAAACCTCGGGGCAACGCCCCCGCCGTTCACTTTCTCCAGAGCAGCCAATCGACAGACGGCAGCCTCACACAGGCAAGGATAAAACGGAAAACAAACCGGTCGTGCCTGCAAGGGGGCAAGCCTAGAGCCGATCCGCAAGCGGACGGCTCACTGTCTTTCTCTGCTTCAAGGGTCAAGCAATCCCAGAAGAACCCCTTAGACTGCTTGACGCTTGAAGATAGGTTGTCCCGCAACGTCGTCGAATAGCTACTAATGAACGGCGCTTAACGTCCCAGAAAAGCGACGAACTCTGGTGCGTAATTTTTAACACAACAGGGTGCCAGGTTATAAGTCCATTCTTTATGTCAACAATGAATAGTTTAACAATGTTATAATTGCCTCAAATATGTGTACAATACACTTCAGAATATCGAAATGTGTATTAATTAATTTATTCAACTCACATTCCCTTCTCTTCATCAAGTGTTTTTGATATCCTTCAATTCTGATAACATGAATTTTGTTTATTTAATTCATTTGCTTAGCTTTTCATTTCCCTTAAAGCAATTATACAATTTTCTCATTTCTTGTCAAACAAAAAAGTGGATTTTTAGCCCAAGTGCTTTACAAAATAACACAGCGAGACAAAATACTGTAGAATCATCGCTAATCCCAGTGCATGATATAGCACAGGGAGTTTCTTTTTCTTCCAGTGGGGGAGTAAGGGCTAAAATGATCTCAACCACTTCCCCAAATGACGTCAGAAATCTATAAATTGCAGCAAGAAACCGGCTCCATAGCTAGGGGCTATCTAAAGCCCAATAAATTTTCCGTTTTCCCATTCCTTGCTCACAAACACAAACCAATACACGTTACAAACCTCGACCACCCGTAGAAGGTTTAAGCGGGTTGGCATTCAGCTTGCTATAAAATTCGGTACAAGCAAACAGCGGTACCTTTCGCCTCATCTCATTACCATGAACGTAAACTGAGCCTTAATACTGGAGCCAAAGGGGCATTAGCGTTCGCGTCAGTACGCTACACATGTGTAGGGAGGCGTTCGTTCATGAAGTGTAGCAGATTAAGTTTAACTTAGTCTGTGCAGCAAGCTGTTAGTGTCTCAGTCGGTCGAGACGGACCCGTCGCAACGAAATAACGAAGCTCATTTCCCTGTTCAATGTACTTCGTCACTGTACTGAGCCAGTTGAATCCAGTCCGCCATCTCCACGCAATATATTAACTGTTATCCGTCATTCTGTTTCTGAACGAAAACAACGCATGCGCTAATTATTTCTGCCACACATGCTTTATGTTCTGCCGTGACGTTATTCCTCTTCATCTTTAGGTTTCTGTGACCGTGCATCGTGAGCAAATTGTGGAGTGAGAGAGAAAACCAACAAGATGCAACAGTTAGATGTTTATTTTTAACAATTTCTCAACATGTTTCGGGCATCATTATG
>Ga0123352_10021109_pt1 | contig 10380 bp, 6 predicted proteins | sample TergutLab28metaG_FD_89700 | JGI IMG/M metagenome (GOLD analysis project Ga0123352, IMG submission 89700) | Labiotermes labralis P1 segment gut microbial communities from Petit-Saut dam, French Guiana - Lab288 P1 | ecosystem: Host-associated > Arthropoda: Insects > Digestive system > Gut ... | reverse complement strand
TGTGCATACAGTTGAGCAGTGTGTGTGCATACAGTTGTGCAGTATATGTGCATACAGTTGTGCAGTATGTGTGCATACAGTTGTGCAGTGTGTGTGCATATAGTTGTGCAGTGTGTGTGCATACAATTGTGTAGTGTGTGTGCATACAGTTATGCAATATATGTGTATACATTTGTGCAGTGTGTGTGCATACAGTTGTGCAGTGTGTGTGCATACAGTTGTGTAGTGTGTGTGCATACAGTTGTGCAGTGTGTGTGCATACAGTTGTGCAGTATGTGTGCCTACAGTTGTGCAGTGTGTGTGCATACAGTTGCGCAGTGTTTGTGCATACAGTTGTGCAGTATGTGTGCATACATTTGTGTAGTGTGTGTGCATACAGTTGTGCAGTAATTGTGCATACATTTGTGCAGTATGTGTGCATACATTTGTGCAGTGTGTGTGCATACATAGAGGACTATTGCGCGAATTTTTTATTCTTTATGTCTAAATTTATTTGATGAAAGTCTGGTGACGTTTATGCATGACACGAATAAGTAACCGGTGTTTAGTTTGCGAGATTTGATATTCTCACAACGATGACTCTGACATTTTTATTCGTCTAGGATGTTGATTGATAGATAAGGAACAATGTGCCTAAAAATGTTTCACCTTCATCTTGAGGTAGTATAAGGTGGAGGCATCACGTTCTACCGAATCGTTGGTGCCTGCCATTCGGCAAGGCGACACATCCCAGGCGAGATCAATTTTAGGTTTCTTATTTCAGTGGAGATCGGAACACAGTTGTTACTCGCTGCTTGGAACATCAGAAATCTGGGTCCAAATTACACGATATGGAAACAAAAACATAGGTATTAAATAATACCTGACTCCATTAGAAGGAATCGGGTATCACAATTGTCGGGGTTAGTATATATAAGCACCCTTCGTAACTGAATCTCAGGTAGTTGAAGTCTTGCATTAATTATGTAACATCTATTCCTTTCACATCCTTCTCATTTTATTAATTACTGTGCGTTTTTATTTTTTGCATGTTTAACCTTAGCAAATATAAGTCTTATTAAGTAAATAAAAATAAGACAATTTATTATAAGGGCTGCCAGTTTTAAGTTTTGAAAGAATCCGTCTATAAGAATAACATAAAGTACTTGGCAGTGTCCTTGTATGTTGCGACTGTTGTCATAGTATTTCTGTACCCATAATATCGACATATTACGTAAAACTGAACTAATAAATCATTTTTGAGGCTTACACATCGTTAGCGGAGAAGTTTTTTGACAAATTCTGGAATACCTTTATTACAAAAGCGAGAAATTTGAAATTTCTAGTGACAACGAATTTATAGTAGTCTAGGAGGAAACTGTAAGGATGATAAATTTTTTAAATCACAACCCCCCCCCCCACGTAATTTCAAATTTAAATTACTAAAGAAGATGGGCTGCTAATACAAAAGTGTGTAGCGTTGCTGTATAATGACAGTGACCATGAGAGGCAGAGTGACTTAAGAGCATTTCGTTATGTAGTTGGTGCTACAGCAAGTCCGTAATTTATTGCAATGCAATGCTAGGCAGTCTGATTTGCCAAATGATTTTGATTAAGACAGTATTATGATGTTTTAATTCACATGGTGAACAAATTCATAATTGCTCTGGTAGGAGGCTATGTTAACATTGGTAGCGACACTGATGATGAAATCGTGTTAAGTCAAAATGTGTAGTGTATCAAGACATGTTTGTGTTGACAGATGTGCAATCACAGCCTGCTGGTTTTAAAAGTTTTGAAAGTTTTTATATTTCTGTAGGGCATAATAAATTGGAATAATATTGCAAGTACATGCAGTATATACCTTTGTTTATTTTTTGTGCAGAAATTATGATCATCTTAGCAGTAGAAATTCCCACTTACCTGCTCGCTTGAAGCGAGTAAGTTTTATTGTTTGGCGAATAGAATTCAGAGTCCAAAAATCAAGGTATATGATAGGTGTATGGACATTGCTGTGTGCAATAATTGCTAAGAAACATAGACCTCGGTTACTGCCAGCCAAGGATATTTAAAGTACCTTACTTTGTGTGCAAGTAGGTCTAGTAAATAATTTTCACTCCCTGGCTACAAGTATAAACATTTGGCTAAGCAACTGTGGAAGCAAAGGAAAATAAGCGCCCGCCAGTTCTGGGATACGATCGAGACAGGATACCAAAATGTAATCACATAATGACTCTTTCTTGGATTGTAACATTTCAACTCTCACGCCACAGAACGTACTGTCTGTCGGTAATATTCTGCAGTAGTGTCTATGGTAATATCCTGGAGATATGTGCCCTATCTTTATTTAGATCCAAACTATGTTTTACCTTCTCTCCTCCTGTTTGGTACTTCTTTTTCTATTTCTTTCCCTGTTGTGACCATCCAGGAGAGAAGACTGGAGGAAAGTTCAATTTACTGCTTTCCAAGCTCTTGGCTCTACGTCTAAACCTGCACCCCGCTTCCCATAGGCTTACTCAGATCAACTCTTTGTGCATTTTATTTGTCGTGGTTTGATTGTGACATGTTGAATTCAAAGTGCAGCACTTTGTGATGTGTGCAGATGAGTTTTGCACTAAATGTACCTGAATGATAGAAGTGCAAGCCCTTGGGTTTTTTTCGGAAAGAGAGTCGATAAGGTGAGAGACTGTATAGGGGTAGGTTATTATAGATTAGATTAAGTAAATAGAGGGATAGAGGGATTTATTTTGCAGGGTAACTGGTATATTTTAATCACACAAATAAAGTTTTTGTAAAATATTCATTGAAGAAATCACCGTTTCGCAGGTTATTGCAGTTCGTTAAAAACAGTTAATGATAAGGTTTTAGAAGTGTGAAAATCTGAGGGAATTTTCTTAAAGATGAAAAAGGTAAATTCCTTGTCCACGCCATGAAGGCGTATATGGTGCTTGGAGGTATAGCTCCTCCCATTTTAATCGCAGCACTGGATGTAGGTGAGTGATCAACTTAAGTGCGAAAATACTCATACTTCCAATTAACTTACCCAGAGGCAAAATTCTGAATTCCTTTATTCATTTCATAAACTGAGCCGCCAAATGAAAACTTACATGCAATACAAGTTTTTTTTAAGGACCTTCTATAGTCCGTTTCCGCCATTATTTGAAAATTCACCGTATGTTAATATTAATCCGTTGTATGTGAATTTCATTAAGAGAATGCCGTTAGGTTGCTTCTCTTCAGCCGAGACTGATTGAATCGTGGCACAGGCAGTCACACACTTACAGGAGGGGAAGTAGATTGTAAATTATATATAATATAATATATTATGACTAAATCGACAGAGAAGCTGGGGCGGAATACAAATTTGTCTTGCTTCTTAATAAACTGTGTTTATTTTATGCACTGAAATTTGTTGCTGAAGAATCGGTTACCGGGTTTCTGAAATAAATAAAACAGAGTACTACATCGAGTAACACAAAACCCTAGAGGGTAAGATGTGTAGAGTGTGTAGCATACATGGGAGAGTCAGATAATTTAAACATTTCAGTAAAAAGTCCTGAATGGAGAGTCGAGACCTACTTGTGTGCAGAGGGATAATAATGGAATGAATTTTAGAGATGCATTGTGATGATTTTGACGGATTTATATGACTCAGACTGGTGTTGTGAACACGGTCAATAAACTGTGAGGTCCTTAAAACGCGGAAACTTTGTTGATTTCTGTGCGAATGGCATGTTCTTAAGGATTCTGGTCCATGGAGATGGTTTAGATAAAGTCACTATTACGTCCAGAATTTATCTCGGTGTACAGGAGGTTTTAGTTATTGCTTTAAATGTAAATTACGAAACAAATATTCATCAAATTTGTTATGAACGTTTAATCTACTACATCAGCTCTTTGGTTTTGAGGCTGTTAAAATCGCTCTAATGGAAACTGCTTGTGAAATCCCTTCGAATCTTCTAAACGATGACTGGTCTTTCCTGCTGCTTAAGTGTCTTGAGAAAACTCTAATGGGTATACTCGTAAATCAAAGGGTAAAGCTCAGTTAGTGTTACGTTTGCTTGGTCTAGTCACCAGAATTGAGACAAGTTGATTTCTATGTGGAAATAGTTAAAAGAAATAAGAATAAAACACAAGCATTTAAAAATTTCAACAGAGTGGAAAAGAAGCCGTTAAGTTATAAAAAAATATTGCAGCTTTTGAGAAAAGGAAAGCTTAGCGATCGTAGGAAGAGACTCCTTTGTGGGGACACAGCCGGCCCATAAACATATTTTTATGGATCGTTTTTCAGTTTCTGTGCTCTTTGCTTGGTTGTACTTCCTCAAGTATAGTACGCTGGCTATAATATATTACAGAGCTCTCTGTTGTCTCACTTGAGGTTGCTTCCAAATGTTATGTCTTCACTTCCGTTCACTGGATATTAATTTCGTGCTTGATTATGTCAAAACACATATCATTAGGTTGATAGAGTCAGAAATGTGAGAGGTATGAGATACGTGTACAGAATTTAGTTTGGAAAACCTGAAAGGGACGGATCGCTTGGAAGAAATTTGTAGATACTACAGTATTTAAATGTGTGTTAGAAATGCAGGGTGGCACGATGTGAACTGTTTGAAACAAGGTAATGGACTTCCGGTTCCATAGAAGTTAGGGAATTTCGTGGTTAACTGATTAATTTTTAACTTCTCTCTACTTATTTTATTACTTTACTTACTTTTTACTTACTTACTAACTTACTTACTTATTTGCTTGCTTGCTTGCTTACTTACTTACTTACTTACTTACTTACTTACTTACCTACTTACTTACATACCTACCTACTTACCTACATTCCTACCTACCTACCTACCTACTTACTTACGTACTTATGTAAGAACAATGCGAACGCTGTGCTCTCACATATATTTTGCCAACTCTTTGAAAGCAGCCACGCAACTGGATTGTGACTTGCGCTGCTGAATCCAGGTTATGCATAAAAATTAGCGTTAGGATAGGCTGCATAGAGCAACAGTACGTATTTTGCCCATTCGTGCAAACACAGGCGGCAAGAATACTACGAATACAACTGTTGTCATTCCAACTACCCAACCTTAGTTTTGGAGTTCACATTGTCTTAATCGTCTCCTCACAAAGAACAAACGCATCTGAGGGGCTGTGTCTCCCTTCAGAATTAATTTTTAACTTAATTCACTATTGTCAGGGACTGACGAAATAGGGAACAGTTTCATGTCCAAAGGTGTGATTTTATAATAAAAGAGACCAAAATGTAATACAATTTACTGTAAAGTTCTGCATGCTGTAAGACTAAAGGATGATTCACTACTGTAAACTTGTTTAAGTTATTCTTTTAAAAATAGTCCTGTATGCTGCATGTTAAATACAGAACAGTATTACGCGCAGTAGTTCGTAATACAACTTCGGGAAAAATAATTTGGGTTGAACTGCGTTAATTTTTTAAAAACACACCCTTGACATAAGACGAGCGCCTATTTGCAAAATTAAAATATTTTTTTCGGAACAGTGCCTTTTTTTTAATAAACGGTCAGTTTTTATGTAGATTCTTCAGTTTAAAGCAGCAAATGTTAATAATTTCTAAAGTATTTGGCTGAACCATACTGCCTTGTTGTACAAAAATATAATTACACATGATGTTTAGGCATATGTTCAATAAAGAGTGTGCTTGAACCAATTTATTACACACCACCTGTTGGTGCAGGTACTTCCTCTTGAGGACGATAATTTTGTGGGTCGCAACATGTTGAGGTTTATTATGTAACTCGCTTAATTAACATCTATGGGGATGTGTTCTGGGGCAAGTTGCCTTTCTTTCATTCTTTGTTTGAGCTCTTCCACCTACTCTTGTAGGTGTAGAGGGTTGTTTTTGCATCTGATCACACGCAGTGACACTCACACACACACATATTCGGTAGGACTCCTCTGGACGAGGAATCGGCCCTTCTCTGAAGCCTCTGGGCCAATAGAATTCTTGTTTTATTTCATATATTGAAACATAAGCTCAGCGTGTACTTAAGCTCATACATGGCACAAATTTTTGCCTCTAATGGTGTAATACACTCCATGATAGTACATGATAGACCACATTCTTTACATAAAGATCAATGGGATACTTCTTCAAAACGGCTTGTTATACAAAATAAATTTTCCACTATACAAAATGTGGGCACGTTTTATAATGCCTGAATATTTGAGTTATTAAGAATTCGCCTTTCATTTGGAACGTTTTCGGCTTTTTTTTATTACTGAATGCTTTGCGAGGTAAATAATTTGTACCTCTATGCTGTGTTAAATCGGTAAGGTTTCTTTGCCCTGCAACATAGACTTATACCCACAGTAAACGAACATGACCACTGATCAGATATGTAACGTTAAAACTCCATCTTTTAAAAATAGATATCCTCTTTTGGAATGTATCCACCACTCCTGTTATAACATATAAAGCGCAGTATCACGTGACCATTGTCGTTTATTCCACGTGAAGATAATTAATTAGAAGGAAAGTGTACAGTCGTGTGTTATTGTTGTGAGGAACTACCTGGTTATAACTGTTCGAATTTTCCTAAAATGTTGTACAAAGAGTTACTAAAGTCACAAAACGACTAAGAAGTTTGTTTAGTGACTCTTAAGTCGATAACACTAGGGTGTTTAAACATTTAAGTACACCCTTAATTAAAATATCTCTATTTTCTTGCACTCTGACATATACTATATGTCCCACTGTAGTGCTTTGCTCATCTGAGTTTTAAAACTATCTTGGACCAGTACAACCTTAGGACATTATTGTGTTGTTCTTTTCTTCCTTTAGGATATGCGTTCGTGCCAATTTGGCACTAGGCACAGAGGAACCGCAGTGAGGGGTTTCGCAGACGTAAGAACAATTCTCGTGTCTGTTTGAAATGAAATCACGCTGCACTTGTTCAGACGGTTTCGCGCATGGATGCCTCACCAGTGGTTCTTTCGAATCAGGTTTTGAAAGGGTTGGCACAACCATAACGCATCTGGCAGGTCTTCGGGGTAGTAAGATTGTTAGTCAGTCTCAGTACCGACTGAAGTGACGGGATTTTCCTGGTTTTACTTAGCCCTTTAAGGCAATCATTGATGCGTTTCCTTAGAATAGGTCTCCAACAAATGTATCCTATTCTTTTACAGTGCCCGTGCGCGTCTTATGATATTTGACTTGCAATTAAGCTTCCAAACCGGTACACGGTCAATTAACGAACGGCGGACGCACGCACTATTGTTATCCTCGTGTAGTTCACAATTTGCTTCTAGTCTAACGTTCTCACTTTTTTATAATTTGGGGTTTATTTGTTTTATACTCAACTCCGAACAACTCTTATAATGTTAGGCAGCTCTTTCTGTTTATCTGCTAGAATAATCGTTGACTTCGGAAAAAGGAATTTTTTGTCATCGGAAATAGTGGTGTATCGAAATGTGGAGCCGAGGTAGCGATCTGAGACACACTGCGATCCATTCAACTGTCATCTCCCCTGATTTAATTACCTGACATTCATATTGAAAGCTTTGCTATATACTGTCAGTATCTGATGCAGCTTCGTTGAAAGAACTGTGTTAGTCATGCCTTTTAATTTTCCGGGGTACACCTTGATCCAAAGTATATGTTCTACATTTTTACTTCAAAGTTTTATGATTTTGTTAACGTGGTGAATGGGAAAGGTAAGGGGAATTTATCCAGTCTGAGTTTTTCTCTTCTAAAATAAACATGAAGTTTTGATTCCTCGCAGTGCGATACGTAGAGGGCGTGTGTATTTTTCTAATTGGGTAGTGTGAAATTTATATTTAAGATGTGTCTTTTTAATGAGGCTTTGTTTTAGGGAGGACGCATTATCTGTTCAGAGTGAGTCTGAAGGTCGTGAGCAACTGAAATGCAGCACGTGTGATGTAAGTATATCGAGGCATGTCTAAGGAAAATGAAGTGCGATTTCATTGCAGGTATAAGAATTACTGACTTTAGTCCCGCCACTTTGTAATAGAAATGTTCATAAAGATATATTTTCGCCACAAATAACTTTTGAGTTAGTCGATTGATTTTCATTGAACAAGGTATACGTCATATGCAAATATAAATATAAATTTCACACTATAAATTAAACCAGTCTCAAACACTATGCGTGAAGTGTATGGCTGTGAAGTACAATAACCATTAGAGCTTCAGGCGGATATTCAGTGGCTTCACTTGTTATCATCAACTACGTTGTGAATCAAGACAAAAGCTTTCGACTCCACGCCAACGGTGTAGCAGCTTGTCTCACAACATGGTAAAGTTTCCCCTGAAACTGTTCTGAAAATATTTAAAATCTGTAACGCAAGAGAATGTACATAAATAACTGGCATATTTTGGGTATATTTAAAAAAAAACTTGATCGATTAATACCACGTGACCATGTTAGGAGGTAATTTGCGTTTCTCTTTCCCTGCAGGCGAAAGACCCAATACCGGTTGCCACTCAGCTATGTATTGTTTACCTCACATCACTATTTCCTTGTGATTGTATAATTTTCTAGATTGAATTATCTTTTTTCCTCTCCGCTTCAACAACTTTCTGTATCGCTGCGTCTACGTGTAGCAGGAGCAGGTACCGCCGTCAAGAGCTCATTTCTAGCAAACAGTACCTTCGTTTCATCCATAACCTTGTCTTTGATGCAGTATAATTAAATAAATTTTGGGATTTTTCCGGCTACGAATTTACTTTTGTACATTCACATTAGAATGTACATGTTCTGCTATGGAAGGTATCTGCCAGACTGCACGGCAACTTATGGAAGATCCTAATCGCAATAAATATTAAGTTTGAGATCAGTATCAATGAGAGTGCTTTCAGGCTAGTATTTTACTATGGACTAAGGCTTCGCCAGAGAGTAACCGATATACAAATGCTGAAAATTGTCCCATAAATTAATAAACTCATCTGGCTTCATCATCATCATCATCATCAACAACAACAACAACAACAGCATCAACATCATCATCATGCACAGTTAAAACACTGAAGACTGCATTTCATCGAAATTAGACTTAAAAGTTCTGTTCGCAACTTACAAAGAACACTATTTCAACTCCATTAGCGAGGTCAGTCATTTAATGCTGTTTCGAAAATCATTTCTTCTTCCTGAGGCGCTTCGACCCGATTTTGGGTCATGGCTTCCCCTTACGGGGCTTCGCGATCACACTCACTGGACGCACAACACTCGGTAGGACTCCTCTTGACGAGTGATCAGAATGAGGCAGAGACCTCTACCTGACAACACACAACACTCACAAGAGATAAACTTCCATGTCCCCGACAGGATTCGAACTCACAATCCTAGCAAACGAGTGACCGTAAACCCACTTAGACGGCGTGGCACTGGGTTTGTTCTTCTGATAATTACACAACACATAATACCCTGTTGAGCAAAAACACTCGTTTCTCCGTGTTACAGCTTGCTGTACACGTACTGTAGTTACCATTGCTCTTTGAACGAAGATAGCACATCGTACTGAGACTGTAGCAAAAAGTGAAAATTCAGTCCTGAATTGCGTATAGGCCTACGTGTTAAAGTAAGAGATAATACTTGCGCCGCTGTTTCGTAGTTTTACGTGTAGTGAAATTACTCATCTTGAAACACACTAACAAAAGTACTGGTAACTCACTTGGTTGCCGTCAAGGATACAATCGTATCGTCCGCCCACCCGTATCTTGGGTTTCATGTACACATGCTTGCCGAATCTTGTTTAGATTACAGGCGTAACCAATGTGTTGGAGAAGTTGCCTATGCGTTAAGGCGGAGCGCATGTAGTTCTGGTCGGAAACATGAAAGCAATTACACAACAACTCGCTGGTGTTCCTCGCCTAGTTTGTGCAGTTTGGGAACAAAGCTTTCTTTTCTTAAGACGCCTTACATCGTTCTTGTGTAGTGATACAGAGAAGACGCTGGGTCTTTTGTGAAAAATAAATAAATAAAAGGCGGCGACAAACAACGGAAGAGTTGTATTACTTTCGCGTCCATTGTTATCAGAACACGTACAGTCCGAAAAGCGGACAATGTTAGAAATAGTAAATAATTGCCCAGACTGTGAAGTAAACCTCAAAGCATTATAATGGGTCCCGGGTTGGTTTATATGGATGTGTTGTTTCTAACAAAGCTTGTGACAGAAATTGTTCAACATGCATATGAATAGTTTTCATTTTTAATTCTGGTCCTAAGTTGGCCGTATGAATGGGAAATTCCTTTGTGTAAATCAAACCACAAGTTGTTTATGACAGAATCGTGTCCCACGCACAGTTTACTGTCATCATCATCATCGTCATCTTCTCCTCCTCCTCCTCCTCCTTCTTCTTCTTCTTCTTCTTCTTCTCCTCCTCCTCCTCCTCCTCCTCCT
>Ga0123352_10021107_pt1 | contig 10380 bp, 5 predicted proteins | sample TergutLab28metaG_FD_89700 | JGI IMG/M metagenome (GOLD analysis project Ga0123352, IMG submission 89700) | Labiotermes labralis P1 segment gut microbial communities from Petit-Saut dam, French Guiana - Lab288 P1 | ecosystem: Host-associated > Arthropoda: Insects > Digestive system > Gut ... | reverse complement strand
GACGCCTAATGTCAACTATAGTGGTCGTACCGCACCGCTAACATCTAAAGTTGCATTTTATATATTTATTCAACAAATATAGGTACCGAATATTTTAAACATGGTATATACTCTCAGTTTTTTTCTCTTCAAAATGCAGTTTGTTTCATAATTCTAACGTATTTGGTTCCTGCATTATTCACATTTTATATACAGGGTGTGCTAAAATTTAAAAAAATAATTCCGGCGCCAAAAGGTTAATACTGCGATTGAGCTAAAAAATATAACAACTACATTCGGTGCTAATAACGTCTAGTGGGGTATGTTTTAACTAACAAGTCTGCCGGTACTGTCGGATGTAGTTGTTACATTTTTGGGCTCAATTGTAGTATTATCTCCAAATTGCAAATTTTAGTTTGTGCCAGTGTCGCATTCAGTGAGAGATATTACACATGAACTCTAAATATGTGATTTGAAGTTTGATAATCCATATATTGTATTTCGAATGCTTATGTGTTAGGTAAATTCCAATGACGTTATTCAATTTTATGGCAACATCCCAAGTCTGTATTATACAGTTACACCGATGTATCGCCAGAAACACAGGATGATACGAATTTGAAAGTTTGTCATTATCTGACAATATATCCTTCATACTTCTGTGTAACAAATATTTAGCATTAGAATCTGAGAAAAGTGTTAACATAACCTTTAGAGGAAACTATACAGCTCTAATGCTAATATTTATTTTAACCGACATTGTTTACAGAAGAGGTTAATTCCCAACTATGCTAAGATAAAAATTCCCAATAATTTCCCTGCTGCAAAATTTACGCAACAGAAAACACAAAACCTGAGAATCAGAGACGAGTTAAAATATTCATACATGAAGAAACAACAACTAAACCAAAAACTATACTGGTTAAACCTCTGTCTAAAAAACGTGTAACTACAAGCATAAAAAATTTTTACTGTTTCCATGATATATTCTAAATTTTGAACTACCAATGAACAATAATATTATTATGTATATGCTATATTTCCAGATTTTAGACTTCTAATTTGGAAATTGAACGACAACGAAATCTCGTTGAATTACAGTTTCGTATATCCTATTTTGTGATTCACACTGTATAGTATCCTCAAATATATGTCTTGTGACCTGAAGATGGCCATTGTAAAGGCCGAAACATGTCGTCAGCATAAATAAAAACAACACTGTAAGTTAGTTGTGTTTTGACTTTAAAAATGGCCCTTCTCAATTGTTAACATAGTGTTTTTATCCGAACATAAATTTGAGTAAATCTAATTCAAATTCACACTTTTAGTTAAATATTATTGTGTAATGTTACTTTTTTTCGTATTTGTTTCAGTTCAAGCGGATGTTGAACAAAGAACTAAGTCATTTCTCTGAGTCCAGCAAATCTGGGAATCAAATCTCCGAGTACATCTGTTCAACATTTCTCGGTAAGTTGTTCATCCAATATGTCTTTAACTTTGACTGAAGTAAAACAGAGTCGAACCCCGTTATTACGACGTCGGTTTATGCTACACCTCTGCTATAGCGTCATATATTCTGTGCTACCAGTTAATTGCCCATTGTTAACGAAAACAATATACTGCTCGGTTAGAACAACACTCGTTTCTAATGGCACATAACATCCCTTTTATGACGTTATGACCAATTTCAGCTGTATACAAGCGACAATACGGTAAGTTTTGAGTTAGCTGTACAATTCTGGATGCCTTCTGTCTTCACATATTTAAATGAATTCCGTGACTTTATAGCATCCTCTTTGGGTTCTTTCTAAACTATCATAAATTTTGTATATATTTGCAACGCATTTCAGCCGTGCATTTCAGCATATAAAGAAAATAAACCAGCAAGTACGCTATGTTCCACTTGTTTAGTTTCGCTGTAACATGCTTCCACCTAAATGGCCATCGTCAAGGATAGCTGCAATACATTCAAAAGATCTCAAGATTAATATATGATAAAATTTGTTAGATATGATGTAATGTAACAGGTAAGGAATGTAGGCGTACATTTTATAATAAAAACGTTAGTCAGTTACACAACTAGGAAAGCTCGTAAGAATTTCGTCATTCTGCCGCTTTCTAACCATTGTCCATCATTATGTGTGTGACTAGTGTTTATACACATTCCATCGTTATGTGTGTGACTAGTGTTTATACACATTCCATCAGTTATGTGTGTGACTAGTGTTTATACACATTCCATCATTATGTGTGTGACTAGTGTTTATACACATTACTTTTTACAATATATTTTAAAACTTTTTAACTTGTATTGTATTGGGATCTTCTGACTGTATTGTAGTGATCCCTGATGATTTCCATTTAGGCCGAAACATGTTGCATCGATAATAAACGAGTGGAATATAGAGTAATTGCTAGTTTATTTCCTGCCCATGTCTTTGAGTGACTCAGTGTCGTGCTTCGGCGTAAGTATGGTTGTGAGAAGGAGAAAGCTGTCACATTGAAGCTTCAGACTGTCTTTGATTTGATGTCTGCGAGCATAATATTAACCTGCATGCACTTCAGACCGGTTTGATTGTTCCAAATAAAGCAAAAACATAAGTATCATTTTTAGACGCTTTCGCAAAATTGCGAAAAGAAACAGCTTCGTCGTCTGTGTCCGTCTGTCCATATGGAACAGCTCGGCTCCCACCGGAAGTATTTTCATGCAATTTGAAATTTGAGTATTTTTCTAAAATCTTTCGAGAAAAATTCAAGTTTAATTAAAATCTGACATGAATAACAGCTAATGTTTCGCCGAATTCTTCTTAAAATGAGAGATGTTTCAGACAAAAGTTGTAGAGAAAATCAAAGCACACATTTTATGTGCAATAAGGTTTTCCCGAAAATCGTACCGTTTGTGAGCTAATGTGGAAAATATAGTACATGAGGACAGGCCACAGATGGCAATATACTGCGGAGCATGCGCTTTGCTGGTAGTATATACGGCTGTCATAGGAACGAATTTTGCAACACATTTTTCATGCTGGAAGTATAAAAATATGTTTGATTTATGGACAGTATGAAGAAACTAGTTAATTAATGAATTAATTATCTTTCCACCTGGTCATTATGCAAGACAAGGTGTATATTACGCCAGCAGTGTAGACTATAATATACATGTGCATGCTCGTGTGGGATTATATAATGGAAAACAGTTGCCAACTTGGTGAAGATAACCCGTTTAAGTATCAATAGCGAAGGAAAACGTAAAGTTATTGCTGTCATTTAATGAAGTACCGCACGGTGAAGAGGTGTTAAAGAAATGGATTCATAGCTGCATGCAATCTTAAGGTCAACGCTAGAAGAAGGTGAGTGGTCAGCTTCACGTCCTGGCAGCGACGAAAGCCCTCAGTACCCTTTAGGTAGGAGGCTGAGTGGAGCTGTTGTGAACTCCCCTGGAGAAGAGTCAATTTATCCCTCCTCAGAATCGAACACCGATATTTCGGTCGTCCAGCTCGTAACCTATTCCGTATACCGACTGAGCCATCCGGGCTACCATGTCATCAGGAGTTCAGTATTGAAATATGTTGGTATCTACAGCTGTGCCCCTTTAGATGAGTCATTGCTCCGTAAGCGCTTGGAGTTTCACAGAAGGCCGGAAGTAACTGGGTCACATAACAGTAAACTGGGAGCACAAGGGAGTATCTGTGTTATTACGGAACACGGCGAGTGTGAACAGCGCGCACAGTAAACATTTCTCATAAGCACGAACGTTCTCTGAGATTACAACTGAAATTTTGGAAACCTTTACAAATAATCTGGCTGTTTAGAAATGGTGTGTCGTGTTGAATAGATGGAACGACATAGGTTATTTAACGACCCACTGCCAAAGGCATATCGGTCACTGAATGCAACAGTGACACAACCCACAAATTGCCCACTTGGAGTTAACACTGCGACTGAGCTCAAAGTGTAACAATTGCATCCGACAGTAATGACATCTAGCGGGGTATATTTCGACTAGCAAGTGTGCCGGTACTGTCGGATGTAGTTACATTTTTGAGCTCAACTGTAGTATTATCTCCAACTGCTAATTTCTGGGTTGTGCCACTGTTGCATTCAGTGAGCTATATGTTAGGCGTATTTTGCTTCCGATGGTATGAACGGGTAATTATGGACGGTGAAGCTAATATTTTGGGTTTTGAGAAGAGGGGTTGTGGTCTCTTTTAAATTTCTATCCTACAATCGGAGACCCATGGTAATTTGAACGGGGCAACTCCTGAACACGTGTCGGAAACCGTCAGTTTTGGCTTGTTAACCCTTTAAAGACTAAGATTAGCCTGAATTTTATTTAAAGATTCATTTCGTACCTCCCAGTGAACACTCCATCACGATTTTAAAAACCAGTTTGTTAATGCTGCATACAGACATAATCGCTATTTGTTCTGATATCCATCTATAACACATAAATACATTCTGTGGACAGAGCACTGAAGTTTGGAATGTTAAACCTGTTTTCAGCCAATACCTGTGTCCGCGCGGTCGAAAGCGCGAGTCTGCGGCCTCTCGCTTGCTGGGCTTGCGGGTTCGATTCCCGCCGGGTACACGGGTGTCTGTTTTGAGTACTGTGTGTGTTGTCAGGTAGAGGTCCCTGCGAGGGGCAGATCACTCATCAAGGGGAGTCCTACCGATTGTGGTCTATCTGAGTGTCACCTCAAAACCTAAACGATAAAGAGGCCTAGGCCTAGTAGAGCTGTCGAGCCATGAACAAGAAAAACCTTGCAGTACATACAGTAACCACTGAGCCTTAGAGGATTCGTGCAAATTGATTGCATCTGTATTAGCCGACTCGTTTCGGACTGTGACGTCGGATATGTTGAAGTCAAGCCTTAATTGAAGCACGAGCCGCAAAAATCCTTCGGAGATCGAGACGAAGACGTAACGATAATATTAATATGGATAGGATATAAGGATATGCACTGAATTCGTCCCGTCGCATAACGGTACTACTAAAAGATCGAATCTTCTGGCATATTTCGCCTTGTGAAGTGGTAAATAGTCCCCGCCGTTTCAATGGAAACTGATTTCTTAATCTTCAGTTGAAGCTGTCCGGAAGGGTTATTTTGAGATTTCCTGACCTTTCAGGTGAAGGCATTACGAACCCTCGAAACGTCGGGAATTATTTACACGATTTACCTAACTTCATTTCCTTTCCATTGTAAGCCCTTTTAATTGTCATGTATAAGATAAGAAGACAGAGCACTTGATTGTTAGCTTATCTGGAAATATTCCGCTCCGTGAATTGAGTCGGCCAAATAATGCATCTTGACTTCAACAGAGAAAGGTTACAAGACCTTGCACAGGACTGCTGTAACAAGAGAAATGAAGAGAGGAGAAGAGAGATGATCCTGGTGACGTCAGAACTTGTTGTCCAGATTGTAGTTAATGACTGAGCGTCACTTTCGCTTATGTCCTCTCGCTCAAGACAATCTGTTGCATGATGACCAAACACGTGTCTCGTGTAATACTGTTGTCGCTGTCGGTTCAGGTTACGAAATTTGCACTTCTGGAAAAACCCCTGTCTCACAAAACTGCTAGAAAGGAACTATTAGTTTCGTCATGTCTGTCCTTCCATGTGGAATAACGTGGCTGGCACTGGACGGATTTTCATGAAATTTGAGGGCTATTTTGAAAATCTGTCCAGAAAAATTAAGTTTCATTAAAATCTGACATGAATAGCGGGTACTTAACAGGAAGACCTACGTACATTTATGATAATGGCTCTGTGAATTCATCTTAGAATGAGAAATATTTCAGACTAAAGATGTAAAGAAAATCAAAACAACAATTTTGGGTTCAATAACCCCCCCCCCCCCTTAATTGTGCTGTTTATCAGATAATGTGGAAAAATACGGTAGAGCCAGATATGCCACAGATGACAATATGGCGCATGTGCTTTGCATGCAACATAACTAGGGCTACAGACATACACTCAGAACAGTGGCTTACCCAGGAATTTTGTTCGGGGGGAGGGGGTTCAACAAATTCAATTCAGGACAGATGACAGAGAGAACGGGGATCTGGAGGCGGTAGCCCCCTAGTCAGGGGTTCTGGATGTAATTTGGTATAAGAAATTTCATTTCATATAGTAAAATTTTTGGTACTTTAAGACTATTATAATGACAACCAATTTATTTGTCATTGCTAATGTAAATGAATTGCGAACCTAGGTAATTTTAGAATTTTACTGCCTTTTTTTCCGAACATCTTGGTGTGTTGGCGTCCTAAATTCAGCAATTTGTAACAGTTTTCACAATCGGGTTGAGTTTGGCACGATTTTGGAGGGTCTTCGGAATTTCGGGGGGGGGGGGTTGAACGCCCCAAACTCCCCCCCCCCCTCGGTACGCCACTGACTCAGAATAGTTAATACTTATTGCTTTGCCACGACAACAGTAGTTACGCGAACGCGCATCAGTGTTGTGTTGTACGGACATTGCCTGTCTTGTTATCTGTGTTATTCATTCATTATACTCGTATTTGGAACATTTTGAAAGTACTGTGGGAATCAGTCGCGTATGAAAGCGTGTGGTGAATAGTTTCATATAATTGACCTAATAGGTTCATCTTTCGTAAACTACTGAGTGCTTTTTGTAATTGACCTTGCAATTTTTTAATACACTCGAACGCACACTTTTGAATTAAAGTTATTGGCTAGAAGACTGACAACTTTTGATGGCGTTTTTGGTAGAAGTGGGCTGTTTCATGGGCGTTTCGGAGGATCATTCGGCCACCTTTATCAGGGTCGACGTGAACATGATTATAAGGCATGCTCACTTTACTCACCTCGAACCAGAAGATGGAGATGCATGTTTCTCCGAAATGACGTAACCCGAAATTATATCATCATGAACCGCGGCCAGAGCTTGAAATAATCTGTGATTGGTGTGATTTGGTTAGGTGGTAATTCGTTCATACTACATACCGGTATGACGCACGTACACACGCACGCGCTCACACACACACACACACCCACATCAAACGTTGGGTCATGTTATTATTTAAATGAAAATCCTTCAGCTGTGGTGTTTATTACAGACCTTGTGTGTCCTTCAGGAAGTGGGATGGGGGGCCGTAGACTGGATTGATCTGGCTCAGGACAGGGACAGGTGGCGGTCTCTTGTAAACGCGGTAATGAACCTTTGTGTTCTATAAAATGTGGGGAATTTCTTGACAAGCTGAGAACCGGTTAGCTTCTCAATAGGGACTCTGCTTCATGGAGTAAGTAAATAAGCAAGCAAGCAAGTAAGTAAATATCTGTTCTTCTCATATAGAACCCTCCGAACAAAATGTTCAGTACTGGAAACGAAGTGACGGAATCACTAATTGCTACAAGTGTCTGGAAGTCTGATAAGATAATGCTATATAATGCCGTGAAACGTCACACAGCACGTCGTTATCTCCAGTTAAGATTTTCATCTTTTTCCTGTCTTTACAGTATGTATGTTTATATATTTGACTGACGTCACAAATATTACTTGCATTTTGTTTACGGGATGCGTGGCAGCAAATTGCTGTGAGGTGTCACAGTGCAATTCAGTGCCCTTGTTGTGCCCAACAGTGTGGCATTACAATAAATGGCACACCTGCCCCTTTATAGCAGGAATTAGTTAAATTGCGCGTGGAATAAGGGCAGTGCCTGTTTTTATGGGGGGGGGGGGAGGGGCTAACTGCTTGAAGCCTTGAATTCGTCTGAATAGTATATATTCAGTCGGTGGTGCAGTTGGTTGAGACACTGCGCTACAAGCCGGAAGGTCACACATTCGATTCCCGATGGTGTCATCGAAATTTTTCATTGGCATAATTCATCCGGCCGCGCTGCCTTGGGATCGACTCGGCCTCGAACAGAAATGAGTTCGAGGAATATTTCGTGAGGTGATAGGGGGCCTGTGCATAGGGCTGATATTACCACCTACATGAGCCGATTGTCTTGAAACCTGGAACCGGCCCGTACGGGGATTGCTTTTCCTTTTAATATTTTCAAGATTCTGACGGTGATGAATTAGTAGCTTCATGGTATTTGTCCAATCGCTTTGTCTGTAAAGAGACTGAGAGAAGCTTTGCCTGTCGGACTCAAATGAGTGGGTCTTATTATTATTTTAACCCGGAAACGTGTCCAGATTCTGTCCAAGAAACGCGGTGTATTTATTTATTTACTTTAAAACACCGGACGATGGACATAGTCCAAGAAGCCAATGATCGTAGTGAATGCCAAGATCTTTGTATTAAAAGAGGTATTGATAGGAATTCCTGTTTCTAAATTCGTACGTATTTAACTTCACTCTTCTCGAAAAATGTTCTCTTTTGAATATTCTGGGCATGAAACCTCATAGTCGCAAACATTGCATGCCCTCTATAAGACGCTAATCAGAGTCGGTACATGAGCCGTGTTAAAATGTTAAAGAATATAATGGGTTTAGGATCGAAACGTGCTAAGTATAAAAGCATATGTGACAGTCAGGAATAAGTAATAAAATTCACTTTGACCATTTGAAATGGCACCGTCGCTTCCCAATATGCAAATGAATGCCTTGGCGCACCTAGTTGTGATTGCAGGATTCTACCTCCAGATATGGACGGTAGCTGCGAACGCATCAAACGCGCAGCCGCAGGCAGCCAATAAGGTGTAATCCTCCAGCTTTGGCAATGGGCGGAGGGCTGCCAAACGTTACCGTAAAAGACTAGCAGGTTACGAAGTGATACAAGGCCTTGGACTTGCAGACGCTTATGAAAATGGTAATGGCGCTTGGGGTTTAATGAAGTTCAGAGTGCTTCTCGAACAGCTTAGAAAATATTAGATACTGAAGTATTTGAAATGGAATTGGAATGGATTTTCCTAGATATGTATAACACACCAAAGAGCAACACAGAATAGCGACTTTTTACTTTTGAAATTTTGTGTGAAAATACAAATCGAAGGGCGATGGTAGTTGGTGTGTATGATGACTGAGGAAAAACCCATCTCCTTATGTTCATCTTGCATTTAGTACCTAAACTCCTTTCTGAAGTGTCAACTCGTAGCTGTGAGAAATAACCCCCCTCCAACAAAAACGAATGAATGATTCTTTCTTAGCACTATGTTTGTATGCACTGAACTGTGGAAATAGCGTGCATGTTGCTGGGGTAAGAGACACATTGCATGGTGATGTTTTTAGACAGTCGCTCCCAGTAACTGTTATAAGCCATATATATTATGAATAGTAAATATTAATATCAGAAATCTGTGCTTCCTAAGTATTTTTTATGCATACTGGAATGTCTTGCACAAAACTAGGATGGGAGGGTGTGACCTGGATTCCTCGGGCAGAGGATTAGGATCGGGCTTTTGCGAACACGGTAATGGACCTTCAGGTCTTATGGAGGGCAGAGAGTTTCTAGTGGAGCTGAGCGACTGTTAGTTTCTCATGAAGGGTTGTGCTCCAAGGAGGTAGTTTTTGTGTAACCGAAGTGGACAGTGATTACTGCGCGGTACGCATTGAGTTCTTATAGGCAACAGGGTTAACCCTTTAAAGACCAAACGTGTCTGTTGTATATAAGAACACAGTGGTACCGCGTAGTAAACACTGTGCACGTCGGCTATACAAAACCCGTCTCTTAACGGTGTACAAGGTACAAGTCCCTAGAGAACACTTGAACACAATGTGAGCACCATGTTGAATTATTGAATGTTAACTCTGGTGGTACGAGAAATACCGCACGGCTTTACAAGGTAATGGATCGCCTGTCGTGACGCCTAAGCGCGTCATGTGTGTATATATTTCTGCATAACACGCATGTTTGAGATGTTGCCGCATCGTTATGGCATGAAATGAATAAATGAAAACAACAAAAAAGAGTTTGTTTATACTTGTTCCTGTTGTTCTAAAAATCCTGGGTCCAAAATCTTGTGTTTAGACCTCTGGCTTGTGCCCTTGTCGGTGCTGTAAGTTTTCGTATTACGTCGCTTTTAATTACAGATTGTAGCTGCATCTTCAGTTTAATGTTATCAGGTCTAATTTATAATGTATTGCTGAAGGTAAGGGTTTCTGTGGTACATGTCGTTGTTGACTGCATTTCTCAAGTCTGTGTTCGGTACATTTACAGTTTATTTGATTATATTATATTAAAAGAATAAACATTAATGAAATATCCCTGAGTATGTTGAATTTGTTCACATTTCGGGTTGTAATGGGTTATGTTTAGTTAAATCTGTAATATCGTCTGTGGCACAGCGAGTTGTCTGATCAAGACAATGTAGTTCATTAATATAGGATACATTCTAAACCAACCCCCCCCCCCCCCTTTTTAAACCTATTAAAAAACAAAAACAAACAAAAAAAAACAAGACATTAAGAAATAAACAAAAAAAAAAAATCACAAGGT
>Ga0123352_10021106_pt1 | contig 10380 bp, 3 predicted proteins | sample TergutLab28metaG_FD_89700 | JGI IMG/M metagenome (GOLD analysis project Ga0123352, IMG submission 89700) | Labiotermes labralis P1 segment gut microbial communities from Petit-Saut dam, French Guiana - Lab288 P1 | ecosystem: Host-associated > Arthropoda: Insects > Digestive system > Gut ... | reverse complement strand
TTGCTAGAGCTTTTAGAAATTACAGGGTTATTGTTATTTTGCAGGCTGTGTTTAAGCAATGAAACCACTACAGCATAAAACTCCTTCCTATTTAGTGCGTCGATGTTCACTGGACGCTCAACCATGGGATGCGTTGAGTGTCCAGTGAACATCGACGCACTAAATAGGAAGGAGTTTTATTCTGTAGTGGTTTCATTGCTTAAACACAGCCTGCAAAATAACAATAACCCTGTAATTTCTATAAGCTCTAGCAAATAAGTAATCCACATGTAAACACTATGGGATCCCAAAGTGGACAAAGCATCTGGTAAAGTAATTGTAGGGCCTGAAGATGACTCACATCTAGTCGAAACATGTAGCCATACTATAGAATAAATAGATTGTGCTGACGTACATTTGTGTAATACTTATTGATTTTCAAGCACGTCGTGATGCCTTCATTCAGAATAAGTGACAAAATATGTTTCACTGAAATATATATATACACACCAATTTTTTTGTTTTGTGTAGTGACCAACAAATGTGCACTTAATTGACAAATTGTCACATTTTGTTGGTTTTTGTACAACATAATAAGAGATAATAATAAATAATAAAAGATGCACAGCTCAGGTATTAAAATAAAATATATATATATGTATATAGGCCAATATTAATATTTTACAGCACGACAGGATGAATTTCATTAAAATTGTCACAAATTTTTTTTTATTTCAGTTAAGGCCTGGTTTCCATTAAGCAGGAATTTAAGCAACCGAAGGAATAGATATTGATGTTCTGGAAGGCCCCATGCAGTTCATGAAGCTCCCTTACATGATTTGAAAGTAAGTCTGGTGTGCACTGAATACAAAGAAGATCATAGGGACTATGTTTTACAAAGGGTCAGTAAATTCCAATCATTAGGTTCTGTTAATTCTAACACCATTCTTCGGGGAATTTACAAAAGAGAAAATGTGTGGTTACTTCATGCAGGAGAGTGCCATGGCCCATACAGAAATTATTTAATGATGACTAAAAGGGACGTATTCAGATGCTCAGACCCATTCTTTGTGGCCTAGGTCCCCAGATGATAATCTGTTCTGTTATTTGGAAGGGAAATACAAACATAGGTCTTTGAAATAAATGAAGGAGGGTATTCAAAGGGAAATGGCTACTGCTGCAAGATAAGAAATCTGTTGTATGTTGACAAATATTTTCAGAGAATACAGACATTGCTTAGAAGTTGAAGGGCAGCATATTAAGACACTTCTGTGAACTAATGTAACTTGAACTACAGGGTAGAAATGGACTAAACTCCTGGCAGATGCACACATTCTGTGTTGTAGTATTTTTGTAACAGCTCCCTACTTTACGGATATGATAGAGAATACTTCTGTATTATTAAGATATGCTACATCATTTAAATTCACAAAGTGTATAAATTAAACTTCTGTTGTTTTATGGATGTAATATGGAGCTGAATTATAGGAGGCTCTGCTGTATTCATAATTCTGAATTACAGTGGTGTATTGTTTTATTCAGTATTTGTTGTATACCCTAGATATGATAATGTGTTTTATTTATACCATCGATTTCACCATGTGGTATTGAATGTTACCTTGTTTGGAGAAGTACATTCATGCACACTGTTTACAATAGCTATTGACTTTCTGCTTGCAGAATTTGTCAGCTGTAAAATTGTAATTTTGATTGCTTTGAATATAAGAGGGTTTTTTTTCTAATATCGAAGGTATATTAGTTCAGCTAAACTGGCTGTTATTCGTTTCGTGTTAAAACCACCTATTTATTGATCAATCACGTGACTATTGTTCAGTGCACTGTCAGGTCCGACTTCATGGGCCATTTTAATTCCCGGAACTAACACTGAGTGGCGCTAGTGGTAGTGGCAGGAGCCATGGACAAGAGGCAGGAGCTTTGCTGTCTCAGGAGTCCTGTAAAATTTGCGGTTGAAAGTGGTTCTGGTTTGTGGGTCTTTCATTGTAGAATGTCGAGTTACTCATTTAGAAAACCCTAAATATACTGTGGGAAACAAATGTATATCGCGCAAAGATACTCGTGTGAATGCAGATCTGTAGAGGTGTCAAAAAGTATAATTTAAATGGATTGTTTTTCCAGCAGCGACTGCTATCAAAGGTGAGATATACAAATGAAGTAAATGTGGATGTAAATGACATAACTAATGCAGTTTTGTGTTTCGTGGGATACCTGTTGAGATACGCATTGTTATTTTCATCAGTTGGTAACGTCTCGATATGCATGCCACCTGGCGATTGTACTGTACGTTTGGATCGCACATTCGGGTTGTTGACTGGAGAAGGGTTGGCTGTGTGGTTGGAGGGTTAGTGTTCGTTACTGTGAAGTGTTTGAAATTAAGTATTTTGTGGGAACATAGTAAACGAGTGCTATTGATGTGGTTGTGTATATTAGCCGGAATGTAAAATTCGGAGTTATTTTTCTCTACAGAAACTTCCAGTTGCATATTAGGGTGGGACATGCAGTGTGTGTGTGTGTGTGTATCGGCAGATTGGTATGAAGAGTTTGACAAGGAAAATATTACTCTGAATTGTAATCAACATGTGGTATGTCTTTATTTTTTATACATGTTCTGTACGTAGTTCTTGGCTTTAAAAAATTGGATATGAATACGGCTGTATGGCTGTGAACAGTGAATTATCAGTGCACTGTTTGTCGTACAACAAACTTTGTCTTGAGAGTTCGTAACTAACGCATTGCCTTCGTATTGTGCTTTGTAATTTTGTTTACCGTGGTATTGGTAACGTGATATAACACCGACGATATGTTTTAAATGGCTTTTCAGTGTGACAGCATTTTATCGCAGCGTGACATGCTCGCGTTGTGTACAGTAATGTATAAAAATGCTAGGCGGACATGAAACTTAGCCTGCGCTTAGTACAGTACGTTACATATTCCTTTCAACGGGGACTCGTACACATTGTGCATCTTCTGGTTACTACTACTACCGCCACCACTACTGCTACTACTCCTTGTGCGACGCCGACGATGATGTGCGTGCGTTATTCACATAGGTGTATTTATGATACTCGGAGGATACAATCCTGTAGCGCGTGTCATCGGCTATTAAACGCCTCCGTATTAAATGTAGAGGTTATGTTGAATGTTGTATGAATAATTAGGGTCGAATTCGAAAGGTAGCCGGATACGTTTAGCCATCTGAATTCGGGCGGTGAGACGAAGGAAACTACAAAATTTGGGTTAAGCCATTCCGTGTGAGAGATTTGAGACATGTCTCTCCAGTATATTGTGGCGCAGGGTTATTGCTTTCTTATTATCCCAGTAGGTCACATGTGTGGGATTTAAATGTTGCTTCAATAGAAGGCTGTTTAAAATAATTGATATAATAATGTGTCGATATGAAATCAGTTCGTATTTAAGCTGGTATAATTATTATGTGTTGATCATTCCTTTAGTTAGTGAAGAATTTTCCTTCGAAACTTTACTGTGCTTTCAGTTTTCAGTAGTTCATTCATTGTGTTACTGAAAACAAATTCAGAATTAAATGTTAAAGAAGAGATGTAAATATATCTGCTATATCGCTTTGGAAATTCGAAAATTAAAGATCATAAAAATAATCTGCGAATTCTGATTTCAGTAGTAACGTTATGACAAACATCTCATGTACGTATTTGACATGAACCATGCCAAAGTGTAGGTTTTTATCTTAAGTGGTACTCTAGTTTATCTCTTATGTCTTATACAAGGACCATAGTTTATATGATCCATATAATTGGTTCCATTTATTTTAAATTAGTTTATTTCTTTGTAAGTTTCTTACCTTTTTTTTATTTCTGGTGTAGGAAAAGGCGAATGTAGATAGAAAAGGGGGTAGTTTTTGTTTGGTGTGCAGTTAGGCCAATGGAGCTCAGTTTAGGCCACAGCCTCTTCCTACCACATTCTCTCCGATTGATTATATACAATTTAACCTACCATTTTACGTTATATAGTCAGAGCTGCAGCCGTTAAGTAAACCTGAAATAAAATCAAGACATTCTTTTCATTAGCCAATATTCAGCTGTGCGTTGAAGCATTGGAGTCTGTTGCGTGTGGTGTTCTTAGGGTGTGGTATTGTGTTTGTTTGGGAGAGGGTCTTGTGGGGAGAGGTTTTGTTCTTAAATAATACAAGGGGAAATGAAGGGAGCGCGAGGAGAAAAGGAGGTATTTCTGCTTCTATTTAATGCTACCAGGTAGTGAAAAATTTACACGTGATAGTTCAACTGGCTATGCTGCAGACTGTTTTTTTTTTCGGTCTTCCTGGATGTTTATAGTTATTTTACAGCTTGCAGGGCGTGGATATCTCGGTCACCTGAGTTTATTTCTGCAGTTGGATTGCAGTGTTAGAATTCAGCATCGGGTTTCAATATTTAGTGCCGTTAAGTTCGCAATATAAACTATCTCTCTGTCCGGTTTTTTTAACAACTGTAGCCGTCTTCCGGAAACCAAACGCCATTCCTCTCTGTTTCTCCATTGATCTGGTTCTAAATTTGTTGTTGTCATGGCTGCTTGTACTCCTTCCATCCACGTTTTTCTTGGACGTCCTCTTTTCCTTCTCTCCCATAGTATCAATAATTAATTTTGGTATTCTGTCCTCTGGCATCCTTTTGCCGTGGCCATACCATTGTAGTCTTTTCTGTTCTATAATACCTATGATGTCCGGCCTCCTTTTCTGTCCCATTATTTCCTTTATATGTTCTCTTTTTATTCTTTCCGTCCTTGATTTTGTTGCTGACCTCCGTAGCACATCCATTTCTGTAGATAAAATTAAAATTAATATAAACTCACACAAATATAAATTGAAGTGTAACTGCTATATTGGGGCGTTATTTTAGTGTTCATTCAATCTGTTTTGCCTGAGTATTACAGGTTTAGGGGGGAAATGGAATTGGTGCGTGTGTGCATGCATGCTTGCATCATCTTGATAACTGAAGAATAAAATCCAACTAGATGTCACTTATTACTTTATTATACTTATGTTAGGCTCAACATGTTTCGGGCACCATTATGCCCATCATCAGGGGCTCACGACGGTAGTGTTGGTTACCACATAGGCCATCTGGTTCTCGAGTTACTGTTGGTTGGAAAGTTAAGTGCAGGCAGGATGGTTGAGTGTCCAGACCGGACACTCATCCATCCTGCCTGCTTAATTGCCTGTTATTCCTAATTATACTACTGAACCAGTTAATTGATTTTTACTAGGTTTGTTTTGAAGGTATATGACTGTAGACCGCTCACACCGAAATGTTAAAACTTCATGCAGTGGGTGGTAACTTAGTGCAAATTTCATGCACAGGCGATATTAATGCAGTTTTATTTTGGGATTGTGAATTGATATATTTGTAAGGCGTTTTTCTGCGGCCGATCGCTTGCTGGGATTGCCGGTTCGAATACCGCCGCGGGCATGCATGGCTGCCTGTTTTGAAAGTTTTAGTGTAGAGGTCTCTGCGACGGACCGATCCTTCATCCAGAGGAGTCCGACTGAATGTGTGTGTGTGTGCGCGTCATTATAGTCAAGTGCAACAGTAACCGTCCACACTTCAAGTGAGTAGGTAGAAGCGGAGAGGTCGGACAAAGAATGAAAGAAATGATGCATGGTGAAAGAACTAGGACGAAAAATAGTAGTAGTTTAATTATGGTAATATTTCAGAATAACTTTACAGCAGTGCGAAAGTTTTCTTTATGTTCCAGTTTTATTGTGATATCTATGGAATAATTTGAGCTTGGCATGCGAAATTGACGATGATACGATACTTTGATGTTATATCTGACAGATTTATTGCAGAACCGTTGTTGGACTGAAGGGCACTTTACTATAAGGTGTGCTAGGAGCTGGCAGATTGTATCCGTTAATACTGTGTCTGTGTACAGTATTGTTTTTGAACCATTTGTTTAATATGACCACTGAAAAGTTGCCAAGGGATTTAATCAACTTATTTTCTTATAATAAAAGCCAACGAGATGCACTATTTCACAAATTTATTTTGGATAAAGAATTCTACATGTTTCGGACAGATCTACTGTCCACCATCTGGAGTCTCAACACTGTATACACAACAATAGATATTTGTCATAATAGTTATGTTGACTGCTAGCGGCTACAGTGTTGAGACTTCTGATGATGTACAGTAGATCTGTCCGAAACATGTAGAGTTCTTTACCAAAATAAATTTGTGAAATAATGCATCTCATTGGCATTTATTATAAGGATATACCACGATGTACAGTACGCAGAATGTCAAATTCAAATTATTTTCATGTAGTAAGCCAAGTAAATGCATATATAACATACACAATAGTATAGCTTTTTATCACTACGTGTTTAGGCACTACTGTACAATCTTCAGGGATTTCTGACACCAAATTTTACAACTAGCCAAAATACAGGGTGATTAAAAAAGATGGACTCAGTTGAACAGTAAACGGCGCCTCAACACACACCAGACACTTGGTTGCGGTATTCCAAGTTCTCTGCTCGCTCTACGGGTTGACTTGCGTGGGCTATGCTCAAAACTCTCTTGAATTCATCTCACGTTCTCCTGTGATACACGCAAAAATTCTTGTGCTGCATATTAGCAATTTTGCTCTCAAGTGACACTGCTGTACAGCTGTGCGCTAGGCGAGCGCCCTAGCGGTGGTATTTGAAAATTTAGGACTTTCTCTTTCAAATGTTATGTAGATCATTCACATACCTTGTATAGTTCAGGCAGTATAGAAGTACGAAATTAAGTCCATCTGTTTGAATCACCCTGTATTTTGGCTAGTTGTATATTACATTCATAATATTTGTAATTATATAAAATTTCGCGGTAAAGTTCAATTTACCGAGTGGTACAAGCATATTCTATAATATATTATAGCGAGAAATTAGACTGTTAACCAAATTTTATATTTTTACTTGTATAGTACCTGTCAAAATAATGCGATGTGCACATAAACAGACTATATATGTCCCCAAACAGCAAGGCGAACTTTACTGCGAAATACTATATATTGGCTACCGGTATTACGAATGCAATTGTCATATTTTAGCCAGTTTTAAAACTTGGTGTAAGAGCTCCCTGAAGATGGCACAGTAGTGCCGAAACATGTTCGAGCGATAAAAGACTATATTGCTGTGTATGTGCGTTAGTTAATTGAGTAAAAGAAAACAAGTTACTGAGAGATCTTGGTGAATATTTTACGATTTTTTTTCTTGTTTCACAATGAGATGGGCGGGGAATATGGCATGTATGGGGTAGAGGAAAGGTGCGTATGGGGATCTGGTGAGTAAATCCGGAAGGTCGTGGGTTCGATTCCCGTTGGTGTCGTTGAAAATTTTCACTGACATAATCTTTCCGGCCGCACTATGGCCCTGGGGTTGACTCAGCCTCTAACAGAAATGAGTACCAGGAATACTTCCTGGGGGTAAAGGCGGCCGATACGTAGGGCTGACAACCTTACCGCCTTCATGTGCCGATTGTCTTGAAATCTGGGAGTCTCAGCCTTCTGGAACCCACAGGGCCTGTCCAGGCCTGTAATGGGATTGCTTTTTCGCTTTTAAGTATGAAGGAAAGATATCACCTGGATGACCTAGGCGCAAATGAGAGGATAATATAAACATTCCTTTTTAATGAACAAGACGGCTGTTGTATACACTGAAATGAACCTCCTGGTTCCACAAAATTCGAGGAATTTCTTGACTAGCTTAGGAACGATTAGCTACTCAAGAAGGTTTTTTCTGTGTAGTTAATAAACCAAAGACTGCTGTAGATTTGATGTGTGTTGGACCATGCAACATCTTGATAACTGAAGAATAAAAATCCAACTAGATGCCACTTATTTCTTTATTATGCTTATGTTAGGCTCAACATGTTTCGGGCACCATTATGCCCATCATTAGGAGCTCACGACGGTAGCGTTGGTTGCCACATAGGCCGTCTGGTTCTCGAGTTGCTGCTGGTTGGAAAGTTATATGCAGGCAGGATGGATGAGTGTCCGGTCCGGACACTCATCCATCCTGCCTGCACATAACTTTCCAACCAGCAGCAACTCGAGAATCAGACGACCTATGTGGTAACCAAAGCTATCGTCGTGAGCCTCCGATGATGGGCATAATGGTGCCCGAAACGTGTTGAGCCTAACATAAGCATAATAAAGCAATAAGTGGCATCTAGTTGAATTTTATTATTCAGTTACTGCTGTAGAGTTTGTTGCAGTCTACAAATTCGAACAAAACGAATTTGGTACAGTACTCACCATAGTTGTGGGCCGGGTAGCTCAGTCGGTATAGCGGCTGAGCTACGGGCTGGACGGTCCGGTATCGAATCCCGGTGGGGACGAGATTTTCCACCTGTCCAGACCGGCCCTGGTCCCACCCAGCCTCCTGTAAAATGGTTACCGGGTCTTTCCCGATGGTAAAGTGCGGTCGGGCCGTGCTGCTGAATACTCACCCCCTTCTAGGGCCGCGGGCATGGAAGAGTAGAGCTATACCTCTACCCACCGCCTGGGCCACACCGGGCCTGTAACGGGATCACTTTACCTTTTACTCACCATAGTTATTTTGTCACCTTCATATACTTTCCATGAATTGTTTTTTGTAATCCCAGTTGTCCGCCGACCAGCTCAGTACAGCCGACGGTCGATTATGAACAACCTTTTATTGCCCAAGGGCCATTTGAAAATCTTCAAACACTGTGCGGATCGCAAACAAGTTGTTAGCAGTAAAAGTTTCATTTTTGCAGGAAAGAGTTATTTTATACTAAGCCATTAAAACACTTCAGTTATTAGTAAAAGCACTATCTTAATTATAATTAAATTGTTGGTACTTACATTGTTTTTAGGAACGTCATTGAGAAGTTTCCCCGTTTCTTTGTCACTGGCATATTGTAAGAAACAACGGAATCCCATTTGCTGAAGTACACTTACAGTAATTACTGTTAGAATGTACGTATAGGTGGCAGAGTAAGCAGGGTGGTGGCGATTGTAACTCTGTATCTATCTCACTTCTCCTACTGCAGAGAATCCACCATACGATAACTTCCCGTGTCACACCTACGAATCTCGTTACCGCATATTGCTCACCAAATTTATGTGTGTGTGCGTACTTCACATTACCAACAAAAGTTGTCCTTCATTCTAATGGGTGAGCATAAGTTAAATGCGTTTGAAAGCACTCGCGGGCCGCAGAAGCAGCTTGGACTGGCCGCATGCAGAGCGGCGGCTGCCGGTTGTAGTGTTTGCTGACGAACCGCATTTGGGACCATAATAAGCCTTATTGATAAAAGATCAGCCGTTCTGATTGCAGTTGTAACTAATCTGCTTAATGCTATGCAATTTACACTGAATTTAACCTTATACAGACGAAACGTGTCTTATGTTAAGGACTAGTGCGTACCTCGCATTAAACACCTTTTACCTCGGTTATAAAAATCAATTTCTTAAGGCTATGTGAGTCGAAAATCGTGATTTGAGGCTTCCTCCTCCTTGTAAATCTCTTTTGGGATATTAGGCAGCGTAGAATGGTACTTTCTTACCGACGAATCGGGTCAAGCTATAGGTCTCGTATTCAAGGGTCAAGCACTTCAAGAAGTCTGATTGCACGTGAAGTTGGGAACAACAGGTTGTCCCGAAACGTCGGTAAGAAACTACCATTCTGCGCTGCATAAAGTCCCAAAAGGGCGCATGCCTCAAGTCAGAAGTCGTTGTTTGTTCTGAGAAGCATACCAAACATTTAAACGCAATGTCAGCATCACTTAGAATTTTTTAATTTTAAACCTGATGTTACGTAAAGGAACCTCTAGGCTTTAAAGGGGTAAGCGTGTTTATAATTTCATGTTTAAGTGGGCCTGGTAAAGCATTTAATTTGAGAAAGGTCGGAGGGAAATGTATATGCAGTCAGAGGCTTTTGCCCTGCTTTCATGTCAGTTGAATTCTTTGTAGAGGCTGTGTTAACTAGTTTAACCCTTTAAAGGCGTAGAATGGCTATGCATGACATCTTTTTTTTTTTTTTTTTTGAGAATTAAAACCCCTATCTTTCTCATAGAAGTAATTTTTATAGGCATTGTGTGTTTCTCAGAACAGGTAATGGGTATTTCCGAAGACACACTTAACCAGGTTGTCTGTGTCATGGGTATGCTCTGCGTATTCTGCGGCGTAGAACGTGAATTTTTAGGCTTGACTTGCATATAATTCCTTCACTAAAGAGTTAAACCGTCGTTGTAAATTACCTTCAGATTAGGCGTTCCTTTAACCTTTAGACGCCTAGCGTCAACTATAGTTGACGTACCGCACCGCTAACCTCCAAAGTTGCATTTTATATATTTATTCAACAAATATAGGTACCGAATATTTTAAACATAGTGTATACTC
>Ga0123352_10021105_pt1 | contig 10381 bp, 7 predicted proteins | sample TergutLab28metaG_FD_89700 | JGI IMG/M metagenome (GOLD analysis project Ga0123352, IMG submission 89700) | Labiotermes labralis P1 segment gut microbial communities from Petit-Saut dam, French Guiana - Lab288 P1 | ecosystem: Host-associated > Arthropoda: Insects > Digestive system > Gut ... | reverse complement strand
TTGCCTGCGGGCGATGGTATAGGCTCTCCTTTTGAAATTGCAACAGTGGGGAATCTGATGTGGATGGCGGAAAATCCATCGCAACTCAACCGCAACTTTGTGCTTATGGCGGACATTGATGCAACGACACTTACTCATCCGATAGGCAATAGCGGTGGTGGAATAACCAACTTCACAGGCACTTTTAACGGAAATGGAAATGCTATAACAGTGAACATTAATCAACCAAGCATGTATAGTGTGGGATTATTTTCCAGAATAGGAGCTAATGGCACTATACAGAATCTAGAGGTGCGAGGTACGGTAGTTGGTGGCACGAGTACTGGCGGTATAGCTGGCTCTACGCAAGGCACATCGGTTACTATACATAACTCATCATCCCGTGCAAATGTTACTGGAACAGATTTTGTTGGCGGCATTGTCGGCACTTTGAATTCTGGGAGCGACCTAGCATACAGCTTTGCTACAGGCAATATAACTAGCACAACGGTTGGTAGCGGCGTAGGCGGTCTTGTTGGTCAAATGAACTCTGGCTCTGCTGTGCGAAATACCTATGCCACGGGTGCTGTAACATCACCAGGTAGCCAAGTTGGTGGTCTTGTTGGTAACAATATCGGTGGTGTCATATCGTTTTCATATGCCTCTGGTACGGTGAATGGCAACACATCTGTAGGCGGCATTGTAGGCGGTATGAGCGGCGGTACGTTAAGTTTCAGCGTAGCCCTGAATGGAAATGTAAATGCTAATTGGGGTTCAGGGCGTGTTGTGGGAACTAACAGCGGTGCGCTATGGTCTAATCATGCGCGCGCTGATATGTACCTAGATGGCTCAGTTTTTGGCGGTGCTGCAAATGCTACTCATGTGAATGGTCTCAGCGTTGCTGTTAGCTCTATGACATCTAGCTGGTGGGCTGGCTTGGGATGGTCGGCATCACATTGGAATCTTTCTGGCGACATACCTGTGCTTGTTAATGTTCCGAATCCAAGCACACAAAATCCTTTTGTGCCTCCAGTGGCAACAATGATTAGTATTTTCTCCTTCGGAGGAGGATTTAACATTGGAGTGTTGCCGCCTGATATTGTGCTGCCAGATGCGCCAGATTTTGACTTATTCCCGCCTGAAGATGACGAAGAATTAAATGACGACGATATGAAAGAGCCAGACGATGATGAAGGCTATGACGATGATGAAACAGATGACGACGATGAGGATGATTATTATGATACAGATGACGATTATCCTGATGATGTTGACATAAAAGAACCAGAAGAAGATGAAGAAACTGACGTAGAAACTGACGAAGAAGGCGACCCAGACTATGAGGTAGACCCAGAAGACGACCCATTTGACAATGGGGATGATGAGGAAACGGCGGCTATAAGGTCACTTCTATGGAAGGGTACAAAGTAGTCCTGTTTAAATTATACACAAAGACCGTGGAGACTAAGTCTCTACGGTCTTTGTTGCTTGCGCACTAAAATAAAAAAAGTATTGCATATTTTTTGTTGATATTGTATACTTGAATAGGGAGGTGAATCAAATCTTGATTAATCCTATTGCTAGCAAATACAATAATGAGCAAAGATTGTTGCATGGCGGTGACTACAATCCCGACCAATGGCTTAATTATCCAGAGATATTGGCTGATGATATTGAGCTAATGCAAAAAGCTCATACCAATACCTTTAGTGTGAGCATATTTGCGTGGTCTGCACTAGAGTCTACAGAAGGCAATTTTCATTTTGATTGGCTGGATAAAATTATAGAAAATATAGCTAAAATAGACGGCAATGTCATTTTGGCTACCCCTAGCGGTGCGCGCCCTGCATGGCTTTCTGCATCATATCCTGAGGTATTGCGAGTAAACGCGCGGCGCGAGCGTATGCTGCATGGAGGCAGGCACAATCATTGCTTTTCTTCTCCTGTGTATCGCGAGAAAGTTGAAATAATAAATACAAAATTAGCAGAGAGATATGGGAATTACCCTTCGTTGCTGATGTGGCATATATCGAATGAGTATGGTGGCGAATGCCATTGTCCATTATGTCAAGAGAATTTTCGTAATTGGCTAAAGGTCAAATATGGAGATATAAATACCCTAAACCATGCATATTGGAGTGCTTTTTGGAGTCATACATACAATGATTTTTCACAGGTGGAGTCCCCATCTCCTATAGGAGAAAGCGGCTTGCATGGGCTTACATTGGATTGGAAACGCTTTGTGAGCGACCAAACAATTAACTTTTACCGCCACGAGATAGCACCACTGCGCAAAATAACGCCAAATATACCAATTACTACAAACTTTATGGGTGAAGTGACAAATCCTCATCCTTTTGCTGGTCTTGACTATGCCAAATTTGCAAAAGAAGTTGATATAATAAGCTGGGATGCATACCCAAGATGGCATAACGACTACGAAACCACAGAATTTTTGGCATCCAAACTTGCTTTTTTGAATGATTATTTCAGAACGCTGAAAGATATACCGTTTTTGGTATTAGAATCTACACCCAGTATGGTAAATTGGCATCCCGTAAATAAAGCAAAACGACCAGGTATGCATATGCTGTCATCTATGGCTTGCATTGCCCATGGCTCGGATTCCATGATGTATTTTCAATGGCGGAAGAGCCGCGGCTCTTCCGAAAAGTTGCATGGAGCTGTGGTCGACCATGATAATTCTGCTGAAAATCGCGTGTTTAAGGATGTTGCTGCTGTAGGGCAAGCTTTAGAAAAAATCCCTGAAATAAAGGGCAGCAAAACACCTGCAAAAGTTGCTGTGCTATACGATGTAGAAAATCTCTGGGCATTGTCGGATGCGCAGGGTTACCACGGCGGCATGGATTATAATGATAAAAAATACCCCCAAACCCTTCACGCACACTACAGAGCTTTTTGGAAAAGAGACATCCCTATAGATGTGGTAACAAAAGATAAAAACTTAACTAAATATGACCTTGTGATTGCGCCAATGTTATATATGACAAGTGAGGAAACCATGGAAAAGCTTGCAGTATACGTTGAGGGCGGTGGTAGGCTTGTATCCACATATATGCTGGGCGTAGCGAATGAAAATGACCTTGTTCATCTAGGTGGTTTTCCGCAAAAGTTACGCGATGTCTTTGGTATACGCATCGTAGAAACTGACACATTATACCCCAAAGACAGAAATGCCATTATGTGGGGAGGCAAGCAATATGAAGCCTTTGACTACTGCGCAATCATTGAAACTTGCGGCGCAAGAACCCTAGGAACATATGCAGATGATTTCTATAGCCGCACCCCTGCTGTAACAATGAATGGCTACGGAGAAGGTTTTGCGCATTTCATAGGCGCACGCACAAATGAAGATTTTTTAGATGACTTTTATAATATATTCATCGAAAAGCTAGGGCTGTCCTGCTCTTTAATATCGGCACAAGATGGGGTTTCTGTGCAGATGCGTGAAAATGGCGAGAATATATATTACTTTGCAATGAATTTTACAGAAAAGGGCAGGCAAATGACATTAGAAACAGAAATGCAAGACATGCTAAGTGGCAAGATGCTACAAAGCGGCATATATGATATGAAGCCCTATGGGGTGCATATATTTAAAAATAATAAGCTGAAAGGATGTTGACAAAACATGAAGAAATTTTTTTTACCAGTAATTTTGCTGACAGCCCTATTCATTATGGGTGCTTGCACAAATGATGACAATGGCGGGGGCGGGCAAGCCGCATCTAGCGGAGACCCTGTAACACTAACTATCTGGGAATCTCTTGGTGGTCCAGATGAGTTTATTCAACAAGCTGGCACACGCTTTACTGAGCTACATCCACATATCACAATCCAATTTGTGAATGTAGAAATTGGCGATGCCGCTAACCAAATCGCACTTGATGGCCCTGCTGGTGTTGGCCCTGACCTCTTTGGCGCACCACATGATACACTTGGTAATCTTGTTGTTGGCGGTCACATCCTGCCTACATCCAACCCAACGCAAGTTGCGAACATGGTAATGGATTCTGCCGTGCTTGCTACCACATTTGACGGCACGCAATATGGCTATCCAATAGCCTCCGAAACTTATGCATTATTCTATAACAGAGACTTAGTAAGTTCTGCTGATGTCCCAAGAACTTTTGAAGACCTCGTTGCTTTCTCTCGCGCTTTTAATGCGGCAAATCCTGGTATGAATGGCTTTGTTATGGACGTTAGTGCGGCATATTACACAATCGTTTTCACTACAGCGGGCGGTAACAGACTATTTGGTCCAAGCGGCGATGATGTCACAAATTCCTTTATTAATTCTCCTACGGCAGTGCAAGGCATGTATTTCTTCCAAAGTATGAGAGAGATTTTGGATGTACCAGCGGGGGATATGAACACGGCATTTGCTGATGCTGCCTTTTCTTCTGGTAATGCGGCTATGCATCTCACAGGTCCTTGGAATATCGGGCCATTTAGAGATGCTGGGCTAAACTTTGGCGTAACAACAATACCTGCTTTGCCAGGCGAAACAAATCCGCCTGCATCTTTTGCTGGTACACGCGTTATGTTTGCATCTGCTTATTCTGACCATCCAGAAGAAGCTCAAATGTTCGCACATTTCCTTATTTCGGAGGAAATGCAACAATTGCGTTACAACATCACAGGCGCATTGCCATCCATGCCACTAGAGCTTGATGACGAGCATCTCAATGGTATTTTGGCTCAACTAGAGTATGCCTTCCCTATGCCTTCCGTTCCTGGTATGGCTGCATATTGGTCTGCTATGGAAGCGGCTAGTGCGCTAATATGGGATGGTGCTGGCGTTCAAGAAAATCTAGACCTTGCCAATGCAGCGATGATGGGCAACTAGAAATCAAAGCTTATAAATCAGAAATTAAAATGGGTGCGGGTACATGTTGTATCTGCACCCACTTTTAAAAGAAAGGCGTGAATTGCTATGTCCTTATCTTTGGACGGTAATGGCAAGTCCAAGCGGGCTATACTCATAACATCGCTTTTATTCATGGGGCTTGCGCATATACTGTTTTTTAAACAATATATAAAGGGCGCGTTTTTTGCCCTTGTTCAGATTGCCATGATTGCCTTTTTGCCTGTTGTTATCCCTGCGATACATGGGCTTATCACGCTTGGTGAACATAGACCAGAGCTTTCTGTGCGCTACCGCGACCATTCCATGTTTATGATGATAGAAGGCGTGGCTGTTTTGGCGGTTATTTTCATATTTTTATGCATATATTTCATTTCTGTCAGAAGTGCGCAAAAAACATATAAGGACTATTGCGAAAATGGTAGATTAAGCAATAATAAAACCTCTATCAAAGAGGTTTTTAACCAGTCATTTGCTATTTTCGGATTGGCTCCTTCTGTTTTGCTCGTTGTGTTTTTTGTGGTTGTTCCTTTGGTTTTTGCGGCTCTGGTTGCTTTCACAAATTATTCTAGCCCGCACCATATCCCGCCTGGCAACACAGTGGATTGGGTTGGTATGGATAACTTTGTGTCGCTTTTTGGTGGACAAACCTTGTGGACATCCGCGCTGCTTCAGGTAGCAATTTGGACGGTCGTCTGGGCTGCTGCTGCCACCTTCACTTGCTATTTTGGCGGAATGATAATGGCAGTTATCATGAAGGACTTCAAAGTCAAGTTTGCCCCCTTCTTTCGCTCAATATTTATCTTGCCATATGCTGTACCTGCTGTAATTTCCATGCTTGTATGGCGCAATCTGCTCAATGGACACTTTGGCGCAATCAATCGAACATTACAACATTTTGGGATAATAGAAGGTATGATACCTTGGTTAGGCACGGAAGCTATGGTGCGCTTTACCGTGGTTATGGTAAATTTATGGGCGGGCTTTCCGTATTTTATGCTATTAACTATGGGTACAATGACCGCAATAAACCAAGACCTCTTTGAGCAAGCCCGCATAGACGGTGCTAGCAAATGGCGGCTGTTTCGTCATATTACCTTCCCGTTGGTTACGTATCAAACAATGCCGCTTATCATAATGTCTTTCACACACAATATCAATAATTTTGGCGCGATATTTTTTCTCACTGGCGGTCAGCCAGCGGTGGCGCATTCACCAATTTCTGGCGCAACAGGAGCGGACATTCTCATAACATGGATATATCGCCTAACAATGGAAACTCTACAATATCACTTTGCGGCTGTGCTTGCGGTAATGATTTTCATAATCCTTGCACCTTTTGCTATAACTATTTTTGTGCGAACAAAGTCGTTTAGGGAGGGAGAGCTATGACGAATTTCACACGCAAGCTTAATTTTGCAATAGTGCTTATATTTTTGATAATAATATCGCTTGTGGTGCTATATCCGCTTGTATATGTGCTTTCGGCGGCGGTTTCGCCTGGCAGCTCCATAGCTACATTAAGCATAGCCCCTTTTGCAGATGGCTTTACGCTAGACCATTTCCGTTTCTTATTTTTTGAAAGCAATTATCCCATATGGTTTCGTAATACATTGTTTATTGCTGTGACAACGTCACTGGGAACAGTCATCATTGCATCACTTGGTGCATATATATTTTCGCGTTTCCGTTTTGCGTTCAAAAAAGGGATGCTGCTTTCCATGCTTATTTTGCAGATTTTCCCATCCTTTGTAGGTATGATAGCGGTATTTATAGTTGTTTTGCGCATAGGGCTTTTTGATAATCTTTGGGGGCTTATTTTGGTATACCTAGCCATGAACATCCCGTTTAATGTATGGCTAGTAAAAGGCTATATGGACACTATTCCGAAAAGTATGGATGAGGCGGCACGGATTGATGGCGCAAGCCATTTTCGTACATGGCTTACTATAATAATGCCCATAGCAAAGCCTATTATAACATTTTTGGCTATAACAAGCTTTGTAGCACCTTGGATGGACTTTATATTCCCGAATCTTCTGCTACGCTCTCCAGAAAACCAAACATTGGCACTTGGTCTCTTTACCTTTGTGCTAGATGATACCAGAAACGAATTTACCCGCTTTGCGGCTGGCTCTGTGACTGTGGCTATACCATTTATCATTGCCTTTGTGCTTACGCAAAAAATGTTATTGAAGACACTGGGTGGAGCGGTGAAAGAATAATCTAAGGAGTACGTCATTATGAACCTTACTTTTGAAATGTTGCTTGAAGAGGATATTCCGCAATTAAAAGAAATTTTGGGGAGATACATGGAGAGTCCGCAACAGGTTAGGGAGTTCGTGTCAGAAAAACAAAATATCGCCATCGTTGCAAAACTTGATGGAAAAGTGGTTGGCTTAGTATATGGATACTTCTTGACTTGTTTTCACAATGTCAAGCCTCAGTTTTTCATTTATTCCGTTGACATTCACGAAAAATATCAGGGGAAAGGCTGCGGAACAAAATTCATGAGACATGTAGTTGATTGGGCAAGAGATAATGGATTCTCAGAAAGCTTTGTTATGACGGATGAAAGCAATTCACATGCATGTAAAGTGTATAAAAAAGCTGGAATGACAAATGATGAAGCTGATGCAACAAGAGTATATGAAGTTCATTACAAGTAAGGAATTAACAAATACCACCCCCGCCAAATAGCAAGGGTGGTATTATTATTCTACTTCTTTGTCAACCGCTGAATCTGTTGACTTTTTACGCCTTTTAATACATTCCGTCAACAAAAATTCTATCTGCCCATTAAGCGACCGGAAGTCATCTTCTGCCCAAGCCATCAGCTCTTTCCATAGCGATGCAGATATCCGCAAAGGCACTTGCTTTTTCTCGTTATCCTTCACAAAATCACACCCTTAATACAAAGACCCGCTATTGACGATGGGCTGTGCCTCGCGGCTACCACATAACACCACAAGCAAATTGGATACCATAGCCGCCTTGCGCTCCTCATCCAAATGCACCACATTTCCTTCTGCCAAGCGGTCTAGCGCAAGCTCTACCATGCCCACAGCACCCTCAACAAGCAGTTGCTTAGCATCTATCGTGGCCTTAGCTTGCTGACGTTGTAACATAGCCGCGGCAATTTCTGGTGCATAGGCTAAATGGGTTATACGAGCCTCCATAATTTCAAGCCCAGCAACATCCACTTTAGATTGTATTTCATCACGCAGCATATTTGCTATCTCATGACCGCTGCCACGAAGGGTCTTTTCGCTTTCGTCGCCTTCACCAACCGCATCATATGGATATAACCTAACGATATTGCGCAATGCGCTGTCACATTGAATAGATAGAAATTCTTTGTAATTATCTACATCAAATACAGCCTTAGCGGTGTTTACAACACGCCAAATCACAACAATGCTAATAATGATTGGATTGCCCAAAGCATCATTGATTTTCTGCTGGTCATTAGAAAGCGTAATAGTCTTTAATGAGATTTTTCTGTTATCACGCGTAAGATTCACAGGCAGACCTGTTAGCTGTGAGACAGCAGAAGCAGCGGGCTGGTCTAATGTTTGTGTAGACGTACCTTTTGCGGGATTTACAGCTTGAGAAAAAGGATTTACAAAGAAAAATCCTTCATGCTTGATAGTTCCAATATACTTACCAAAAAGCGCAAGCACCAAAGCTTCGTTAGGCTTAACAATTTTAAGACCCATATACAAAATGGGACCGATGATGATGGCATAAGCAAAGCCTCCAATGATAGCCGCAACCCATATAGCGGAATGCCCATGACTGGCAAACTGCATAATGGCATGAATTATTAAAACTATAGCTCCCAAAATCAATGCGGTATTAATAACAAGCATAGCCATGCCGCTACCTGGGCGAAGAGCAATTTCCTCATGTTTACCTTGCTTTACCTTTGTGTTTTCATGCATATTTAACACCTCCAATTATTTTGATATCATAATGATATCATATACATATCTTGTTGTCAAGACTTTTTTTTCATGTTATAATTATTTTCATGACACAATCTTTGGAGAAAATTATGGAAAACAAAAAACTAATGTTGCTTGATGGGCTAAGCCTGATAAACCGTGCTTTTTATGCATTGCCGCCACTTACGACCAAAGAAGGCCTTCCAACTAATGCCATCATAGGGTTTTTAAATATAATGCTAAAGCTTATAGATGAAGAAACACCAGAATATGTGGCTGTTGCTTTCGACTTACCCGCGCCAACTTTTAGACATAAGCAATACGAAGAATACAAAGCTACGCGCAAATCTTTCCCAGATGAATTGAAACAACAAATACCCATGTTAAAAGAGCTACTAAAAGCTATGGACGTAGCTATCGTGCAAGAGGAAGGCTATGAGGCGGACGATATAATGGGTACGCTGGCAACATATGCAGAGACGGTGGGGTATGAAGTGGCTGTGGTCACGGGAGATAGAGACTTACTGCAAATTGTGACAGATAGAATTAAAGTTCGTATCCCTAAAACAAGCAAAGGTCAAACCACCACAGAGGATTATTACGCCGCGGATTTTGTAGAAAAAATGGGCATTACACCGCGCGAATATATAGATATGAAGGCACTGATGGGGGATGCATCGGACAATATCCCTGGCGTGCCATCCATAGGTGAAAAGACCGCGCTTAAAATAATAATGGAGCATAGCAATATTGAGACTGCTATTGCAAATGTGGACAACATAAAGCCCCCCCGCGCCGCACAAAATTTGCGTGACTTTGCTGACCAAGCGCGACTGTCCAAGGAGCTTGCAACAATTATGCTAGATGCCAAGATAGATGCTGATATTTCCAAGCTGCTGCTAGGCGACATCATGAATCCTGATGCTTTAACAGAATTTAGACGGCTTGAGCTAAAATCTATGCTAAAGCGTGCACAAGCAGCGGGTAAATCAATAGATGCAACACCCGTAGGTTCGACTCTCGGTCGCCAGGCAACCCAAGGACGAATCATAAACCTCAATGAGTGGAATAGCTTCCTATCTGGAATAGGCGAGGGAGCTACCTGCTTTTATCGCCTATCTATAGAAAATGGCGAAATTGTAGGTATTGCTGCCCAATATGATGATAATTTGGTATATCTTCCAAACACCAGCAATAGCGATTTCTTTGCCGCAATAATACCATTTTTTGAGAGCGACTGCAAAGTGGTTGCCTTTGATGCCAAAAAAGACATAAACCTATTACGCCGCCACGGAGTGACCAAGTATAATCTTGCTTTTGACCTGCTTTTGGCGGGATATCTGCTTAATAATGTGAAAGATGGCGATAATCTGAATGATGTGTCACTAGAATATCTAGGGAGCGGCATTGCCATGACCTATGCTAGCGAAGCACAAATTAGTTTATTGGATGAACCTATTGACAACACTCAGGAAGCGGCGGAAGCGGCTTTTGCACAAATTACTGTTATCACGCAGGTGTATCCCATAATGATAGAGGCTCTAGGTGAGCAAAATCTTAACTCATT
>Ga0123352_10021101_pt1 | contig 10381 bp, 4 predicted proteins | sample TergutLab28metaG_FD_89700 | JGI IMG/M metagenome (GOLD analysis project Ga0123352, IMG submission 89700) | Labiotermes labralis P1 segment gut microbial communities from Petit-Saut dam, French Guiana - Lab288 P1 | ecosystem: Host-associated > Arthropoda: Insects > Digestive system > Gut ... | reverse complement strand
GTGATACAATAGAAAAGTCGCAGGCTCCTGACGATGGATGTATTAATGTCCGAAACATGTAGTGCATAGAAGAAGTGAAATAAAACTTAATAACTAGTGACATCAATTTGGTCTCTTATTCTTCAAATATCACAGTGATGCACGGTCCGATATACATAAGATATACATAAGTAAGAAAATTATTTTTAAAGTTCTCATAGGCCGCCAAAAAATCCAGTTCCTTGTGAAAAATTCTTGACCAGTGCGTGTTTCTCAGTCACTCTCTGCCAGTACGATACTCTTTACATCGACGTTACACTCGTCATTGTGTCCCTATTTGACATAAGTCTCACTAAGGAATTGTAGAATTTTATTACATTTGTCCCACAAATGCACAGTATATGTTAACAATTATCTGTTTCATTTTAGTCCAACAATTGTTTCTACTTCCTATCCACATTCGTATTTAGGTTACCGCAAATATGCTTAAATATTAATTTAACTACCGCGTTTGTCACTCTAATAGTACAGAATGGGTTTGTGGTCGAACTCTGGACATCATGAATACTGTGCCCTTGTAATCCGGAAACGTTGTGGTAAGGACACTCGCACTCAGGTTTAGAACTCTCAAAATGTTCGCCATGTTTACTGCTAACATATGAAGGTGTACCTTCAAACGTATTTGTGATTCACCACCCTAACTGATCACTTCATAGATTTACACTCTTTGACACGTGTAAGAAAGAGTTATTTAGATATGTCGCTTGAACAATGCGGTTGATTAAAAATATTTCGTATAATTCTTGCGTTATTTAGTAGCATATATTTTGATTTACAGAATACGTGACAAGCTGTATAGAGTTTGCTTGTAAAACAGCGATGGTATATCTTGTCATGTTGACGAAATAAGCCCTCCACATAAGCTCAGACACGACCAGCATATCAAGACTCTCTATCGGCTAAACACGACTTTTCTAAGTTTCTTACTGGACAGATAGAGCAGGCGTAGAGTCAACAAAGCTATCAGCTACTGTGAAATTAATTCTGCTAATTCGTGCAAGCAAAGAGATTGTAAATGAAAATAAGAGGATTCAGAAGATACATAACGAAACATACACAATTAATGTCCCGAATATAATCAGTCTACGGTTTTATACACCGTAATATTTTGAAAATAAGTTTCGAGTTCTTCTTCAGATAGGAGAGGGCAAGAGGAATGTTAATAAGATAGGTTCGTTTGAAAGAGACGGGGTGTGTCAGTGGAGTGATATATTGAATTATGTGGTTAAGTGAAGGACCGAGGAGACGACAGAAGGGGATTCTACAGCCAACTCTTTCAAAATGATCTGGACTTCTCTGATATTGCTTTCCGAGAACACAAGCAAATCCACCTATAGAAGGACTCTACTATAAAATTTCCAAGAAGATTGGCTACATCCAAAGGACTAGTCAAGCTGAAGGCAATTTTATATTCAAAAGGTACTGTGTTTCATTTGTCATATTATCTGCACTGTACTTGATTCCTTCGTTCCTAGTATCAATATATCTTATCTTATCACCATCATTCAGGGTCAACTCAACGCATTTCCAGTTTATAGGCTATGATAATCACTATTTCACCGACGTTTAACAGGAATGTTTACTTATAAAACCGGAGGATCCCTTGCGGTTGCTGCTTCTCACGTAACGGAAGCAAATCTTGTGCTTATCTCTGCTCCCGAATACATATTTGGCCTAAACAACATGACTGGGGATCCCTTTTCTCCTGGCGAAGAACGTGAAGGAAACACATAGTTGCTGTCAAAAGCAAAAGTCGTCACTTTCTACTGTTCGCCATTTGTTGCTTATTCAGTTCTTAATAAGCCTATAGTGAAATCTATGCACAGTTGCAACTGGGTAGAGCAGAGCAGAACATTCTCTCACACTACAGTTAACTCGTATTCACAAGTCACAACTTCACCTCGGCCCAATATTTTTTAATTGCAACACATGGAGTAGTGTTCATAAAAATACGGGTCTGACTTCCACCTTGAAAACCACTGTTAAGTACAAGTTATGGCTCTGCATAACCAAAAACAGCTCATGAGTTTTTGATTACGTGAAGATCCCCATGTTCATACTTCAGTGCTTGTAAGTTTGGTTGGATTCGCTGAATTTTGCATCATGCTCGATATGTAAAATATTAAAATTAGCTGAAGAACTGTTCTCTTGTCTCGATAAACAGTATCACTCAGTTTCCAGGTTATCCATATGTCTAAAATAGTGAAAGAGTCGTTTTATTTCCATTCTACCCGAGTTTGTACAAATGTAGCACAAGAGTATAACAGAGACACATATTTCTTTCAAAGTTTTCCACGTGTATCGTGCCGGAACTTCGTAACCGGCCACGTGAATGACTGTGAAATTGGCAAATGTGCACGAAAGTTGAAAATGGTAGTATAATGTTTGCGAACTGGCACAATAATAAAAATAATAATTTTTTTTTAAATTCCTCATGAGGAACTGAGACACTATAATCTTCTTTAATAATTCGCACAGAAACAGCGATTAACTCTTGCTGTAATTATATTTGTAACATTAAAATTATATTGACTATGATTTTGAAACCTTCGTATGTCAACAAGTTTTTACAAACGCCATTTATGTCGAGGCATATTTTGTTTATCAACAGTTGAACCATATATTTTCAGTTCAACCACCTCAACCTGGCGCATTCACGTTCAAAGTTACTCACAGTGAAAATAATTGATTGTCTTTTTCTCCTTGGTTCCACTTCCTCTTCTTATCCTCCCTATAACATGTGTAATTTCTCCTTATTCTACCACATTCCAGCGTACGTGTTCACAATTTCGAATAATATGTGTCAAACATCTTCCACTGTATAACTGCTAATTCCATCCTCTGTGGTACACTGTGCTATTCTTCAGACAGGTCGTGTCTACGGCTTCTCACTGCGGAGGTTCAAGGTTTCTTTCTGTTCTGAATATAGAGATCTTTTGATTTACAGAACAGCATTGGGACAGTTGTATTTTCCAGTAATGTAGTATATTCCTGTCAATAGGTTTCAAACAGTGTTCCATATTCATACTGGGCCATGGGTCATGAACCACCTAGAGTCTGTATTTCCACAGAGAGGGTCCCATCCTACACCAAGTTCTTCTCTCTAGTCCCAAAAATCTTTCTTCAGTTTTATTCTTTGTAATTGATCCTTTTACCGCCGCCTGTTATATAAACACTGATATACCCCATAATCGCATTTCGCGTGCCTTTCTTTCCTTCTCATCTTCTGATCATCATCATCGCCATCACCACCACCAAAAAACAAAATGGTTTATTAAAATTTACTCTCATTAAGTCCTGTTCTTCTTGAATTTGAAGATACGCTTCAACGTTAATTCTTTGTTTTTGGTCACCGTAATCAGAAGCCCTCTATCCGCTCATAAGCTCATAAGTCTGTTTTATAAAACAGAGGGGCCATGTGAATGGTCTAACCAGTAGAGTTTAATATACATTTAAAGATATTTATTTAAATGTAAACACAAAGCAGTTGTTCTTCGTTGCTGTCCGAAGCTTTCACTGGCACTGTCTGTTTTCCCATACAGAGTGTACTTATGACGACTGGTGTGTGATGCATGCATTTTTATGACTGTACTTCCGTTACGAATGTCGTTACTTCTTATAGCCTACCGCTCGTACTGAAAAGACCCATAGGCAACTAAAGTCACCTCAATGTAGGGGCAGTTTCCCCCTGCTGAAAGTCGTGCAGGCCTGTATCAAATAATGCCTAGACATTTCACAATGAACTGACGATTGCCATATAACTTAGGCTGCCTGTTATGTCTTCAGTGCCTACATGCTGATACGGCAGATCCTAAAAATGTAATATAGTCCTAAATTTTAAAGATGTTTCTGACAACATAATATTCACAACTCGTTTCTCGACAACGACTCAATCAACAATTTATTGGTTGTCGGCATACGAACACTAATTGTTAGTGTTTATAGGCCGAAAATGCATGCCAAAGGCTGTAAGACGTAACCAAAAACTGGGCAATAAGATTAAGAAAAACGGCATGATCAGACCGCCTGGACCATGCAGTTTTGTCCATGTGTGTTTTATGACTTATATAGACGGGCTGGAAATCTCGTTCAGGGTGTCATAGCAAATGTATGATTATGAGGCTTCAGAAACCCGGAAATTGCGAGGCCGTGGGTCACACTGCCGTGTAGCGGCACAGACAGAGCGACATTAGGCAGACACTCAGAGTGGTCAATTAATACACATATACATGCATGTATAGATGGACTCGTATATATACATATTTTATGCACATAAACAGGTCAGACAGACAGATGCAGGGACGGACGTATGGATGGACGGACGCATAAACAGACAGAGATAAACATATTCACAGACGGATGGACAGATAGGCAGACGTACAGATAGATAGATAAACAGACATACAGAGAGACAGAGACAGACAGACAGACAGACACAGTGATCTGATTAGCCAATTCAACATCAATGGAATCTTGCTGAATTGAAGAAGGATGTATTTTTGCAAGATCAAGTACAGATCGAGAAATTTCGAACAACCACATACAAGATAGCATAAAACATAAAGACAAACGACTGCTCCCTTCGATTCTGAAATAAAACACTAATTTATTATGACCGCTACAACGACTTCTATTACTTACTTAAGGGCAGGATGTGTGTTTTTAACATCGTGCTAATTTTAGAATTATATCCATCCTTTTTATTATTCTGACCGAATGTCTTGCTGAGCACAGATAGTGACCTCGCCATGTGACGTACATTCACACGCACTATGCCGCACACCGCACATTAACTCACACTCTTTAAACGAGAATTTTTACGGTGGAAAGTAAAGTGCCGCCATGGCGTAAAGGTATTCAGATCCATATTACAGGTTATCATAAGACGAAAAGCCAATATTGAACTATATTCACGAGAAGTCGGAAAATGCTTATAACCAAAATTAATGCAGCGAGCGAACTTTGAAGAGGGCAGTGTTAACTTGATGATTCCTAAATGCCAGAAGCTACCAGTCATCACATTGTCCTGTAATAATATAAGGACCTGTGGGGCTGTTTTTAAATACTCGTGTGCGTATTAACGAAAAATATACCAGATGTCAATTTTTTGTGGATTTTGCGATAGGTGTCAGCTGTCTGATAACACAAGACATGATTCCAATAACGCCGGTCTTCAGGCTGGCTAGTGTATACACTCGTGTGGGTATACTTACGAGAAAAATGCGAACTTCGGAAAACAGCAGCTAAGTATGCAGTACAGTGAACAGTTGATGTGACTAAGGTCACTCGATACCTTGCACAAGATTCCATCCAACAGTAATTGTGAAAAATTACAACATACTCACAAGCCACGAATGGTTTAGGGAGATGCGTTACATTTGAATCTCATCATAAATTTCGCTAGCAATTCGTCCAAGAACTTCAGTTCTGAATTTTATCCTACAGTTCAGTAAATGTACAATTGAAACAATAAAAAAAGTTCGCCTCAGATTTTGTTGAGGAACAAGGCAGAAGGCAGAAGGAAAATCGGAAGAAGCAAATTCCCACTCATGGCCACTGGGTAATATGCATGACGGAGAGGAATCATTTTCGATATGATTTCTGTAAATATGTAGCGCTAATTATTGACTAGATTGTTAGACCTTGAGTATTTGATTACCGCTTAATAGCAGAAAAGAAAATAAACCTCCTTCAAGCTCGCCCATTAAAAGCTCTATTTGGCCTTCCTCTGAAAGTCAGATGCAGCAAGTAATATCATCAGAAAAGTGGGGCCAGGATACTTTGCAAGATGTGCAGGAGGATCAGTGAAATGGGTTGACGTTTCATCAGATCATAAGGCTATTTGCCGTCAAACATATTTCAGATGAATAAGAGGGCTACTAAACTCGTGTCTGAGGAAGTGGAACTCCTTAATTTTCGGATTATAAGGGAGAATGATAAAATACACAAACAGAAAAATTCTGTTGCATAAGGGACATGTTGTTTTACGATAATATTTCAACACTAAAAATATTATGGCATGGCTGTGACACGCTGTATTTGGGCCCCTAAATTTGACCCTAAAATTCCGATACAGCGAGATCGCAAGATTATGAAAGTTATACAAAATATCTTCTCCGTCAATATTGGCAAATCCCATATCGTCAGTAGCAACAAAACATTACACTTCTGCTTTTCAACACGTAACTATAAACCCTCAATGACAGCTTACGCTCACAGAATGCCAACGCTTTATATAACTAACAATAATTATTATTCAAATAATAAAGTGTTTATCTACATTAATTTCGTATTTGCAAATAATATGAATTCTATTTGTACTATTACCTTACAACACACTTCATTAACGTTGTTCGTAGGTGAATGCCAGAATGCCACAGTCACTTTTTGATAGACCTCACAAGACACAATACCCGACAGGGGGTGTTTTTGTTTATTCTCTAAAACCCTCCAAGACGCAAAAATGTGCGCGGCTTTTACGCAAAGCTTCTATTAATACCTCATAATTACTATGCACCATTGTTTTCAAGAGTTTCGCATAAAAGCGACAAAGGTTCACAGAACGAAGAGGTACTAGTAACAGAGTCTGATGGCTCAATATCACTTGTTCCAAAATCGTCAGCTGGTTGCAATCTTACGCATATCTTATTCACCTCCCATCTTCATGCCGTGTTCCCACACATCCCACTTTAATTTTGATATTTAACATCTTCAACTCAAACTTTCACTCTACGTTCCTAGAACGTGTTCACACATGATGTCGGCCAGAGTAGTCGCCTCTTATATGCTCTTGGTATTTTAAATTTCGAAAGGCTGTCAAACTCAGTCAAAAGTTCTATTTATTCTGCTGTGTTCTGGTCTATTCTATTCTGTTCTTTCTATTCCATTATGTTCATGTCCATTCTGTTCTATATTATATTATAATACGTCTTCCGCCAACGGTTTAAAAGCTTTCTAAGTGTCAAACATTTTGAGCCACTTGCTTCAAGTCGGTCACCTGCATTTCATTTTAGCGATAATAATACGTGATGTGACAAGGGAACAGACAATGCACCAAAAATAAAAATGGGTTCAGAAATTTTAACCCTGGAATAGAACTTAACTTACCACAGAAGTGCAATATTTACAAAATATAATATATCTGTACCAACACACATGTTATTGTAAATTAACTGTTAGAACTTTCCATGCTACGAACAGGAATAGAAACGGCACCTCCAACAAGCAATCTATCAGCATGTTTATGCTTTGCCAAGCACATGCGTCAATACAGGGACTACCGATATTAAATCAGAGTTTGCCATTGCATGTTATTCACAGTCCAATAAACAATTAATGTCAGAATCACTGCATGCTCGTCAAATGAACTTAGAAATGGGATTCAATTGCTCGAAAGAAGGAAATATTAAACAATACAATCTGACTCTCTGCATACCTTAAAATGCAAGCCGATTATTTTAATGCATCCATTCTCCTGAAAAAACAAATGTTATTTTTGTGATGTAGAATATTCAACTACAAGAATCAAACGATATATTAAAACCATTTTCACGTTATCATTGCTTTAACGTTGGATTATAATGGGCATGAATCTATACGGATTCAAACCTGGACTAAATGTCAGTGACTAAGACATATGTTCCACCATGCGTGGAAATGTTTTTGCAAATCAGTTAAAGGATTCAACAGTTCTCACCTCCACAGCCAGTGGGTTTGTTGGCAGGGCTGTCCAGATTCTGAACTAAATGTTTAGTTCCATTTTTCAGACACTCTTATATCACTTCCCACCATATTTTTTTTTAGTGTAAATATTTTATTAGTAGTCGACAACTATAACTGTTAAATGCAACTATTATCTCCCAGCTATTCTGCGACGAATAATGAATTATATTTCTGAGAACTGACAAAAAGTGTGTTAAGATATGTACGAAGTAGGCGGGCCATATATTAAGCTAGAATGGCGCCCTTTCTCTTGTTCCTGTAGCAGTCAAGACAACAAAAGCAACAACATTCCACTCCAGTAAATTCTAAGACGCAGTTACGAAAACGCCTTTGGAAGTAAGGAGTCTATCCCAATCTCAGTCTTTCTATGGAATATACTTGGCTTTTTACTAATGATTTTGACTTGCATATCTTGTTCAAAGTGAGGGTGATTGTAATTTGTAAACTGGAATGCACACGAAAGTCGTAGAAAATTGAACTGTGGTCTATCTGAAAAAAAAACTGAGAAAAAAAAGTGAAAGCACTTCTTGTATACCTGTTATATACCTGTTCCCTACACTTATTACGAGGCAGTAATTATCACCATTAAACAACGATTTTCGATACGTAAAGCAAAATTATGAATTAACACTTTTAATAGGATCGGCGACAGTTCGGCCCTTATAGTGACCACGTCACGGCCTCGACTACCGAGGAATATCGGTTACATTCCTAGTAAGGGTAAGAGGCCTTTGTCTTCTAAATAGCGCTAAGATAAGCTCTGCAGCCCACACTGTCTTCTCTACAACTTAAAAGCGTCCGGAGATTAGATAAAACCACTGATTTGCAAATAATAAGAGGCGCTATTCCTCCACTCCTAAAAGAGTCTATATTAAATGACTCTTAATTCAGTACAGATATAAAATCTATGAAACTAGGACTTCATGTCAGTGCAGAATTTAGAAATTTATGCCAGAATCCAATTGCGGTTGCAGGACTTTTTTATGCTATGAAACTAAATTAGGGTTTGCAGTCTTACTTATTTAGTTTGGACCAAATTATAAGCATGTTTCAATAGCTGAATGTGTCCTGTCCCATCACAAGAGAAGATAAAACTCAGGTAGTTATTTAGCGAATGTGATTCTCTCACAAGCAGATCGACTCCATTGTAATATTCCTTCTAGAAAATGGGCGAAAACAATTAACTGTGATAAAAGAAGACAAAAATTATGCCTAATGGAAAATTATGTTCTCAAAGAAGTCAGAAACCTAATTAGAATAACATAAGAGAAACCAATCTTTAGACTCTATCCCTAATCGTTTAAACCTCCATCTCACTATACGAAATACTTCTTTAGTGTACGCATTACTACCAGAAAATTTTGTCATATTTTTTCTTCATGGTACATTCCATTCAAGTCTGCCGAAAAAAAAGTTCCGAAAGCGAAGATGCGAAATTCAACGTTATTTTGTCCATCCCCAATTAAGGACTGCAAAAGTGTCTGGTATTTATCATTCAACGTCAGTATGCCAGACGTGCACTTTCTAAACTGTGCTAGTTATCTTGGAACTTTCAGTTTGTTCAGTTAATTTTCAAATGAGTTTTTATGAAAGTTTGTTCTGTTCAATAAGTGTGTGGAAATTCAAGTATAGTATAATTTTCTCTAATATTATCACATACAGCCCTAAGTTTCAAACATATTAGCTTACTTAAGAACCTAAATGAGCTTGTACGTGTGTCTTATGACATATTTTTCAAATTTATATGGAATTGCACATATACAGAGTGACCCAGGAAGAAAGGTCAATATTCTGGGAGGTCATAGTATCGTCATTCTAAGCAAAAATGTCTATATGAACATATGTCCTATTCCGAACGGTTTCCGAGATAGAGCTATTTAAATGTACAAAATCAAAATTGTTGATAAGAAAGAGATATTATGTGTAAGTACTGTTTCTAATACCGGTATTTATTGTTCAAGAGACACAGTTGGTACAGTTTATAATAAATGTTAGAAAATTCCACCGTCAACATCAAAGCACTTTGCAACTCGTGTGAAGACATGGCGTGTTGTTCGTCTGAGTGCCTCTTCACGTTCCTTTATGCAGGCGTTAACATGCAGTAAGTTAACGAGCAGTTCGTCTCGTGTATCCACTTTTTTCTGTACACTTCGCTCTTCATCAAACCCCATAAACAAAAACATAACGGGGTTAAGTCTGGAGATCTTGGCGGCCAGTTAATGGTACTGCCACAACCGATCCATCTACTAGGGAAAGTGTCATTGAGATGTTGCATCACATGTCGGGTGTAATGAGAAGGGGCTCCGTCATATTGAAAGTACATAGCAATCCGCGTAGCCATAGGAACATTCTCTAATTATTTTGGTAATTCATTTTGCAGAACGTCAAGGTAATTTTGTCCTGTCAGATGATCGTCTAAAATAATGGGACCAATCAACATGTCATCGATCATACCGCACCACACATAGAGAGAAAAGCGACGTTGAAAACTTGTTTCCACAGTACCATGTGGATTGTCGTGAGACCATCGATGCGAGTTACGTGTGTTGTTGATTCCGTTACGGGTGAAAGTAGCTTCATCAGTGAATAGTATTAATGGAAGCAATTGGCGATTAGTATG